>OJKF01000105.1_pt1 | contig 40928 bp, 36 predicted proteins | sample 1596531 | NCBI WGS metagenome assembly OJKF01 (sample SAMEA4350128, study PRJEB24818) | metagenome | biome: human; feature: gut; material: faeces | place: Denmark | collected 2013-09 | reverse complement strand
CCGAACTGCAGCGTCAGTGCCTCGAGGGCATGGCCGACTGGATGGACGTGAACTCGCCGAGTATCCATGATGTCGAACCGGTGCCGGAAGCCTCGCCTTCCGGAGAGGGGGACGGCGAGCCATGGGTTCGTTGGACCGGAGACGGCAAGAGCGTCTATGCCGTCGTCGATGCTGCGGGCAGGGTTCCGCTGCGCATAGATGCGGGCGCGGTCGATGTGGATTCCGCAACCATTCTTGGCGGTGGCAACGTTGTCGTGGAGGCGGACGGCGATATGCTGACCGCGGAGATTCCCGCGACAGACGTCGCCGGCCCTCAGGTCGTGCGTTTTGCTCGACACTAATCAGCCCTTATCCATGAAGGCGGTCGCAGTCCGGTCGGTGCATTCCCGGCCGGCGCGGCCGCCTCGCTCATGAGTGGAAAAATTCTAAAACAATATTGAAAAATTTCCTTACCGTACGTTATCCATTACTGTAAGAACCTATTGCAAGGCGAAGGAGCCTATCATGAGTCGTTTTACCAAGTGATCCCTTCCTACGACGAAGTGCTCGTGTATTACGGCGAATAGTGCATGACCAAAAGCGTCAGTCAAAAAAGAGAGGGCCCACAAAAAGGCCCTCTCTTCATGCCGGATCACAAGGAACCTCGCGTCTCACCGCTTGCCGTTGTAAATCTCGTTGTCGATCACATCGGCGAACACGCGATTGACGGCCGGGCGCACCACTTTCAGCGACGGCGTCAGACACTTGTTCTCCTGCGTGAACTGCGTGTCCAGCACGGCGAACTTGCGTACGGATTCGGCGCGCGAGACCGTCGCATTCGCCTTGTCCACGTACTGCTGGATCTCCTCGCGCACCGCCGCGTTCGTGGCGAGCCGGTCCACCGGCGTCTCCGTGGACAGTCCATGCGCGGGCAGCCACAATGCCAGCGACTCCGGATCGAGCGTCACCAGCGCGCCGATGAACGGGCGCTGGTCGCCCACCACCACGCAGTGCTCCACGATCGGGCATTTGGCGATCTCTTCCTCCAGCGGAATGGGGGAGACGTTCTTGCCGCCGGCGGTGATGATGATGTCCTTGATGCGTCCGGTGATGGTGATGCGGCCTTCGTCGTCGATGGACGCGAGGTCGCCGGTCCTGAGCCAGCCGTCGGCGGTGAACGCCTCGGCCGTCTTCTCCGGCAGATTGTGGTAGCCGCGGAACACGTTCGGGCCCTTGACCTGCAGTTCGCCTTCGTCGGAAATGCGAATCGAGGAGCCGGGCGCGGGCTGGCCTACGGTGCCGATCACATTGTCGGTCACGCGTGTGGCGGCGAACGGGGCGGCGGTCTCGGTCATGCCGTAGCCTTGAATCATCGGCAGTCCGATGCCGTTGTAGAAATGCGCCAGATCAAGCGACAGTGGTGCGCCGCCGCAGGCCACGTACTTGATCTTCGGGCCCAGAGCACCGCGCACCGTGCGGTAGACGAGCGTTTCATACTTGGCGCGCTCGGCGATTTCGGCAAACGTGTGCTGCTCGCCGGCCTGCTCCTTGCGGCTCCAGACGCGCGCGGCCTCGGCGGCCTTGACAAACAGGCGGCCCTTCCAGCCGGCACCGGCCTTGTGCGAGGCGGCGTTGTACACCTTCTCGAACACGCGCGGCACGCCCAGCAGGTAGGTCGGTTCAAACGAACGCAGGTCCGGCAGCAGGGACTTGGTATCCGGCAGATAACCGACCACGCCGTCATCGGAGGCGATGGAGGCGTACTGAATAAATCGTGCGAAGCAGTGGGCCAGCGGCAGGAAGAGCAGCAGGCGTGGATGGTCGTCAAGCACCACTTCATGAAGCGCCTGCGAAGCGGTGATGGTGATGGACACGAAGTTCTTATGGGTCAGTTCGGCACCCTTCGGGTTGCCGGTGGAGCCCGAGGTGTAGACGATGGTGGCCAGATCGTCGGCGCGCACGGTGGTCACGCGCTCGTTCAGTTCCTCGTCCGAAACAGCCACGCCCAGACCTTCGAGCGCGCCCAGTGCGTTGCCCTCGAGCATGAGAATCTGCTTCAAGGCAGGGCAGTGGTCCTTGACCGAGTCGAGCCGGTCGAAGCGCTCGCGGTTGTCGGCAAAGGCCAGCTTGACCGCCGAATCGTTCATGATGCGCTGGGCTTGCGGGGCGGAGTCGGTGTCGTAGATCGGCACGCTTACCGCACCCACTGCGGCCAGTGCGAAATCGAGAATGCCCCATTCGAGACGGGTGGAGGAGAAGATGGTTACCGCGTCGCCCTTGGCGATGCCGAGCGCGATCAGGCCCTTGGCGGCTGAGACCACGCGCTCGTGGAATTCGCCGGTGGTGACGTTCTGCCAGCGGCCGGGGTCGATTTTCTTGGCGGCGATTACCGTGTCCGCGCCGGTGCGGGCAAGGCGATCGGTGAGCAGTGAATAGATAGTTTGGTCATCGCGGATCTCGATGGATTCGCCGGGCGTGGTGTAGTGGTCAAGCATAAGCGGGCCGTGTCCTTACGTGCGTTGCGTGATGGCTGTTGACAAATCGAGCCATCCTGACAAGTTAGGCTACGCTGGCGTAAGGTTGCGCGCGTTGTGGGCAATGGAGAAGTTGTCTGTCTGGTTTTGTGGATTGTATACAACGCCGTGTCTAACCGGTTTGCTCTACGGTTATGACCGTGTCCATTTCGGGAGCCATCGACTTCCTGCAGGACAAGTACGCGCTGAGCCCGGCCCTGCAGGGTCTGGTCATCAGCTCCATCATGATCGGCGGCGTGATCGGCGCCGGCTTCTCCGGCTTCCTGTCCGATAAGTACGGCCGCCGCCGAAGCACTGATCGCCGCGCAGAAGCAGCACTAGGCCGCGTTTGCTGCGTCTATTGGCGAATTGATCATATGGGTCGTCTGCGTGCAGACGACCCTTTTGCGTTCCGAAGGCTTCTGACACCGTAGAAACGTGCTTTCTCGGCTTCGAGGGGCTGATTTTGCCTTATCCGGAAGTCTACTTCCACTTCGAGGGGCTGATGCCCAAGTAGACGCGGCCCTAAAACGGCGGAATGACGTTGACGTGTAGCCGTTTATACTTCCGATTACATGGATGAGGAGCCCCTCGAAGCGGAGATAGACTTCCGACAAATGCGAAATCAGCCCCTTGAAACGGAAGTAGACCTCCGGCAAACGCAAAAATTAGCTTCCTCGAAACGGATAAATGCACGTATTGGGTGTAGTTGATGCTTCAGCCCCTGATATCGAAGCATATTTCTTCTGGTCGGCGCGTCTAGCATGCGCACTCCGCAATCGAAAACTCTGTGGCCTCTCTCACTTTAAAAGTCTGGCATATGCGAGGGCGTTCGCTTAAGGTGAATGGGATTGCGCGGAATGTGGAGCGCAGGGTCATGACCATGCGCGTGCTGCAGATCCAGCTGCGCTCGCTGACCGCCATGGATATCGTGGCCTACGGCGGTGCGGCGGCCGGCATTGGTGTGGCTCTATGGCAGTATGCGCATACCACCGCAGCCGCCGCAGGAGCCAGCGCCGCCGGCTGGTCGCCGATCATGCTCGCCGCCCACCTGCCCGGAGCATTCGCCTACCTGGCCTACGGCCTGCAATACCTGATGCCGTTCGGTGCGGGCTTCCCGCTCACCCTCGCCGGACTGCTGCTGATTGTGCTGCTGTCCGCCGAATTCTTCATCCCCATGCGCCAACTCGGCTCCTACTTCCACGTGGCGATGAACGGCATGTCCTCCACCAAACGTATGGACACCCCCGAGCCCGCCCATGGCACTGCCACGCTGCCGGCCACCACTGGTACTGATGTTGGGACTGATACCGGTACCAAGGCCGGGACCGAGGCCGATGGCGGAATCACCGTCAGCTTCGACCACGTCGGCTATTCCTATGACAGCGCCGATTCCGGTGCCGCCGTTCAGCAAATGAATTCCGCGCCGGCACCTGCGCTCACCGGCCTCACCTCCACTGCCTACCCCGGTCAACTCACCGCCATCGTCGGCATCTCCGGTTCCGGCAAATTCACGGCTGCCGCGCTGCTTGCCGGCACGCTGACTGGATACCAAGGCTCGCTTACGCTGGACGACGTCAAGGTATCCGACCCGTCCGGAGAGACGCTCGCCCGAACCATCACCCTGATCGGTGCCAGTAGCCATCTGTTTGCCGGTACTCTGCGTGAGAACCTTCTGATGGCTTTGCCCGATGACGGCCAGAACGGTGACGTTGCGTCCGACGCCGCCAACCTGTCCGGTGGCCAGCTCCGGCTGCAGCGCCGGCCGAGATGAGCACGTTCCAGGTCATCAAGCGGCTACTCGGGGAGGCCAAGCCGCTGGCCGGGCTTATGGTCGCGGCTTCCACGGCCGGTACCATCGGCCACCTTGCCGCAACCTCCCTACCGGTGTTCGGCATCATCGCCGGATTCGCACTCGCCGGCAACCCCGTGACCACCACCATCGTCTACGCCATCGTGGCGGCCACGCTGAGCCCCTGGATGGTGTTGGCGCTGATCGCCGCCTTCACGCTGCTCGCCAGCTCGTTCGGGCCGACGCTGGCGCTCGCCGCCCTGCCCGCGAACCTCACCCAGACCTTCGCCTCCGCCCGTCGTCTGTTCGGTCTGATGGACGAAGCGCCGGGCGTGGTGGAAACTGGCACTGCGAACTCGGATTATGAGGGCATGCGCCTTGACCGCGTCACTTTCGCGTACCCGGGGGAGGAGAGCGAGGCGATTCTCGCCGACTTCTCGCTCGATGTGCCGCAGCACGGCATCCTCGGTATCCAAGGCCCATCCGGCAGGGGCAAGTCCACTATGCTGAAGCTGCTGATGCGCTATTGGGACCCGCAGCGTGGCCAAGTGACGCTGTCCGGCACGCCGCTACCGCAAATCGATGTGCATGCCCGCCGCCGTATTCAGGCCATGATGAGTCAGGAGACCCACCTGTTCGACGGCACGATTCGAGAGAATCTGCTTATCGCCTTGCCTGAATCGGAGATTCGCAATGGGGGAGCGGCCGGTGTTCTTGACGCCCGACTCCGCGAAGCCCTCGCCAAGGCATCCGTGCTTGACTTGATTGATTCGTTGCCGGATGGGCTCGACACCCAGGTGGGTGAGCTGGGCGACCGACTGTCTGAAGGCGAACGCCAGCGCATCGGATTGGCTCGCGTATTCCTGCGCAATGCCGACTTGGTGCTCTTTGACGAGCCGACCAGTCGTCTGGATGCCTTGAATGAAGCCATCATTCTGCGTTCCATTCGTGAGCTGTCCAAGAGCGTGCAGAATGCGGATAAGGGGCAAGACGTGGCTGTAGTGCTGGTCCCTCGCCGTGAATCCGCCATGCGCGTTGCCGATGCGGTGCTGAATCTGTAAAGTCACACAGTCACAGGCCGCAATACTCTGCAATACAGGATTCCCGCCTTGCGCGTCGGTGCGTTTCGGCTGCGCAAGGCGGGAATCCTGTATTTCCTTATATATCAGCCTCTGATAAGGGCATCCAGAGAGTCGAGGGCCGCGTCGATGGCCTGAGCCTCGCGGTCGTCATCCGTCTCGGCGAAGGAATGCTCGCTGTAGGAATCCTCGTCGGCACTGGGCAGTAATACCCCGCGAGGCGTATCGGCACTGTGCGCGTGCTCAATAGAGGCCATATGTGCCGGCTGCACGGCATTTGTCTGCTTGCGGTTTCGATTCGCGTCATTCGCGGAATCAACGGCATCTGCGGCATCAACGCTATCCGTATCATCCGCACCACTGCGCGTAGTCGGCCGATTCGCCAGCGTGCATGGGTCGTCGGGCAACGAATCGGCCAAGGCCGCGACTGCCGCGCTGGCCGCTGCCTCGGCCGCCGCGCCGTCCAGCATCGCACCGGCCGCAGAGCCAGTCACGGAGCCATCCGCAGGGCCGCCCGTATACTCGCCGTCGTGCCGTCTACTGGATGACTTACCGACCAGAACAGCGCCCCTCGTACGCCGCACAAGCGACGGCACGTTCTCATCCGTCGCGACTTCCGAGACGGTCGCTGCCGTGTCTTCTTCTGCAGCCATATTCGCCGCTGCCTTGGCGGCTTCCTCGGCAGCGCGCTGCGCCGTCAGCCGTTCTGCCTCGGCCCTTTTGGCGGTCTCTATGGCGAAAATCTTCTGCTGTGCCGCAGCACGAGCCCGCTCAGCCGCATCCATAATGCCCAATGCCTGCTGACGTTCGTTTTCAATACGACGCAGCGTGGCTTCCGCGTGGCGGATATTCGCATCAGCCGTGCTCAGCGCGTATTTTGCAGAGGCCAAATCGGTTTTCGGCTGCCATAGATGCTCGATTTCCTCCAGCGTGCGTCCCATTGTCTCCGGCACCAACGCCACGATGCCGAACAGGCAAATCAGATCCAGAAACGCGAAAATCGCGAACGATATGCCGCCGCCCAATCCATCGATCATCATCGGCGTGAATTGTGCGATGATCCAGTTGGCGAACAGCAGACACATCACACACAATCCGGTGGCGCGACCGCGCAGATACGTGGGGAAGAGCTCGGGAATCACAATCCAAGGAATCGGCCCCATCGAAAAGGCGAACGATATGGTGAACGCCATGACGAATATAAGCGTCAGCAGCGAATTGCCCATGAAATACGAGCCCGAAATGCATAGCGCGAACGCGCACATCATGCCGGTGCCTATTTCCATAAGACGTTTACGGCCGAACGTGTCGATCAGGTACATGCCTACCACGGTGGCCACCAGCTCCACGCCGCCTACGCTGGCGGCCGCGAGGAACTGAGTGTCCCCGCCGAACCCGAGATCCGAGAACATCACCGGCCCATAGTAGGAGATGGCGTTCATGCCGATGAACTGGTTGAACACAGCGAGAAAGATGCCGATGACGAGTGCCCGTCGCAGGCCTGGACGGAACAAATCATGGAATTCGTGCGACATCTCGGTTTCCAGTTTGACCGAGGCTTGGATGTCATCGGTGCGCAGGCGTGCGCGTTCGGTGCCGAGGATGTGCTCGAGCACCGCGAAACCTTCATCGGTTCTGCCTACCTGAATGAGGAATCGCGGGCTTTCCGGTGCCCTCCGCATAGCCAGCAGGAAAGCGGCGGCCGGAATCGCGCCTAATCCCAGCATCCAGCGCCATCCAATGGCAATATCCCAGTCGTTTGATCCGTAGGAGGCGATGATGTAGTTGATGACGTTAGTCAGGAAGAGGCCGCAAACCGCAAGCAACTGATAAGAGAAGGCGAGCAGACCACGGATGTTGGCCGGAGCCGATTCGGTGATATATGTGACGGCCAGCGCGGCGGTCAGGCCGATGCCGTAGCCGCCGGCCACGCGCGCCACGATAAGCGCTATGGGACCTATCGTCAGCGCACTCCATACAGCCGCAACGAGGAAGAACGCGCCGCCGATAATAAGGATACGTTTTCTGCCGAATCGGTCGGAAAGGAATCCGGCGGTGGCCGCTCCGATGACGGCACCGAGCATGATGGAGGAGATGACGAGGCCCTCCATGAGAGTACTGAGCCCATATCTGGCGCGCAGGAATTCGATGGCGCCGGAGATAGAGACGGTGTCGTAGCCGTACAGTAATCCGGCAAGACCCGCACTCAAAGCCAGTCCGAATGTATATTTTCCTGATCCGCGGGTGCGTATGGCTGTCCCTAAAGGGTTGGGCTGCTTGGAAGCAGTCCGAAACAGTCCCGCCATGTGCTCTTCCTCTCAATACAGCTATGGGGGTGCTTATTCATACTAGCCGAACTGGCTCCGTCTGGCGCTGGTCCCGGCCCGTCACGCAAGACAATCCATCCTGGGATGTGAATCAGAGGAATTCGCCAGTCTTTCCGAATGCACTTTAAAGCAATTCGCCAGTTTGCAGTCAGCAAGGGTGTTATTGCCATGGTATAGAAAGGCGGAAAATGCTCTCCTTGCCACTATTATCCTTTGATAATGTCCCATTTATGTCCTTGGCTTTTATTCTAAGCTGAGATAGTCCTCTACCGCCTGTCATAGCTCGTGCGGTATAACATGAGGACTTGGTATTACACGTATTGCTTGATATGACTGTTATATCTGCTGCTGTGATATTGACGATAAGACTGCATTCTTTTATCGGATCAGCGTACTTGATCATATTGCTGGTGAATTCATCTATGCCCGTATGGACTATATCCAGCACTTTGGGATCGTAGCTGAGTGGCATAGTGCCCAGAAGTTGTGTGTTCACAGCAAAACCAAGTTCACGCATCTCTTCCTTGGCCTGTGTAAGATGTGCATCAAGCATTTCCTGCTCAGTCTCAGGGGCGGGAGACATTCTGGACTTAGGAAGCTCGACTCTATCGTGTGATTCATTGTCTGCGATGGTTTCGGAACCGAGTACATCGATTGTCGCCCGTATTTTTTCGAGCAGATCTTGAGATATGTCAAGTAGTTCAGAGATTTCGGCTTGGTACTGTTCAGATTGCGGTGGTTGCTCACACCAAGTCCGTATGTCGTGCTGCATGCGAAGTATCTGGTAGGCGAGTCGGTTGGTCACTTGGTCGTGGAGTGTTGCAGCAATTAACTCGCGGCGGCGACGTTCCTCGTTAATCTCCCTCTGACGATCCAGCTCATGGCGGATCTGCTGCATGCGCATGAGCCTAATGCGCCATTGCATGCCGACGCCGATACATGAAGCAGCGGGGAGCGCTACTACGGCAATCATGTCAAAAATAGGCGATGGACTCGCGCCGGACATTCCCAGCATAGCGTGGGAGACGACAGTTACGGATGATTGGACTATGCCTAAGCCGATGCCTAGTCCTGTATATCGAAATGAGACCAGCATTAGAGTGGCGGCAAATGAGAGGAACAACGCCCAAGATAATTCAGATAATGCGGGAACCATACAAATGCACGCCCAAAGCAGAGTTTGCATTATCGCCGCCACAAGTGGAAAACGTATGGAGATGATGGACAGAACCATCGCTACCACGCCAATCGCGAACGCAATCCATCCAATTACACCCGAGACAAGACTGGCGACCAGCAGTATACTTCCGTATCCGCATCCTGCCATGACCGCGATTGCGCGCATGTACATCCAACTGCTGGTACCTATTTCGTCGTTCTGATCCTGTGCAAGTCCATTCCGTTTGGTGTTTTCATGGTTCATAGCAGTCCGCGTTTCTCGCACATGATGATGGCGTGGATTCTGTTCCGTGCATGCAATTTGGCGACCGCACGTTTGACATACGTGCCGATGGTGAACTTGCTTAGGGACAAAGACCTCGCAATCTCCTCAGTTTCCAGTCCTTCGGAGTACATGCGCAGGATTTCAACCTCCCGTGCGGACAGTCGATCTCCGTTCATCCAACGCTTATCTGAAGCCTTAGTAAAGTCTGGAATAAGGTTGGAAGCAGTGTCTGGCACATCAGTGAAACGTGCTGATTCATCAGCAGCGCATTGCGTCGCCGAGCCCATCGATGCGCGTCGTACGGCGCTGGACAAGATGCGTAAGTCCGTTTTGGAGATCAACGCCTGAGCTCCGGCTTCGGCGGCTGCGCGAGCATAGCTTCCCAGCGAAAATGAGGTCATGCATACTACTCCGATGGGTAGCGAATGACGGCGTAAGGTCCTGCATACCATGGCACCGCTCGTGTTCTCCATGGACATATCGACCAATATCACTTGCGGACGCGTTCTCGGGGACAAGCAGTTGTCAATCGCATCGTCGCCTGAGATTGTCGTCCATAGGATGTGCAGCCAAGGCAGACTGCGCAGGATGCTCGACAATGCCGCCAACGTCAGCTGGTCGTTGTCCACAATGCCCAATGTCACTTTTCCTTCGCCTTGTTGGTTCATGTCTTGATGATATTGCGGATGGTCGCCAGCTTCCCACAATGTCACTTATGAAGTGACATCGGTGGATTGTCCCGGAAGAAGGCGATACCTTGAAGACGTTCCGGAAAGATTCCGGAACGGCGAACGCGGGTTCCGGTCAGTGTTGACGGAATTCATGGGTAACGGAACGATCGGATACGAGAATGGAGCACACCATGTCCGTTCAAACAGGAAAACAGTCCAAGCTGAAGATGATGGCGGTTGCATTGGTGACCTGCGCATCGATGACAATCATCCCTGTGGCATCCGCCTCTGCTGCTGAGGCCGACGTCATTGCGCCGACCACGGAAAGCGGAGAGTATGGGATTCGGCCCATGTGGCTCAACCCGGAGGGTAAGCATACGCAGTACCCTGCTCAGGGCGGTATCTGGGAATGGGGCTTCTGGAACGTCAAGATTCGTTCCTATTACACGCATGACACACGGACGCATGGCTCTTCGGTCTCGTTGAACGGGGATACCGTGCGCAGCATCGATACAGTCGCAAAGAAGCAGTCCATTGCAGAGAAATACGCTGTGAACTATTGGGGCAATAACGACGCCTACTACTATCGGGTGTCCTGAAAGGTAATGATGAACGGCCGATGGCATATGGCATTCCCGTGTGGTATCGGCCTCTCCTGATGATTGGAGTGTACCATGCATCGTCGCCTGTTCTTCATGGTATCCACGTTGGTATTTCTGCTCGCCACGTTATTGTCAGTCATGGCCAGCGACCTACATGACAGAGCTTTACCCCAAGGAATTCATCCTACAATCTCGATGACACTGGATTTTCAATCACCTAACGTGGATGACGCTCAAATGCTGCGAGAGCTTGCTGATATCGGAGAACAGCAACAACTCGGCATCGTCAAGGTTATGCCTGACCTTGACGGGGATGCATCCGCTCAAGTATTTGTCGCGCTAGATTCCACTGCAAGTGAAAGACTGCCCGAGGGAACTTCAGTCCGTCGATTTGGAAACATGCCGAGTTCTAAGGTGGCAGGACAGTCGCGTCTGTCGGCGGCCTCTGCGAGCGGTCAATACTATCTACTGCAAGGCAACCAGTCTGATAAAGCACTGCGCGATTGGACGGTACGCAATGGGGTAATGGTGGCGTGGGGTGCGGATTCGTTGCGTGATGACGTGCGCTTGCTAGCCTCACAGTCAAGTTTCGTGATGTCGATGGCCGCGGCTCTTGCCCTGATGGTGACGATGGTTCTGTATTGGATGGCATCTAAAGTTCGTTCAAGGGCGTTGCGGGTATTAGCTGGCGTCTCGGTATGGCGCATACAGAAAGACGACATGATGGGCATTCTGACCCCATCGCTGTGTGCGGCATGCCTAATCGACATCGTCTCAGTCACGGTGGTTGGTGCGGTTAGAGGCGCGGTGTTCATACCATACTTCTCTCGCATACTACTGGTACTTGAAGGGGCCGTGTTGGCAGGACTGTTTGTGGCGATGCTGATTGTCGGCATGCTGTCATGGCCTTCAGCAACGATGATCATGCGTCGCGCATCCGGCAATATCGGACTACGCCGATCTGCTTTGGCAATGAAAGCGATGGTATTCGTAGCGGTGCTGGCGGTGACTGCGCCCGCAATGTCGGCGATAGCATCGGCTGATTCATCGGCCCGCGAGCAACGTGTATGGGAGCGTTTGTCTAATCAGGTCTCAATAGCGCTGTCGTATGAAAATAACCCCCAACTGGATGCGAAGGTCGCGAACGTGATGCGTGAAATAGAAGATGACGGGAGAGGAGCTCTCTCCTACACGTTCACGCCAGAAATGACCGGAGCCCCAAGTGCTGAACCAGTAGCGTTAGTCACTCAGCAATGGCTCAATATGGTACAGGTCGACCCGGCTCACATGGAGCACTCAGTCCGCGTCACGTTCGATTACCTACCCGCGGAGGCGAAAGACATAGTTTCTCAGATACCAGCATGGAGTGCAGATTCCCAGACCAGTGTGAATATGCTCGAAAGAGCCTTGTATTATAGCGTTTCCGGCGATGCAATACCCGTGCTCAAAGGCGGCTCTGACACTATGCTTTTCCCGAAAAGGCTCACGCTCATAGTTCTCCCTGACTACTCGGGATTCTCCGACTCAGGATTTCTAGTGCCGGCGGCCACCACACGCAACATCGTGTTGACGGGTCTTCAGGATGTACGAGCAAGATTGCGACAAGCAGGGTTGTCAAGACAGGTCAAAGTGCGATACATCGCTGAAGAGCAGATTCTGCAGGCCCAGTTCTCTGCATATTTCGCTGGGCTGCAAGCCGCTGCATTTGTAATGCTTATTGTTGCGTTTGCCTTAACCGTTATGGTGCATGCGATGGTCCGCGCTGCGCTGCGCGCAAGACACGACTATCCGCTCATGCTCAACGGTAGCCCCGCAAGACGATTGGCGGAGTCCACGATACTTGTGGAGAGCAGTACGGCGTTAGTAGGAGGAATTATCTTCGCTGCAATAGCACTTCGCTCTACAGGCATCTCAGCTGCAGTAATGACCGGAGCGCTGGGTTTGCTGGCAATCTTCATTTCCGCACTTTCGCACATTCTGTCCGTACAGCGCATGTTTGTGGGCATCAATAATCGCACTCTTTAATCAACCGAGCCCAGCAGAAAGGACATGTTTATGACCACTATAGAATGCGACAACCTGACGGTACGCATTGCCGGGCGAACAATTTTCGAACACGTCGACCTACATATCTCCGAAGGTGGTATGGTCGCCCTCACTGGCCCCAGCGGATGCGGAAAGACCACGCTGTTGCACACACTCGGTCTTCTACAGGAAGCGGATGGTGGACGACTTATGATCGATCGCGAAAATGTCACGCACGCGACAGCCAGAAGACGTAGACGATTCTGGCATGACACGGCCTCGTTCATCCTTCAGGACTACGGCATTATGGACGAGGAAAGCGTGGCTTTCAATGTCTCCATGCAGCTTGGACCATTTGGACAACGTGCGGGAGGGGACCGCAAACAGATACGAGAGGCTCTCAGAGCTACTGGACTGGCAAAAAGAACTCAGGAACCCGCGTCTCATCTCAGTGGAGGAGAAAAACAACGTCTTGGAATTGCGCGCGCTATATACAAGAACGCGTCTGTAATTTTCGCAGATGAACCCACCGCTTCTCTCGATGCGCATAACAGGCAAATCGTTATTGATTTGTTGCGGCACCGAGCTGATCAAGGGGCAATTGTGGTTCTTGCCACGCATGATCCCATTTTAGTCTCTGCATGTGACCAAAACTACCAAGTAGGCAATCATAACTAATCATTGATTGCTATACCTCGTGAAGTGGAATAGTGAAAACGCAAGGAGGAATGATGGTCCAGATAAACGCTGACGGTATGACGAAGCGCAAATCGCTGGCTAGGCGGGTGCTGTTATACGCTATCATCGCATTTATAACGTCGGCGCTCATTGCGGCTGTCTTGATCATGATTGGTCTCATTCCGCTGAAAAGAAATGGCACAAGTTTGCCGTGCAACGATTTGGCATCCTACCAAACAACGAAGCAGATATATGTCGAGAGCAGCGCAGCCATTGACAAACTCAAATCAGTAGGGAAAAGCGTTAAAGTGAACATTAAACACGCCGATTGCCCCTCCCGGATACAGGACAAAGGATATGTCGAAATTACATATGGAAACGATATCGAACGTGACAAAATCATGAAGATTCTTAATGATGATGGTTTGGGAATATATACTGTGCTTGTTCGACAGTAATTTTTAGTGAGGATATGAAAAAGGAATACTGAAGAATCAGTCACTATGCGCGCCAATTGACTTTTGCCTTGATTGGTAGTGTTTTTTCGGTTATTCGCTGTTTGTGGTGAGTGGTGGTCAGGCGGTGGTGACGGCTTTGAGGTCGAGTTTGCCGCAGGTCAGGTAGATCATGGTGGCGAAGTAGTCCGTGTTGCGGAAGCCGCGGGCCCGTCTCTTCACGTTCCGGATGACGCTGTCGGCGTCCTCGAGGACGGCGTTGGTGTACGGGTGCTCGAAGTATGCGACGATCTCGGCGAAGTGGCGGCGGATCGGACGGGCCGCCTCGTTCTTGGGCCACAGGCGTTCTGGTCCCAGCACGTCAACAGCTTTGCCGAGGTGCTGCTGCCACGCCACATGGGCGGCGACAGCATGGTCAACCCGCCCCAGCGGTTGGGTTACAAACGGTTCGGCAACGACATGCTGCTCGACTTCTACAAGGCCGAACGCGACGCCATCGAAGCAATCTGCCCCGGCAAGCCGTGGTACATGATGGAGCACTCCACCTCCGCCGTACAATGGAAGCCGTTGAACACGCGCAAGCGCGCCGGTGAACTTTGGGAGCTCGACGGCGTCCCCGCCATCACCAGTCACCCCCCACGGCCAAGGCGCCGCCATCTACGTGGGCTGCGACCTTGGCCGCCACGACATCACCCACTTGCTCACAGAACTCAACACAACAGCCCCCTCCGACGAAAGGGCTCCCGACCAAAGGCCGGGTGGGGGAGAGATCAACGCCGCAACCACGACCGCAGCAGCCACGACTCATGACCCCCCGCATCCTGCACACCATCCGCCAATCCTCAGACGGCACCATCCGCTTCGGTTTCTCTCTGAACCGTTCGAAGCAGCCCGTTGCCGTCAACGGCATTGAGTAAGAGCCAATCATCGCCTGCCGGTGCGAACCCGGTCTAGACGATTTCATTGCCGGGAACGCCGGCCCCACCGGCTACGAGCTGGCCCGCAACGCCATTCTCATCACCAAAACCACGCTCTAGATGAGTGTCCAACCGGCTATCTCCGTTTCAAGGGGCTGATACACCGGTTGGGCAAATGTCTATCTCCGTTTCAAGGGGCTGTTGCCAAAGTAGACGCGGTCCCAAAATGGCTTAATGGCGTTGAAGCAAAGCCGTTTATACTTCCTCTTTCGCGGATGAAGAGCCCCTTGAAACGGAGGTAGATGTCCGGAAAGCCTCAGATCAGCCCCTTGAAGGCCGGATATGGCTCGAAAATGGTGCCATGTGGTCCTAAAATAGGTGAGTCGATGGTCTTTCAGAGATGAAAACGAGGTATGCACAGTGGGGAAAGCCGAATCGAACACAAGTCGTACGGTCGGCGCGGTCAAGGCTGCTTCCACTGCATCCCCTGCCTCCGCCAAGCGTCGAGTCACCCTGCGCGATGTGGCTCAAACCGCTGGAGTGTCTCTCAAAACCGCTTCAAACGTCATTAACGGTTCCGGCCGCATGACCGATGAAACCCGTGCAAAGGTCGAAGCAGTCGTTAAGGACCTCGGCTACCGCGTCAATGTGGCCGCCCGCAACCTGAATCGCGACCACACCGGTTTTATTACTCTTGCGGTGCCATCGCTCACTCCGCCGTATCTCGCTGAACTGGCCAATCGCACCATTGACGCCGCCCGTCAGCGCGACTACTCCGTATACGTCACCACGTATGCAGAGGGCTCGGCCAAAGGAGCGCGTGACCTGCTCAAGAACTTCAACTCCACTGTGTCAGACGGCATGATTCTCTCCATGAGCGAGGTGGAGGATATTTCGCCCGAAGACCTGAAGGTTGATTTCCCGCTGGTTATTGTCGGTGCCCGAACCACATGGGGTGTTGCCGACCACGTGACTCCGGACGATGTTGCCGCCGCAGCAACAGCGTCAGGCTACCTATATGATCGAGGTTCTTCTCGCCTCGCTGTAGTGGGCGCACGAGGCGACTATGACGCGGCCGCTTTGTTGCAGGCTGTGGAAGGCAACGCACAACTGCGTTTGCGTGGTGTCATTGAAGAAACGCGCCGCCGTGGGCTTGAGCTGGATCCTCATCTGATTGGTAATACCGCTCAGGATTGGACCATCGGCGCTGGCGCTCGTGTGACTCAGCGACTGATTGATTCCGGCGTGCCGTTCGACGGTGTGATCGCCCTGAACGATCAGCTGGCCATCGGCGCATTGACCGCACTATGCACTGCCGGCTATGAGGTTCCCGCGCAGGTGCAGGTCATCGGCTTCGACAACAACGAGGAAGCCCCATACCTGCAAATTCCGCTTACCACCATGGATTCCAGGCTCGACTGGACCGCGCCCACCGCCGTGGACCGCATCCTCGGCCGTATCGCTGGAGACATTTCCAAGCCCGAACTGCTCACCACCGAATCGCAAGTAATTGCCCGCGCCTCCACGCGCTAAACAACATTGCTGTAATGCTGGTGCTGTTGCACGAAGTCGTTGTTGTATAAATGTCCCATGGGGCGGTGAATCCCTCATGGGGCGGTGAATCCCTCATGGGGCGGTAGCTGAAAATGGCTCTATTCTGCGGAAGATAAAATTTTACCGACCGCCCCATGGGCAAGTTACCGCCCCATGGGTGTACGGGTAAAGGCGGCCGAATCGCCTCGTGCCGCCCCCGTGGATATGCAAGTTAAAGAGCACCGGCAGCATGACTTAATGCACATAGAGCGTCCCCCGCATGGTTGTGCCACTGATGCCGGCCTGTACTGGGTCGGCTCAGGTGTCGATAACCAAGCTTTGTTCGATTTCGATGGCAAGGCGCTCGCCTCTCTGCCGACGTTCAAGTACATTCACACCGGTGCCGTCACCGATCATGTGTTCACCAAGATAGATCCAGTGGAGATTACCGCGACTGACTCGGATTCCATCGACGTGATCAAAGCGCAATTGCCGAGTGAGGCGGCTGCACACTATCAGGATGGGGTGGACGAGACCGAAACCGTGACCTGGCAATCCGCTGCGCTTGACTGGATTCGTGACGCGGGCACATACACCATCACGGGCAACCTGCCTGCCGACGCATGGGGCAATGTGGACAAGGTCTCACTCGTCAAAAAGACCGAAACTCCGGTGAAGCCATCCACGGAGAACTTGGACAAGGCCGTGGCCGAATCCGGGGAAATCAATCGCGATGAGTACACCAACGAGTCGCTCGCCAAACTCGATCAGGCGCTTGCCGCCGACCAGTTCATGCTCGATTACGATTTCTCCGCTCCCGCTGATGCGGCGAAGGTTACCGTAACGCTCAAGTCGAATCCGAATGTTACTGAAACCTATACGGTTGCTGTTGCCTCTCGGGCCGAAGGTGGTTCCGGCAGCGGCTCGGACGGTGCGGGTAATGGCGGGGCTACTATCAATCCCGATACGGGCGAGGGTGATAAGACCAACGGTGCGAATGGCGACGAGATTACTGGTGTGCTGAGCAATACCGGTAGCGCGGTGACTGCCGTGGGTCTTGCGGTTGTCGTTCTCGGCGTGGCCGGTGGGGTCTCGCTTGCTTCGCGTCGTAAGTGCTCCTGATAGAGACTGATGCGGCATTATGATGCGGTTGCCGGCAACTGGCTGCCAGATGCCATCTGTCGGTTTTCGTCTGCTGGATGCCATCTGTCGGCTGTCGTTTATCGGTTGTTGGCTGTCAGATGCGTCTGTCTCGGCGCAGCGATGCGATTCTGTCCCGGTTCGTGCATCAATCGTTTGATGTGGGTGCCAGGACAGAAATCACTGTCCTGGTTTGCGAAAACGGGTGTTTTTCGCGTACCGGGACAATTCCCGTTGCCCCGGTTTGCGCGTCAATCGTTCTACGTGAGAACCGGGACAGTATGTTGATTTCGAGATTTGCTGTATTCTGCCGATTCTGTTTGTCGGGGTATGTGGACTTTGGGGATTGGCTTGTCCTAGTTCTCGAAAATGGCCCGAAATTGCGTACCGGGACAATGATTTCTGTCCCGGTAGAAACGTCAATCGATTGACGCCTGTGCCGGGGCAAATTCGCGCCCGGGAACAATAGGGCGAGGGCCGGTCGCAGGAGTAAAGCGTGATGTTGTCATGATTGCGCCCGGCTCTCCCACACGAAAGGCCGGGCACAATCATGCCGTTTGGTTGCAGCACCCGCACATCGCCTGCATAACCGTGTACTGTGGCGTGTAGTTGCAGTACATGAAGGAGCATCGCACATCATGACCAACGGGCACATCAACCCCGCCAACGTGCCGGACATCGCCTTGAAAGACGGCCATTCCATTCCGCAGGTCGGCCTTGGCGTCCTACGCATCGACGACGAGGGTGTGGTCCCCGTCATCGAATCCGCGCTGGAAGCCGGCTACCGCCACATCGACGGTGCGGCCGGCTACAACAACGAGGCCGGCGTGGGTCGTGCGCTCGCCGCTTCCGGATACAACACCGGTGCCAAGCGCGAGACCCTGTGGGTCACCGCCAAGCTGCGCGACGAAGGCATGGCACGTACGCTCGGCGTATGCAACTTCATGCCCGCCGATCTGAAGCGTCTGCACGGGGAGACCGGCGCATGGCCGGCCGTCAATCAGATTGAGCTGCATCCCACGTGGCAGCAGCGCGAAGTGGTGGCGTTCTGCAAGGAGCACGGCATCGCCGTGGAGGCCTACTCGCCGATGGCGCGTGGCGCCGACCTCAACGCCGGCGACGGTACCATCGAGAAGATCGTCGCCGCCCATGAGGTCAGCCCGGCCCAGGTGATTCTGCGCTGGCACATCGAAAACGGCACGATCATCATCCCCAAGTCCGTGCATGCCGACCGTCAGAAGGAGAATCTCAACCTGTTCGGCTTCGCCCTGACCGCCGACGAACATGCCGCCATCGACGCCCTTGACGGCCCCGCCCGCGCCGGCCACACCTATGCGTGATTGATGGCACGCCGTAACGCCCACTTTCGCCGTCGTTTCAACGCCTCCGGGCCGCTGGAGCGCGTGCTGATTCTCATCGTTCTCGCCGCAGCAATCGGCGTGACCATCGGCCTGTTACTGCCGCAGGTCAGCTCCGATGCGGCCAAAATCACCGGTGGCTACACTGCCACCGGTTCAGCCGCCGACACTTTGAACGCGCTCGCCGTAGACGACAACCAAAGCTCCTCCGGCTACAACCGCGATTCCTTCGGTTTCCGCACCACCGACGCCGACGGCAATGGCTGCGACGTACGCGACGACGTGCTCGCCCGCGATCTCACGGACATCACCTACAAATACGCCGGTTCCTGTGTGGTCGAGTCCGGCACACTGGCCGATCCGTACACCGCTCAGACCATCCATTTTGTACGTGGCCGCGCCACCAGCGCCAAAGTGCAGATCGACCATGTGGTGGCCCTTGAAAACGCTTGGCAATCCGGTGCGCACGACTGGTCCACTGCCAAACGCCATGAATTCGGCAATGACCCCTACAACCTGCTGGCCGTCGACGGCCCGGCCAATCAGGAGAAGGGTTCGGCTTCCGCCGCCTACTGGCTACCCACCAACGCCGACTACCGTTGCGACTATGTGGCCCGCCAGATTGGCGTCAAAGACAAGTACCAGCTCACCGTCACCTCCCAAGAAAAGGACGCCATGCTCGCCGTCCTCCACACCTGCCCGGGCCAGGCCGTGCCCGCAGACGAATAAGAGGAAGGGTATCTCGCTTGAGAGAGGTACATTAGGCCATTCGCAGAATGCTATCTGCTTTCAAAGCAGATAGCACTGTCAGCTGCACATTTCATGAGCGAGTTTTCGGCGGTTTGTCGTATTTCATGAGCGAGATGGCGGGAAATGCCAGCTGCCAGTCCGCCAGTCATCCATCAATCGTCCGCAGATTGTCCGTCTGTTGACTCGGGAAACATGCCTGTGCTATAACTGCGCGCGGTATGAAGGGAACAGGTACAAACAATATGGCAGTAACACACACCGAAGCAGATGCCACTGCGGCAACCACTATGACGAACGCTGTGGCAGACATCGAACAGGAAACACCGGAAATCGAGAAGGAACGCCAGCTTGCCGGGGCCGGAGCAGGGACAAACAACAAGGAAAAGCCGCATGACCATGCGCTGGCCAGCATCCTTGGCCCCGCGTTCGTGGCGGCCGTGGCCTACGTCGATCCTGGTAATGTGGCGGCCAACATCACCTCCGGCGCACGATACGGCTACCTGTTGGTGTGGGTGCTGGTGCTCGCCAACGCCATGAGCGTGCTCATCCAGTATCAGTCCGCCAAACTCGGCATCGTGACCAACAAATCCCTGCCGGAACTGCTGGGCGAGCGTATGAGCGATGCCGGCCGCTTCATGTTCTTCATGCAGGCCGAGGTCATCGCCATCGCCACCGATCTGGCCGAGGTGATCGGCGGCGCCATCGCCCTGAACCTGCTGTTCGGATTTCCACTGTTCATCGGCGGTTTGGCGATTGGCGTAATCTCCACGGTGATGCTGTGGTTCCAAGGCGGCAAGACACAGACCACATTCGAGCGCATCATCATCGTGATGCTGCTGATTATCACATTCGGCTTCATCGCAGGCCTGTTCGTAGCCCCGCCGAACCCCGGCGAAGTGGTCAAAGGCATGATTCCACGCTTCCAAGGCGCCGACTCGGTGTTGATGGCCGCCTCGATTCTGGGCGCCACCGTGATGCCGCACGCCATCTACCTGCACTCCACGCTGGTGAACGACCATTACGCAGGCGGCGAAAAGCCGTCGATCAAAACGCAGCTGAGAGGCTCGAAAATCGATGTGGCCTGGGCGCTGTTGCTGGCCGGCACCGTGAATCTGGCGATGCTGGTGCTCGCCGCCAACTCGCTGCATGGCATGTCTGGCACGGACTCCATCGACGGCGCACAGCGGGCGATCACGCAGGTGCTCGGCCCGGTGATCGGCACGATCTTTTCCATCGGCCTGCTGGCTTCGTCGCTGAGCTCCACATCGGTCGGCACGTACGCCGGCTCGGAAATCATGCACGGTCTGCTGCACGTTAACGCCCCGATGTGGGCCTGCCGCGTGGTCACGCTGGTGCCGGCACTGATTGTGCTGTGGTTCGCCAAGGACCCGACTCAGGCGCTGGTCATCGGCCAGGTGGTGCTTTCCATCGGCATCCCGTTCGCCGTGATTCCGCTGATGCGGTACACGCATAACAAGGAACTCATGGGCAAGTGGGCTGATGGAACCGTCAAGCACGTGATCTTTATGATCGTCGTGGCGCTGATTGTGGCGTTGAACGTGCTGCTGATTGTCCTGACGCTAATGGGCAGGGCGTAATAGACTCCAGCTGAAATCCTGCGATAGCACAACATAATAAGAAGCCCCGGTGTTGGAAACCGGGGCTTCTTATTATGTTAAGAATGGTTGAATCTGCCGTCAGTTCGCAGCCATACGCCGCGCACGCCGTTCGCGCAGCGCGCGCAAGGAAATAATGTCTCGCGTACGACCGGCACCGTCGCCCTTGACGCCGAAGAACACCATCAACACCATTACCAGACAGATCATTGCGGAGATGCGCAGCGCCCATTGAATGCCAAAAATCGAAGCGGCGACGGCGGAGGCGCCGCCCTGCTTATGCAAAGCGGCAAACGTTTCCATCAGAATCACCAACACGGGTGCGCCCACAGCGCCCGCAATCTGACGCGCGGTATTCGTCACCGATGATCCGGCGGACACTTCGCTCGGCCCGTTCAGGCAATTCAGGGACCACGTGGTAATCGGCATCAGCAGGAAACCCATGCCGATCTGACGGATGAACTGGCAGATCGATACCCACCAGATCCACGTATCCATCGCCACCAGCGACATGCCCAAGGTGCCAAGGGTCAACACAATCGAACCGAACAAAGCCACGGGTCGTGCGCCGAATCGATCCATCGCACGGCCGCCGAAGAACTGGGAGATGCACTGACCGATAGCGCCCGGCAACATGATCAGACCACTCATCGTGGCAGAATACCCACGGTCGGTCTGGATGTAGAGCGGCATGATGACCAGAATCGAACTGAACGCGAAAAATGCCAGCGACGCGGTAATGGTGCCGATGGTGAACGAACGGTTCTTCAGCACTTCCAAGTCCAGCAGCGGCGGCTGGGGGAGTGCCGACTTGTCCTCGGCTACGGCCTCGCGATACCGCTTGCCAGCGCGCAGGTTACGCAGCACGAACCAGACAATGCCAATCAGGCCCACTGCCATGGGCCCCCACGTTACCGGTGCGGCGAACCCGTAGGCCTCCGAATTGGTGAAGCCGAACATCAGCCCGCCAAAGCCAATCACTGACAGGCTCACCGAGAAAAAGTCCGCGCGGGCAGACGGGTCATGCGAGCCGAAATTATGTAGTCCGAACATGGCCGCCACCAGCGAGACCACGCCAATCACGGTCATGGTCAGGAAGATGGAACGCCAGCCATTGGCGTCGGTCTGCCAGCCGCCCAAAGTGGGGCCGATTGCCGGAGCCACGCTCATGGCCATGCCCACGGTGCCCATAGCAAAGCCGCGTCGGGACAGCGGGTAGATCGAGAACACCGTGATCTGCAGCACCGGCCACATCACGCCCGTGCCGGCCGCCTCCAGCACGCGGCCGACCAGCACCCATACGAAGTTTGGCCCCAACCATGCCAGCAGGGAGCCGAGTGTGAACACCGCCATCGAGCAGATCACGATCTGTCGGGTGGAGAAACGACGGGTCAGGAACGCGGTCAGCGGTACCATAACGCCCATGACCAGCTGGAACACGGAGGTCAGCCACTGGCCCGTGGTTACGGAAATATGGAATTCCGAAACGATGATCGGCAGCGCCGAGCTCAGCTGCAGCTGCGTAAAGTTGCCGACGAAGGTAATAAAGGTCAGGATTGCGATGGAAATAAACGCGGTATGACTCAGCTTGCCGTCAGCGTATGATTCCTCTTGGCTCAGCACTCGTTGCAGTTCGCCACGACGGTTCTTGATTCCGTTCTCTCCAGCCACGCACACACTCCACTTCCGTTGCTCGGCCTGATGGCTTTGGGCGGTGTCGGTTGGCATGTTCGGCACTGGTTGTGCCTGCGGCGCATGCCGGTATGCTGGTTTCGTCTTTTCTTCTTTTTCGCATACCGACTTACGTGCCGACGTGAGGCAAATGTATTCGGCGACCGTCGTTATTTTCTTGTGCTTGGCCGGGCAGCCTGACAAAAGCACCACAATACGCTATACCTAGGGGTGGTCCAGGTGGCTGGGTGGCTCAGTAAGGACTGTTGCCAGCCGAATTCTAAAACAATCTAAAACAATCTAAAAAGTTCTAAAAGAGCTTCATCATTCCGAGATATCCAATGTCATACGAATATATGCCGCATGTTCTCTGAGGTATTCACGAAGGTACGGGATGGCGAAATCGACTTTCCCGTATCCACGATCCTCGATTACCTGCGCCTCAATGAGGCGCGTGCGGTAGATGCTGGCGTATTTCACGTCCTTGCCCATGCGTTCGGCAACGGTGGAGGTGGAAGAAGGTCCGTCATCTTGCGCCATTGCCAGAAGATAGGTTTTATCGATGGGCGAAAGCCCATCCAGTTCCGGTCCGTGGACTGTGTCTCCCAGACGACTGAGCGCATCTTGGACCCCGGCTTCAGCATCTTCCACTGAGACGGTAATGGCTGTGTCGTGCTTGTGATTCCGAGCGGTGATTCGCCAAATATGATAGCCGACAAGCTGAATCATGAAAGGATAGCCTGCAGTTGCTTGTGTAGCGATCCGCAAGGGCTCCCCTTCTAGAATCATTCCGGTTTCCTGGAATGTGTCCGCCAACGCATGAGAGACTTCGGCCAGATCGACGTCGCTCAACCGCTCCGGTTGCGCACGTCGTAGGAAGGTCATTACGCTATCATTAAGCCATTTTGAGGACATGGAAGGCAACCCGGCAAACACAAAAGCCAGATTTCTGTCTTCACTGGTCAGATGTTGTATTGCGGTGGCGATGGCGACCATGTCTGCCCGAGTGGCGGCTTGGGCCTCGTCCATGGTCACCAGAAGACCGTTGCCATGCTTTTCCAGCTCGTCGAGCCGCAGACTCATGGTTTCGCGGAGTGTCAATGGCATTCGGTACTTTTCATAATGGGCTCCGCCAAGACTGCCTCCCACGTTCATGACACTGATAGATGGTTTGAACGAGAAACTGAAATTCCCTTTTCGCGGCTGCAGCTTGTCCACTAACCGTTGCGCCATACCGTCTGATGCGGTTTCGCTGATGGTTTGCCATCCTCGTTTTTCTGCGATTCTCCGAAATTCAGCGAGCATTACGGTTTTGCCTACGCCCCTGGCCCCGGTGATCCTCATCAAACGTCCAGGTGCGCCTGATCCGTTGTCTAGACCTTCTTCGAAGTCGGCGAACACCATATCTCTTCCAATGAGAACGGGTGGAAGATGCCCGGCGCTGGGCTTAAACGGATTGATTCTGGTGCTGAGCATGTATCCTCAATTCTCAAGAATCTCAGGGTTCATGAATTATAGCAAAGTCACATACGAAAGAGAACGCTCATGAATTGTTTGCGGTGGTGGTGGACGTGGACTATGTAGGCAAACAGCAGTTAAAGAACCTGTTGAAGCAGTTTGGGAATGGTGTGCAGCTTCGTCCGACTTATCTTGTTAGCTCCGGCAAGGGGGATACGAAAGGCAATTGCCTCAAGAGCAAACGGCAAATCCTTCAAATGTATATTTACTTATTATCAATCTGAATTTTAGGTATAGCAACGATTCCCGCCTCCTTCCAGTAGACACGCGAGCGGTGTTGCTCCTTAGCGTCATCTTCATGCGGCTGATGGCCGAAACTACCTGTGACGAGTGATCGAATCATCCTAAACCCCAATGATTGCAATACCTAAGGTGCCGTAGGTGCATTTTTAGGTGCAATGGCTCGCCGAGAGCCCATTCGGCCACTTGGTGGCATTTTTTGGTGGCATTTTTTCGAGGCCGTTATGCGTGCCATCGATCCTGGATTCAGCAAGGAGCATCATCATGTCCGCAAGGACGAAGAAGGACAGTACGGGGCCGTCGTCGGAGCGGCGGAGCAGGTTCGGCACCGTGACGCCGCGCTACGATACCGCGGGCAATCTCGTCGCCTGGCAGGTGCGCTACCCGGACCCGAAACGCCCGGGCAAGAAGGTCCAGCGGCAGTTCAAGCCGGATATGGAGCACGAGGCGCACCAGTGGCTCGAAGGGGAACGGCATCTGGTGGAACTGGACCGCAAGAACATCCAGGAATGGGTCCATCCGTCAGAACGCCGCCGCAGGAAGCGCGCGAGCCTTATCTCGTTCGAGGATTACGTGACCCGGTGGGCGGAGGAATACCGGCTGCCGAACGGCGAGAGGATAGCCGGCGGCACGCGCCGGAACCTGTATCTCGACATCGCGCACTTCATGCCGGGCTTCAAGGGCAAGCTCCTGACCGAGATCACGCCGACGGACATCAAACGCTGGTATGACGCACCGCACCCCGAGGGGCAATGGGCGTTCCGTCGCTCATGCATGCGTCTGAAGGCGGCGTTCGCCAGCGCCACGAAGATGGGCATGGACGGCTCCCCACCGTTGATCCGCGACAACCCGTTCATCCTGCCCATACCGCCAGCACCACGATCCGCCAGGGAGGACGTTCCACCGGTCACGCCGCTGGAACTCAAGCTGATCGCGGAGAGCATGCCCGACTACACGAGACTGGCGGTGATACTCGCCACGCTCGTCGGAGGCCTCCGTTGCGGCGAGCTGTGCGGCCTACAGATCAAGGACATCGACCTGAAGACCAAACGCCTGACCGTGCGCCATTCCGTCAACAGGGGCTATGCGGATCGTGGTTCGACACGCATCGCCAGGACCAAGACCGACTCCAGCCGGCGCACCGTGCCCATCCCCGACGGGCTCGTTCCCCTGATTCACGACCATCTGCTCAGGCACTGCGAATGGACGGACCCGGAAGCCATGGTCTTCCGCCCCAGACGAGCCTCGGTGATGAGCCAGACCACCCTGGAAGCCCAGTTCCGCAAAGCCAGGGAGAAAGCCGGCCGCCCCGACCTGACCTTCCAATCCCTGAGGGCGAGTCACGCGACCTTGCTCATGCTCAAGGGCGGCACCTTGCGGGAGGTCATGGACGAACTCGGCCACGTCAGCGAGAAGGTCGCCATCAAGCACTACCAGCGCATCGTCGCCCGACACCGCAACCAGATCGTCAACCAACTCGCCGAAGACTTCATCAAAGCAGCGCAATGACCACATATGGACGAATACGGATTGAGGTGCCCTGTTGCCCGGTGTATACAGAACTATTCCCAATCCGGAATAGTTCTGTATACAATAGGAATATGGCTATCAGAACGAATCGGACGCTGCTCACACGGCGGGAAGCCGCCCGCCGACTCGGAGTGAGCGAACGACGGGTCAGCGCGCTTCGCGCTGCCGGCCGGCTTGAATCTCTTTCCGCGGGAGGCGGCTCGCTGGTCACGGAGGATTCCGTACGCCGCCAATCACAGTGGCAAGGGGCGGACGGGCGCCCTTATTCGCCAGACATGGCGTTCGGGGCGCTATACATGCTCAGCGGACTCGATGCGCCATGGCTGGGCCGGCAGCAACGGTACCGGCTCAAAGGCTACCTGAGGCAGATGGATGCCGAGAATCTGACTCGTCTCACCCGACGGCGCGCAATGATGGTCGAATACTGGTGCAGGGACTCCAACCTCGCCAAGGTCGAAACCCTCATCCGTCCCTCCGCCGCCACCGGCACATTGGCGGACTCATTCCAGCTGGCCGCCACGGACGTGGTGGAAGGCTACGTCACCGCCAGCGCTCTGGATGACATCGTCCGTCAATGTCGGCTGAAGCAAGGCGTGACACCCGTCCGGGTGCGGCTCCACGTCGCCGATAATCTTCCCGCCGGCGAGGGGCCTATGCCTCTCGGCGTGTGCGCGGCCGACCTGGCCGAATCCAACGACCCGAGGGAACGCCGCGCCGGTCTGGAGACCCTCCAACGGCTGATCGACGACCACCACCGCAAGGAGCATCAGGAATGATTCCCACAATCCACATCCCCAACACGGGCCATCCATGGAGCACCGTATACGCGGTCGCCGCAGCAGACATGTCGGAATCATGGCTGCTTACTGGCGGCTCATGGTCCCACTGCACGCCATCATGGGCGGATTGACCGCGCGCCCCACCACCGACGCCGACCTGCTCGCCGATCTCATGGCAGATCGACGCGGCATCGCCAGACTGCGCGGTGTCCTTACCGCCCGAGGGTTCGAGACGCAGCCGGGCATGCTGACCGGATACACGACCCGCATGAGCGCGCCGAACGGCGACATTGTGGACCTGCTGGTCGCCGATCACCTGCCCAAGTTCCTCGGGACTGATGCGACCATCGCCGGCGCGCCGGTGCTGTCCATGCCGGGCGGCGCGCAGGCCGTGGAACGCAGCATGCAGGTCCGGCTCATCGACGACCAGAGCAATGCCGATGCCGTGATTCGCATCCCGGACCTGCTCGGGCGCTGATACTCAAGAGCGCGGCCTACGGTGCCGACCACGCCGGCTACGGTGACCGCCACCTCTACGACGCCGCTACGCTGGCATCACTCATCCCGGACCCTGATGCCGAGCTCGCACGCCTGCACAGCGGCACCGACCGCAAACGCATCAAACTCCTGCGCGACAAGCTCACCGAGGACTCCCCCTACTGGGACAACCTCGACGAAGCACACCGCCAAGATGGGCTGGACGCCATCGAAACACTCGCCACATGGTGACGGGCCTGTAGACAAGTTGTATATATATGAGGACATGAAATTCTGAATTATGTAGCTCAAAATGTCATATCCTCTTACTTACGTCGGAATGCAGCCGAATACTTGATATTCGATGCTTTGTTAAACCAGCTTTGACAGGGTGGCTTCTCTTTTTGATGTCAATTTTGATTTAGCAGAGCCAGAGTATCCGGCAGTCGGTGGACGCGGCGTTTTTCCGCTGGTGTTCCGGCGACAGCAAGTGCAGGATGGCAATGATTTTCTATGGGATTTGTGTGGGTGGACTTATGTTCCGCCCACACAAATCCTAATTGCAAGTGATGGGACTTACGTCTGACCTTGATGGCTCCAGGTTATAAGGGGTCTTTAGCATTCCATACTGAGCATGACAATTGAACTGTTTTCTCATGGATGCGTCAGCCCATGCCGAATAGTAAGTCCAATGTCTACTTGTATGGAAACGATCGTAAACCTGTCCCCATCCGCGGTCGGTATCCCATAGAAGCGCTCTTCTAGGCATAATGGACAAGGACCATACGCCGCTGCGATTCATCCAATATCCATCGGAAAACAGGTCCGTGCTCCAGGAGCTATACAAACCCGCTTCCATGGTGGTAGTGGTAGCGGCATCTTCTTCAGCGTTAGCCTTGAGGTAGGCTTCCACGTCTTCTCTGGTGCGACCATATTTCTTGTATTGCGGATCATTGAGATATGCTTCAATCTCCGCTTCGGAAGGATAATGTGACTGCGCATATTGCGGCGTCTTAGCCGCATTGGTGGAGGTCGTCTCCGTCGCGGAGGCCACCATTACCGAGGAGAAGGAGACCGTGACGGCGAGCAAGAGGGAGGCCGTCGATTTGACCAGTCGATTATTACGCATTGCGATTCTTCTTCTTGGATAGGGAAATTTTTATGGAATATATGATTTCCATGAGTATGAGAATTCCCAACAGGATGGAAACCAAAGGGATATATGAGATATAGAAATCTCTCATATCCATATCTGCTTTTGCTGAATAAGCGACATCGCAATATGTCAGCATTACAAAAACGGCAGAGACGATCGAGATAAGTATCGGCAGGACGAAGAAGCGTGCAGGAATCCACTGAAATCGGTGCCGATCAAGATAATGCAGATAATAGATATTGCATCCAATCATCGAACAATAAAGAAGAAGCGTCCACATCGGAGCCAACTCAATGGTGTTTGATATAGCCATTTCTCTCCTTTGAGTCCGTCTTCCTACACGATTAAGGCATATCGGGGTCAGGCAAATAATTTTCTCAATATGCAGTCAGTCTGTGAATAGCTTCAGGGTCAGCCCCAGAAGATGATTCTCAGACTTAAGGCCACGATATAAAGTATCGAATCCTATGCAGTCGAACTCAAGATACCCTGGACGGTTTGTCATCTCAAGATGACAAAAACAAGCAACGGCTCTTTCAGCATATTCACTTACACTGTTCCTTGGTTTCAATCTCCCCACAAGGCGCACGCGGGGTGCGCCTTTTCGCGATCGAGGGAGATCAATATGCCGAAAATCAGGCATTCCCATGGAAACCATCCGCAGAAGCCTCCGCGAAGCAAGTGGGGAACCGTGCTGGCCCGTTATGACAGAACCGGCATGCTAATCGCATGGCAGGTTCGATATCCGAATCCATTAGAACCCGGCAAACGCGTCCAACGCCAGTTCAAGCCGGATCAGGAGCTCGAAGCCCGTAGATGGCTGGAAGCCGAAAAGTATCTTGTCAGCCTCCATCGTAACGGCATCGCCGAATGGGTTCATCCAACGGAACGAAGCCGACGAAAAGTCGTCGAGGAAAAGAGCCGGACACAACGCAATATGTTGTTCCGTGACTATGTGATGCGATGGGCCGAGGAATACCGGCTGCCCGACGGCAATGGTATCGCCGGTGGCACGCGTCGCAATCTTTACCTGGACATTGGCCATTTTTTGCCAAGTCTTGGGGACCTGCCGCTTAACGAGATCACTCCGTCCATTATCAAGGCTTGGTATGATGCGCCTCACCCGGAAGGACGGTGGGCGTTCCGACGCTCATGCATGCGGCTGAAGGCGGTACTGGAATCAGCCACCCGAGGCGGATTGGACGGTTCGGAGCCATTGCTGTCCTTCAATCCCTTCATATTCCATATTCCGCCAGCGCCACAGCCCGCCCGCATCAATGTACCGCCGGTGACTCCTTCCGAATTAATCCTGCTGGCTGACGCCATGCCCGATTACACCAGACTGTCCGTATTCCTCTCGACTTTAGTGGGTGGTCTGCGATGTGGTGAACTCTGTGGGCTTCAGGTGCAAGACATCGATCTGAACAGGCAGATACTTCACGTCCGGCACTCCGTGAATCGCGGTGACGCTGACAGAGGGGATCTCCAATTCGGTAAGACGAAAACGGAATCCAGTATCAGGAACGTACACATCCCGGATACGCTGATTCCTCTTATTCGACAGCACCTTTCTGATTACTGCGATCTGACCCGACCGGATTCGCCGGTGTTCGTGCCCAAGCGTGCAAGAATCATGTCCCAGACAACGCTGGACGGCCAGTTCGCCAAGGCCCGATTGAAAGCAGGGCGCCCTGATCTGACGTTCCAGGCATTACGAGCCAGTCATGCAACATTACTCATGATTCAGGGTGGAACGTTGCGGGAAGTCATGAATCAATTGGGACACGTCAGCGAGAAGGTGGCTATCCGGTACTATCAGCTCACCGTCGCCTCGCATCAGAGCCAAGTGGTTGACAAGCTCGCTGAATCATTTATAAGCGATATGGCTAGTACTCGAAGTCGTGAATCCTAGACCGCATTGATGCACTGTCGCGATGCGTGATACATCTTCGTATAGGAAATGCCGTGAGGGATCTGAATTCTGGTCCTTCGCGGCATATCGGTATCTGACAGGTCGAAGTCTCACAATCGCAGCATCAGATGGATTGGAAGCGCAGGTAGTCCGTTAACTCCCGCACCGTATCTTGCAGCCGACGGAGTCCGGAGCCTTGGCTGACCGTACTCCATTGCGCCGCATACGCCTCCATCCAGATTTCCAGTGCTTCGGCAAGACGCGCCGTATCGTCATGCTGAGATGCGGCACTCAACTGCAAGGAGTCGACGACTCCGGCATCGGACGCAAGTCGGAGACCGACCTGATTCAGAAGTCGCTGTCCCTCGATGGCTATGCGGAGTGCCGCGGCGTTCATGTGGCCTGTGGTCCTGTGGCGGCGACGATCGTGGCGATTTGTCGGGCGCAGACCCGAAGAAGATGGCCTGAGGTCTCGTCGAGCGTGATGTGGTGCTTTAGATAGCGGAGCAGAATCAGTCGGGATTCTGCAAGTGACGGTATCTGGCTTTCGTCCTGGAGGGTGCGGCTCGCATCGTCCGGCCGTTCGTTTTCTGGTAGCAGTCCCGGAATGGTTTGCAGGATCTCGGTGCTGACTCCGCCTTGTCCGTCATCGAGCTCCAACCAGGTGATCAGATGGTTCCATTGGAAGCAGGCCGAATGACTTGCGTGAGTGGGGATATCAAGCAGCTCTCCGCTGGCGTCGTGGTATTCGAGTCGGGAGATGCGGTGGAGCATCTCGGTTTCATCCGGGATGTGTTCGGGGTTCCATGTCTCCTGCGTGCCGATGATTATGCCGGGAATGGCCATGTGCAGGTCGTTGACGTGGTCAAGGTCGCCCCAGTCGGTGACCAGCATGCCTTGCGCATGGTATGCGCGCCGTAGCGGGCCATGTGGGTGATGTTGTTCCTGACGTCATCGATGCGCGGCAGGAGTGCGTTTCCAGCATCATACGGTCGGATAGATGATCTGCTTGGCCCGGCAACGGGCAGATTTTCCCGTCGTCAACCCGCGGGCCGAAATGCCAGTCGAGCAGAGTAACGGTTTCGGGAAGCCTGTCGAGAATATCCGGTTTTTTTTGGGGGGGGGGCGTCCCGCATCATCGGCTGTTTACCCGAGCTTTCGAGGTGGCGGCACAGGCAGGTGACGTAGCCGGCGTACATGGTGACGCCGATGCGGTCGATGAATCCGAACGGCTCGTTGGCGGTTATTTATTACAGGTATATGATATATATACTAAATACGTTTAATCCACCTAATTTCATCGTTTTCGTGATTTGAAGCCTTGAAAACGGAATGGGATGCCCCTATTCTTAGCAATAAATCGACGCTTGCTCCAGTTTTTCTCAATTTGTCAATATATTCTCGAATTTGATAGTTGTTAACATTAACATCAAACTCATTTAAGGCAACAAGGGCGGGGGGATAATGTTTACCCTTAATATTTTCTAAGGGAGATAAATGTCGTAAAATCTGCACATCACGTTTGTTATCCGGATTCCCAAATTCCAACATATCCATTCTCCAACGTGGGTTTTTTACATCTTTGATAGCCGTCAGTGGCGAGATGAACGGAGCAGATATATAAATACCAGCAAAGCTCAATGGATTCTCATTTAGAGCGGAGGCGACAACAAATCCGCCCGCGCTTGCTCCCATCCCAATAACTTTGCATTTTGTTCTATGTACTAATCGGTTAATTCCATTTGCAACGTCTAAATAATCATGAATCGAATTAATTTTATTGATTCCCATACCAGCTTGATGCCATTTCTCTCCCTTCTCCCCTCCGCCTCTGACATGAGCATAAGCAAAATATATTCCATTATCAATTAAGGATTGAATCAGAGGGCTATAGTTGTAATTAAACTTGATTCCATATGATCCATAAACAGCTAGAACTATCTTGTTTTGTGGATTTCTAATTGGTGAAATGATTGTTACAGGTATCTCTGTCTCTCCATCTCTACTTAGGATGTTATATTGTTGAGTTACATGATTTAAGTTGCCTGATGATGAGTAGTCTATAGATGATTCTTCTTTTGAGAAATTGAGATAATGTATTGAGGGTCTGCAAGCCGGACATTCTATGCTGTAAGGAACGGATTGTTTGTTGACTTCAATCGGTCGGACAAACTTTAATAAACTCATATGCTTTTTCATTTGTATGGTGATATTTTTCCATTCCTGATTATGGTTAAAAACTAATGCTTTAATATCCAGAAATCGTATTTGTATTTTTTGATCAAATTTAACCTGAAGTACAATTTTGTTTTCAAGCAAAAAAAGATCCTCGATTTCATCGACCTTAATTTGCTTTCGTAGCCAAGTATCAGTCTTTTTAATATTATCTTCCCCGTTTATAATTATCAAAACCAATTATTGAATTTGTCAACAAAGTATCCAAAGAAAAACTCACGAGATTCAATTGTTTTATGCATGATTTTATGGACTGATCCTATTCCATTGCATGCATCAATAACTTTTTCAGCTGCGTTGTTTGATGCGAGTCTTATGATTGTAACCTGAGAACCATGATATACAAGTAAATATTTTCTGTCGTCCGTCGCGTGAACAGTAGGCCAAGCCGTGCTGTCAAATGAGGCAACACAACGGTTTTCTTTAATCGAAGTAAGTGACTGTTTGCGTATTTCCGAAATCGCCCCAGATGATTCATCTGTTTTTGCATAGTATATGCATGAATTATCAGATGAAATTATACTTCCCTTTCCTATGTAATTGAGTTTAATGAAATCAATACCTGTCCGCATATTTATGACCCTCAGATTTGAGTAGGGATATTTTCGATCTTGCACTATTATTGCCGCATATTTTGATTTGTTATCTATTTCAATTGACTGCAGAGACTTATAATCATTCTTATTGATTTTAAAGCATTTAGTCCATTTAAACGCTATGTTGGAATCACGGGAAGGAAAAATATCGCTTTCGGACGCTTTCTTTCCTGAACGACAACACCAGACATCATTTCCGTCATTTAACCAAAAGTATAAATATCCCTTGATTCGTCCTATTGCTTTAAACATTTCAAGCGCTCCTATTGGTGTAAATGAGGGGGTGACCCTAACGAGTCACCCCCTCATTTTTAACCTTTATGAATCAGCAGAAGAAACCGCTGGTGCTGCTCGGGCGACCGAAGCAGAACGAGTAGCTGTAGCCACTGTCATGCACCGCGTCGTCATTCACTTCCTCGATCGACTGCATGTCGATGATTTTATTCATTGTTGTTCCTTTCTACTATTTTGTTCCGCGGACCTTCCGCAGAACAAATCTTTTGCATTTGGGAGCGGGAATAAATCCCAAAGATTATGGGTAAGGACATTTAATGCTGTTAGTATCCCTGCTGATCCGGTTGAATAATCGCTTGAGAGGCGCAAGTATGAATCTCCCGGGAATTGTAGCGTATTTTCCCAAGACAAACTATAGTCGTTTAATTCATCTAAAAGTCTATTATTTGTTTGTGTTGTTTGCGGTGACCATGTTGAGGCAAAATGGTTTGCAACTAATATCCCAGCAATCCCATTGTTTAGTCCGGAAAAAGCATATTGAGATGATGAACATGCCGCAATGAGTGAGTCCCATTCTTTATGGAAAAGAGAATCATCATGTAGTGCAATTCGTGCAATGGAAATTGCCACTATTAGGCCGGCAGAACCATCTGCAAGGTAAGGAAGAGACCTATTGTGCTTATCCTTAATTCCTCGCATTCCATTTGGCTCAATAACGGTATTGTCTAAATCTCTGCATATGCAATTAAGCGCACGCCGAATATAAGCTGGGTTATGTTCGATGTCAATACGACTTAGAGCTAACCAAAACAGTGCGATACCACTCCATCCATGCAGGAGGCCACCTTGTTTTATGCTTGCGATTTGATTGGATTCCATCCATTGCGCTATACGATGTCCAAGTGCAATAGCCTCATGGAAATACCTCTTATCGTCTGTAGCCATTCCGTATGATATCAGGGCTAATCCTTGACCGGCTAGTCCGCCATTAAGGTCAAGATTTCGTGTCTCTTTCCAATGTTCATATGTGCTAAATAATAGTTCGTGAGCAGTTTCTAATTCTCCCAACTCAAAAGCGACTAATCCTATGCCGGATAGCCCTGTATATAATCCAAAGTCCGATTGATTGCTTTGCGCGAAACCGTGGATCATGTCTTTCATCCATTGGACGTCATCCGAATTGATAATTGAGTTGGCCCTATGCAGGCTCATTAGGATTCCCGCCGCGCCGGAGCTTACGTTACTTGCACCCCAAATGGAGCCCCGTGTTACATCACCAGGATATAGTTTTCCTGGCAATTTATGACGGGTATGAAAAATGCCATTAATAATTTCAGTTTTAACTAATGACAAGGAATCAGGGTGTGATAACAGATTAAAGGAAAAACGTGGTGTAAACTGTGTAAGATGTGCATCTGGAGTTAATGGAACATCTGAAACTCCAGATGCACATGGGCAACGTGATTCAACATCCTTTAACAGATTTATATATTCCATGCCAAATTTTTTCGAAATATTATTCTTAACTCTGATCCAATGATCTGGGCTAAGCATGCAAATCGAGGTATTTGCATAGCATAGACATGCGAGTACCCTTGAAACAGCAAACCAATCTGCTTCTTGAGCGGAGCAACCCAATGGGGGATGGAATCCCATAGCATTATGTGCTGATATTTCCTTGGAGTCCAAGGTGCGTCCATCCTCAAAATCTATAAAGTGTATAGACATTGTTTTAGGATTAATCATTATGTTTCCTAAATGAATATCCCCGTGAACATAGCCTGTGCGATGAATAATTTTTACAGCATTGATAATCGATGTTGCGATTGTATTGATATCACTTCTATATTGCATCAACTGATTAGTATGATCATTTTCACATTGATAGGGATAGTTTTCCGACAACCAATGGTTCAGTGTGATTTCATTAAGCCATTCCATTTCAATGTAGCCATGTTCCCAAGCGTTAAACCTTCGATATGGTTTTGGTGCAATGCCGGTATTTTTAAGAAGATTGAGCATCTTCCATTCTATGGATAGTCTCTCAATGGCATCGCGTTGGCGTGCGTCTAGACCGGCATATGGTCTCGCTTCCTTTAAAAGGGCAATCTCATTCTTTTTATTGGTTGCACGATATACCCCACCGGAATTCGAGAAATGTACAGCTTTAATCTCATAGTTATCTAAATCGGTGGGAATATTTTTCATATATTCATTCAGAGATATTTCTACACACTTTGGCTTGTCGATTCCCTCTGCTGGATGTATAAAATGTGGAAGCCTCTTATCGGCGACCAGTATTCCAGATTGGTCTGGGATCATAGAAATATAATCGTTATTTTCATCCTCGCGACGCAGGTCAATGAATCCTCCGTATCGAAAGAAGATTGGACTTTGCTTGTATCTAATGTCACTAAGAATATAAGGGCCTTTTTCATCTTTGATGAGGGGATATAAATCACCGACTATTTTTTCAAGTTCATCATTTGTTGATGGATATATGGTGATGAATTTCCCACTACCTGAACGATTTGCTGCCTTCCCGTTGCAGTTGAGAAAATCTCTATGTGAACTTTGAAATTTGAATGTTGTATTATATTTACAGCAAATTTGTATTACTTCTGCAAGAATCTTTTCTGCGTTCTCTTTTGTTGCGCTTAAATGAATCTTCCATCCGTTGACTCGCATTTTTCCATTCGGAGAGCTTACATACGTCCACGGTTCTCTTCTTGTTACATACCAAGTATCGGGAATAAGAGATTCCGCAATCCAATGGTCACGCTTCATGGATGGAAGCATAGAAGCGTGATCTACAAAAAATGGAGATTGTTTCGTAATTGATTCGAGGTAATCTTCTTCACCAATCATATTTTTCCTTTTTTCTTGTATGCTTTAATAATTTTTCATTGTTGTATCCTTACTTATTGATTTCAATGTGTTTGGAGCGGATTGTCAGCTGAAGATGACACATATCTTCGTGTTCTTACCATTGACATTGCTTGCTGTGATGCGTGGGACTTGAGCCAGCTGACGGCGATTTGCGTGCGGTCATGCAGTTGCAAGGTGAAGAGGATTCGACTGATGGTTCGTCGTATCGTCGCGGGCTCCAGTACCAGTTTGCGGGCGATTTCCTCGTTGGTCATGCCTTCCGCGATCAGTGTGCATATCTCGCGTTGGCGCGGCGGCAGGGCTGCGAACGAATCCCGCAGCTTCTGTTGTTCGCGGCCTGCTGTGGGTCTGGGCATGCCGTGTTCGAGAATCTGCCGGGTGATGCGTGGCGTGACCACGGCGTCTCCGTTCGCCACCGCATGAATCGCATCCTTGACGGCTGCAGCACTGGCGTCTTTGAGCAGGAATCCGCTGGCTCCCGCATCCAGTCCACCGTATGCGTAGTCGTCCTCGTCGTACGTGGTGAGGATCAGCACGTGAATGGCGGGCCATCGGCGGGTGATTTCACGGGTGGCGGTGATGCCGTCCATCACGGGCATGCGCACGTCCATGAGCACCACGTCCGGCAGCGGGCCTCCTGCCGATTCCAGTCGCTCGATTTCAGCGATAGCCTGTCGGCCATCGCCCGCCTGAGCGACGATCGCGATGTCACTCGCCTTGCCAAGCATGAGTTTGTAGCCGAGCCTCGCGTATTGCAGGTCATCGACCAGCATGATGTTCGTCATCCCACGTCACGCCTTTCTCTTGTCGGACGGACGTCAGCATCGCGGTCACCCGCCAGACACCGGTTTCCGCCCTGTCCGGCCCGTAGCAGAGGAACCCTTCGGTTCGGGCGATGGCGTCCGCGATTCGCGCCAGACCGGTGCCGATGGCACCATCGGAAGGCTTGGGGAGGTTCGTTGATCCGTCGTTGGTGATGGTCGCGATCAGGCTCCCATCCGCCGCGTGATCCCATGTGACGTTCAGATGCGCGAGGCCGGGCGCATGGCGCACCGCGTTGGTGACGGCCTCACGGGTCACCCGGAAGCACAGATCCGCCTGGTCGGGGTCCTCGCTGCGTCGGCCGGTCTCGGTGAATGTGGCGATCACGCCGGAAGCCCGTACGTGTGCGAGCACCGGTCGGATGTCATCCCACATGTATCGCTGCGCCGACTCTTCGATCGCGGTGTCATTCATCTCGTGCGACTGCGTACCGCCTGTGGTCGGCGGAATACCGGGCAGGTTCGCATCGGTGGCGGTCAAGGCCCGCAGGGCGTGCCGGGTGTCCTGCAGGCCGCTTTTGGCGATGTCGCGGATCGCGTCGATGGCCTGTGCGACCTCTGGATCCACATCTTGTCCTTCCACCTGTTCGGCCAGTCCTTGGGCCAATGCGATGATGCTGGTCAGATCGTGGCCGACGCTGTCGTGCATCTCGCCGACGATGCTGCCGCGCCGAACGGCCGCATCCCGCTGTTGGGCGAGCAAGTCCGCGCGCAGACGCTCGTCGCGTTCGCGTTGGAGCGCCAGGGAGGATAGGCGCCGGTTGCGGACCGCATAACCCAGCACGCCGATGACCACTATCGGAAGCATGGCGGGCAGTATGTCAAGCCAGATCGACCATCCGGCCTGCCGCCAGCCGTCTCCGGCGAACGCCTGACTGCCCAGCACCATGCAGGAGGCAAGTCCGAAGCACAGGATCCGCAAATCACTGGAGACGGTCATGATCAACGCCCAATAGGCAATCATCGGCATGATCGGAGCCCATTCACCCACGCCGGCGAGATCCAGCAGCAACGCCGGAGCAAGCTCTCCGCCCATCACCCATTCGGGTCTCACGTACCGCCATGCCAGCGCGACGCCGCCGGCAAAAACGGCGGCCAGCATCAGCATAAACACGCTTGGCGTGTGCGTGGCCCAATACGAGTGATACGACGGGACGGCATCGCGCCTGGTGACCCATAGCATGCGCAGCATGAACAGCGTGGCCACGACCGGCAATCCATAGACCGGCAGGCCGCCCGGTTTCCTCAATCCCAGCGGAGCATCGCCCGTATCCCATATCCTCGACTCACAATCAGACATACTCGCATGCATATCCGCTTGGTGCTTATTCTCCTGCCGCACGAGCGATGACGACCGTCGGCGATGTGCGAATGCCACGTTGCGCGGTGAGCCACGAACCAAGCATCGCCATGGCGGCAAGCAAGAGCACGACCACGAGCCACAGGAGCCACGGCATGCCGAATACCAGCACATCGAACGACAGCCAGATGCCGATGGAGAACGAGACGGATACGAGCAGGCTGGGGACGAACGCGATCAGGGACGAGGTGATGACCGTCATAAGCCCGTCCAAGGCGGCGATGGCGTTGAGCTGACCCTGGGTCCCACCGCTGACGGCCACCAGCGCGAGGTCGAGCTCCCGTCCCCTCTGGGCGATCAGATAACCCGAACACACCGCCGTCAGCACCAGGACCAGCGACGTGCCGATCAATGCCAGGATACGGGCGAAACCGGGCACTTCCACCGTCGGCGTTCCGGCGGGGAGCAGCCGCGTCCACGCGGTGATGGTCGCGGTGAGCGACTCGTATGACATGAGCAGCGTCAAACCGGCGGCCAGGGGAATGATGGTGGACGAGGACGCGCACACCCTGGCCCGGGTCTGCTGGCATGCGATGCGCCACGCCGGCCAGGGAAGACATGCCACCGCCGTCCACATGCGCACCGTCGCCGATAGCACGGCCGGGCCGGCAAGGCAGACGGACACGGTGAACAGCAGCATCGCGATCATGTTGCCGTACGCCAGCGGCGACATGGACGAAAACGTGACCTGCACCGACATCCGCGCCATCGACGTCTTCCGCACATTCAGCAGACCGGCCGCCAGCGAGACCAACGCCCCGGCGAACATGATCCAGGCAAGGACGAGCCGGATCACGCCGACCGTTTTCGGAGGATCCGACGCCTCGCGCAACGCCCCGACCGGCGATATGCCGCCAATCGCACGCGCCGTCAACAGCGAGCCGACCAAGGCCATCGCGAACCCGAAGACGACGCCGCAACCCAACGCCCGCAGCATGCCCGTCACGTCCTGGGGCAGGAACGGCAATCCGTCCGCCTCCAACTGCCGGGTCGCGAACGGGTAGAGGCCCCGTGCCAACGCCGGCGAGACGACAAGCGAGACGAGCGTGGCGACGACATCCAACAGCAGCACCTGCACGCAGACGCGCGACGTCAACTGTCCGGGAGTGGCGCCCTGCAACGCGATCAAGGCGAGGGGGCGGCGGCGCTGACGGATGGCCGAGGAGACCACCAAAAGCACCATGAGCATGCCCACGATGACCATCGGCACCAGAGGAGGACCGCTCAACTCCATATAGAATATTACCGCCCTGTCGTGCAGCCCCGGAACCGCCATGGCCATTCTCGCGTTCGACAGCATGACCATCACCATGCCCGACACGCACTGCACCACGGCCAGCAGCAACAGCACCGCGCCCCACACGACGGGCGCATCCCTGAAATCACGCAGCAGGCCACGCATCAGATCGCCTCCTGCCCATCAAGACCGGACGAATCGGAACCGGCCTCGGCCAGCACGCCGTCACGCATCCGCACGACGCGATCGCACCGGGCCGCGACCTCGGGACTGTGCGTGACCATGACCACCGCATGACCGGGACGGTCCGCGAACGCGCGCAGCTCATCGACCACGCGCCCGCCGGACTCGGTGTCCAACGCGCCGGTCGGCTCGTCGGCGAACACGATCTCGGGATCGGCGACCAGCACGCGGGCCAACGCCACACGCTGCTGCTCGCCGCCCGACAGCAACGTCACATTCTGCCTGCGCAACCCGAGAATCCCCAGACGGTCAAGCAGCCCGGCCGCGCGATCCCACGGAAATCTCACGCCTCGCAGCGTGAACGGAAGCCTGAGATTGTCCTCCACGCTCATCGAGGGCACCAGATTATACGACTGGAACACAAACCCCAGATGGTCACGCCGGAACCGCGCCGACCGCGCACGGCTCATACGGGTCACCTCCTGTCCCAGCACCCGTACCGAACCGTCGGAAACGGACTCCAACCCTGCCAGACAATACATGAGCGTGGACTTGCCCGAACCGGACGGCCCCACGATCCCCGTCATCTGCCCCCAACCGGCCATGAAATCCACATGCCTCAGCACCGGCACCGTCTCGCCCCTACGCGGCTCGAAACTCTTCGACAGCCCCACGGCCGCAACCGGAGCCAACGCCATCGCATCGCTCCCCGTTCCCCTCAAATGCCGAACCATCATCCACCTTCCTCACCTGCGTATCGGACTTTCGATACCCACTCTCCAGCAAACGGACAATGAGCAGCAAGAAGACGCCCGAAAATGTCATCTGGAGATGACACCCTCAATAGGGGGAATAATGCCAAAGATGATGGCGTGTACACCCATAAAGAATGTCTCTTTTATTGTTTTTAAGAACGGTGCAAGTCGTTTTTGGCAAGCATATAGTATAAGGGGACAGTTTTGAGAAGGTGGTCATGTTTTCCTTCTCCAATGACATGTCCATTATTCAAGACATATATCATTTCGGCATTGCACACGGTGGTGAGTTGGTGGGTGACGATAATGAAGGTACGGTCTTCGGCTTGATTCTCGTTCTCGAAGCCGTTTGAAGCACGTATGGTGCGGATGCCGGCGAGATCACGATTGAGCGTGGAGGTAAGGTCGCCGAGCGTGTATTGGCTGTCATAGCTTGCTCGTTCGATGAATTTAGCG
>OJKF01000102.1_pt1 | contig 42000 bp, 30 predicted proteins | sample 1596531 | NCBI WGS metagenome assembly OJKF01 (sample SAMEA4350128, study PRJEB24818) | metagenome | biome: human; feature: gut; material: faeces | place: Denmark | collected 2013-09 | reverse complement strand
CGCCCTGCCCCAGTATTGAGGCTCGTGCCTGATAGGGATAGTAGAAATAATAGTGTTCGTCCAACAGCCCGCCTGCGAGCGGTGTCGGACTTTCAGTTTTCCATACGAGACCGCCCGTGTCGGCATCCCTCTCGGCTGTCAGTTTCACGTTGGAATAGACTGTTTGAGTGCCCCGCACCACGTATAGGCCGCAGGCCCCGCTTTCGGAAAACTTGGTTTGGCAGCCATTCTCCACAGTACGGGTGGTTTTGCGAACAGCCGACGTATATCCAGCTTTTCAGATAAGCTGCGTTTTCAGTGCGTATATGTTCGGCTATCCCGAAAAACATTCCTGCCAGGGCTGCGGCGAACTCGGCCGTTAATTCCTCCTTGCCGTATTCCTCTGATCCGAACGGGTGCGCAAGATCCCGGTTCAATCGGGTGGGGTGTCCCGTGGAATGTCCCATTTCATGCAGAAGCGTTTCGTAAAAGCTCTGCATATCGACGAACTGCGAGCGAAGCGGCACTACGATATAATCGGCTAAAGGAGAATAGAAAGCCCTGTCGCCTTGCTGCTCCCGTATCGGGCAAAACCAGCTTTTCGCCTCCAGCATGGCGTCTATTTCGGGGTGCGCCTCTCCGGTTGTCCCGTCGGGCTGCTCTGCCTGTCCCCCTCTGAACTTCTCCCTTAACGCTTCCCATTCTTCCGGCCTCACGTCCGAAAAATTGGTCTGATCCAAGTTAAAGACCGAGTAATATTTATAGGTCGGTATAACGTTGTATTCCTGTTGCTGCTCCCGGCTTAACGCCTTGTATTCCTCAAAGGTTATTTTCTTGCGTGTTTCCTTGTGGTACACGTAGAAAAGGAAGTAATAGACCGGAAACGATTTCGATCCTTTCAGCACGGAGATCCCGGCCTCATTCGCCTGGTTGAACGTCATAAATACGGGTGTCTGGTACTGGAATTTCTCGCAAAGGAAAAGGAGTAAAAAGGCGTTGCCTCCGGCGTACCTGCGTCCTGTGAGGTTCTGCGGAAAGAAATTGCGTGTATTCGCCGCAATGGTGATCCAGGGCTTTTGCCAGTTGTCCTCTACCTGCTGGATCTTCTCGATCATTTATGTCTGACATAGAATTATGTTGGGCATTAGTCTAAACAATTAATAATCAATCGTTCTTTGACATTTTGCACAACATAATTCTATCTTTGGAGGAATTAGAGGCTATCTAAGAATGTAATTAACTCCTTATCCTCAGACCATTTTCGTGATGGTGTATCGGAAACGGACTGCTCACATTTTTTGAGAACTTCTAATTTCCTTTCCATGCTAATTTCGGCGTAGATGTTTGTTGTATCAATCGAGCTATGTCCCATCCAATTTCTAACCATATCAATATCCGCTCCAGAATTAAGTAGATGAGTGGCGGTTGTATGGCGTATAACGTGAGGAGATGGGCGTTTATTAGCAAGAGAGGGATGATTTAAGATTACATCTTGTGAGTATTTCTTTATCATTTCATAAATACAGAATCGGCTCATAGGCTGATTGTATCGGTTAAGGAAAAGGTAATCGTCAGGCAACTTGTTGTCTATAAATTGTTTGAGTAAATCCCAGAAATCCTCCCATAAAGGACATATTCTCTCTTTACGCCCCTTGCCATGTAATGTCACCATTGGCATTCCACGTTTTGAAGGTATCGCAACATCCTTCACTTTAACACCAATAACTTCAGACACTCGGGCGCCAGTATTATACATGAATAGGATAATGACATGATCTCGACTTCTTATCCCTTGATATTTGCATGTTTTCAATGGTGCATCAGCCAAGGCTTCGATCTCAGATTTGTCCATATAGGTTATCATGCGTTTTTCCGTTTTCTTTGAAGGGATAAGAGTGACATGGTGACACCAATCTATATGTTCAGGAGATTTCCACGCCAGAAACTTTGCGAAAGCCTTTATTGCAGCTAAACGATTGTTTCTTGAAGATACGGAAACTTTTCTCTCAATTTCCAGATAATCAAGAAATTTCGTAATAACGTCAGTCGTAATATCCGAGATTTTGAGATTGTCTATTGCAATACTTATTAATGTAGAGACATACGATACCAACATACGGAATGTATCACGATAACTCATCTGAGTGTTACGACTAAGGTTTCGAGTGACAATTAAGTACTCTATGAGGAATGGTCTTAGCCAATAGCCAAGATATTCTGTTTCAGTAATTCTTCTGTTCTTCATTGTTCGTGTTTTTATAAGCATAAAACAATTTGTTTGCTTCCTGCAACAAAGTTGGCGTCTTTGTTAGATAGACGGAAGTGAAGGACACGTTAAGATGTCCCAAATAGATAGACAACTTCGGCAGTAAATCCTGTACGTTCTTTCCTGATTTATACCAGTTAGTAAGGACGTCGACCGCAAAAGTATGGCGAAGATCATGTATTCTAGGCTGATGACGTCCTCTATCAGGGAAATAAAGACCTGCATTCTTACGAATGGTCGCAAATATCTGATGTAAAGATACAAAATTAACAGGTTTCCCCTTCTGATTAATGAAAACATATGCATCCTCTACCATTGGGGACATTTGAGTACTTCGCCATTGTAATATCTCTTGCATCAATTTTGATACTTGTTCGTTGAAAGTAACCAAGCGAGACTTGTAGAACTTACTACAATGTATATGCACGTACATATTATCCATATCAATATCCTTTATTTTTAAGGATAAGGTCTCACTTATTCTGAGTCCAAGCATATACGTGATCATCAAGATATATCGTATACATATTGGCTCATTAACAAATGATCTATATTTGCGATATGTAAGCGCACAATCAAACAGTCTCTTCAGTTCGTCATCCGTATATATGTAAGCGGGATAATACTCTGGAGCTTTAGGCAGAAAAACGGGAATAGGTATGTTTTGAATGAGTCCTCTAGAAAAAGCCCACTCAAAAAGTTTTTTCAGAATGCAGTGCTGAGAATGCCAATATCTGGTGATGACATTTCCTTTTCTGTAAAGGAAGGCATTACAATCGCTTTCCGTTATTGAAGTTAATTCTGTTGTTTCTCCAATGAACTTAGCAAATAATCTCAAAGAGTAAGTTGTACTCTGATCCTTACGACCAATAGACCTACGAAACTTGATAAATGACTCAACAGTTTCTTTTATACTCATAGAAGCTCCCCCCAGTTAATATTTGAAACATCTCTAAGTGAATTGAGATCCACTTTTGCATATATTCTTGTCGCTTCCATACTTTTGTGACCCAGTAAATCACCGACATCCTTTAAGGTTTGTCCTTCGTTTATCAAGAAAGTTGCATGGCTATGGCGTAAACAATGGGGACCTTTGTGCCTAACGTCCATTTCGCTGGATTTCAAATACCTATATATGACGGAAGCTATGGCTGTACAAGATATAGGACGTATCGGGGCTGGTGTACAAAAGAACAAGCTATCGCTTCCTATGTCATTTGGCCTTCCCTGTTTTAGGTAAGCGATAATAGCTTCTCCTACATTATGTAGAAGTGGTAACACTTGTGGTCGACAATTCTTCGCACGCTTAATATAGACTTGTTCTTTACGCCAATCGATGTCGCTAATCTTCAAGTTTGCCACCTCACTACAACGTAAACCGTACATAGCAAGTAACATAAAAATAGCATAGTCGCGCGATGCGGATTTACCAGTTTGTTCTTTGACTGTTTGTAACAGTTTTTGAACTTTATTCCACGGCAAGAAAGAAGGGAGATTTTCTTCACTATATACTTTGGGAGTGATTAACGCCTTATCTAGGTCGGTAATACACCACCCCTTTTCGACTGCATAACGAAGATATACACGAATACAACACAGGTACTCTTTCAGCGTGTTACGTTGAACCTTGTTAATCGTGTAGTATTCAATGTATTTATCTATATCTTCCAATGTTAAAGGGTGTTCCTGGTTCTCCTTTTCTATTATCTTGTAAAAGTAGGTGAGTATATATCTCCTTCCCTTAATATAGGCATGAGAATATCTCCTGTATGCCAAGTGATTAAGGTATTCATTTATGCGTATATCTGATATTGAAGGAGATCCTGATTCTGGTAGCATATGTAGCTCTTTAAGCCACATATTTGCAAAATAGATGAAGAAACTATAATTAGACTTGGTGCCTTTCTTCTTGTGAGAACCTTTGTCTTCCAGGTTTTGCCATTTTTTTGCTGCATTTGAGATTTCCTCATTGGTAACAATACGGAAGTTCTTTAAATCAAGATACTCTATTAGATGAAGTTGATACTGTGCATAAAGCTGAAGTGTCTGTCTTTTAAAACCTTTTGATTTGCAATCCATCAAGAAAGACATTCTCTCTTTATAAAAGGGAGCGGCAATCAGTCTGACTCTGTGCCATTTGCGCTCTGCGAGATAATTGATGATGTCGTCTTGGTAACGAGAATCTAAAAGACCTACGTATAGTAAGAATTCAACAGCCATCTCAATGAATTTGATTCTTGAGGAAGGGCAATCATGACGTTTCCGAGAATGATAATGATCAGGAATGGGTGAAGACCATTGACGTGCAGCTTCAACGACATCATCAAGTGACACAATTCTCTTTTCGCCATCATGAAGATCGAAATATTGGATAAACTTGAGCGAATACCCAGCCCACCCCAATAGTGTTAGCCGGGACAATCCTTCCTTACTTTTCATAGTTAGAAAGTATTCTCGCTCCTTTAATAATGGTGCAGCCAAATGTTTTTTAAGGAATGACTTGCGGATAATGATTTGTTCTAACATGCTCTTATAATTATATGAGTAATACTATATAATATAAACGAGCATCCAAAATTATGTTGTACAAAATTCGATAAGAACTCTAATTATCAAATAAATATGAAAGAAACTGACATAAACAAATGGGCAACATTAATGATCGAAAAGATGAAAGAAGTACATTCATCCAACTGGACGAAACCGTGGTTCACTTCCCGATTCAAGGGATTTCCGCAAAATCTGACAGGAAGATCATACAATAACCAGAACAAGGTCGTGCTCTATTTCATTTGTGATAAATACAAATATAAAACCCCTATTTTTGTCACTTTCAACCAAGCACGTAATGAAAGGATACAAGTTCTGAAAGGTGCCAAGGCATTTCCTATATCCTATTACGACTTAATCATTAAGGACAAGATTGCAGGAAAGCGAGTCACAAGAGAATTCTACAAGAACCTATCACCTGCAGAACAAGAAAAATATAAAGTCATTCCATTTCTCAAATATTACAATGTATTCAATCTGGACCAAACCAACTATTCAGAAGTCTATCCAGAAAAATGGAATGCTCTAGTTAAGGAATTTGGGCTCAACATCAATTCAGATAACAATTTTCGGAATGCTCTTCTGGATTCAGTCATTGAAAAACAGACATGGATATGCCCCATCACCCTTAAAGAGCAAGACGGAGCTTTCTATAGTCCATCCAAAGACTCCATTACCCTTCCAGAAAGATATCAATTCATTGATGGTAAGGAATTCTACTACACTGCTCTTCACGAAATGGCACATTCAACCGGACATCCGGAAAGATTGGCAAGAATATTTGGTCCCTTCGGAAGCGCTGAATACGCCCGCGAAGAACTGATTGCTGAACTGTCAGCTGCAGTAGCCGGCCGCGACCTGGGCATGGCAGTTCCCCCCAGAAAAGAGAATGCACAGTACCTAGACGGATGGTGTTCTAGAATTTCTAGTGATCCAAGGTTTATCATGACTGTCTTAAATGATGTCAACAAAGCAGTCACTGCCCTAGAAGAAGGTATAGATCTGAACCGGGAACACGAGGATTCAACCGAAAAACAAAATCAGATACCAGTCATGACCGAAGATGAATATCTCGCATCGAAAGGATATGAAAATCCATTTTATTCAGTGCCCACAACACACAAGGGAAACCTCCGGACACAACACCAACAAAATTTATTATCAAGCATAAGCATAACACGAAGCAACAAATATGAAGCAGAACGAAATGTACTGAAAGAAGAATACAGAGCAATGCTCAGCAGAGGAGAGATACGTCAGCCTACCAAAACAGAAAGGATTATAAAAGCTGCAAATGGGCATCCTGACTTGGAAAGTACCCAGGCAGCAAGGCGTATGGCTATGGCAATGGGCATTAACTGGAAATCTGAGAAAAACGGTCTGCCGGTAATTCACCACTACTACTGCGATCAACACGGGCAACTTCATGCCCGATTTTATTGTAAAGATGAGATGCAAGACCGTATGGTTTGGAAATCCGGCAATGATTATATTCTTTGTACAGGGTCCCGTTCCGGCGGCGATTATACAGAACACATATTGCCTACTAAAGAAATTTTGAGAATTAAGGAACTGAATACAGTTGAACTCCAATCATCCGGATGCAGGTCATTATTAAACGACTCATCTGGAGAATTCTATATAGAGGATAAATCTACCGGCAAGATAGAAGTTTTAACCGCAAGCAATATTGATTTGGGAAAACAGCCTCCGGAAGCGATCAAGAAATTGTTGTCCGGACAACAGACAGAAATGTCCACCCAATCCGGTGCTACGCAGATAATGAGGTTAAGCAAGTCACCGACTGGCTGGACACTCAAAACCGAAAAACAATCATTTAATACAATAGACAATGCCATTGAAATATAATCAATAATTACAAAACAAAATGCTTATGAAATCACTAAAAGAACTCATTAACGCCATTCTCAATTCTTCAGAAAACAAAGAGTTAGAAAATATCAAGAGAAATCCGACAATGATTAAAGAGATAGCTAATCCGACAGAAGCACAACAGCTGGCTGCTGTAAGGAGTTCTTCTCATGTAATAAAATATATAAAAGAACCTACAAAAAAAGTACGATTCATCGCTTTAAAAGATGATATATACAACTATCGTTATATTAAGAGTTTAACAAAAAAAGAACAACTATATCTTATAAAAGAAGGAATCAGAATAGAAAACATCAAAAGACCAGTAGAAAAAGTACAATTATATGCTTTAAAATGGAGAAAAGCCTCCATTAATGACATTAAGAATCCTACAGAAAAAGCACAACTTATAACTATAAGAAAAGATAAAGAGTTATTCTTATATATAAAAAATCCAACTATCACTGTCTGCCAGGAAGTTGCAAGAGCGTACTGTGGTAATATAGAGATACCAGCAGATCGCAGGATTATAAAGCCTACCCAAAAGTTAGTTTCCAGCCTACAGGATACTGAAGGTTATGCTTACATAAAAGAAATGAGTCTTGATTATAATAAAGGAGATAAGTATATCAATGATGAATCAGATAAAATAATGAATTGGAAGAAACAAAAGCAGAAACAGATTATAGATGATTATAAATATGAAATTGGTATTGCAAAGGAAAGGGGGATAGAACCTAATATCAAAATAGAAGAATCCGGTATTCAACAAGAGAATGGCCATAAACAAGTTAATACAAGAATCGATTATTCAAACAAACCTCAAGATAAGTATAATATTGAAGCACTCTCCAATAAAGAAGTCATAGGAACCATTTCATATTATGACTTTAATGGCAAAGTATGTGAAGTTATTGAATACAATACTGTTGAGAGCTATTTGAAAAGTATAAAAGATGAATTAAATTCTAATCCAAACGGCTTTAAATATGAAACATTAACCACAGATGCCAACATCAGAAAATCAGTAGATGACATAGTTTACGGTGCTTACGGTGAAGATAACCCACATCCTTTAGAATGGTACTCCTCGAATAATACAAAAGCAGCGATAAGTCCAGAACAATATTTATCAGAAGAACGTAATAAAATAATGCGTGAATATGCTAAAAATCCTTTTGGAGCTCTCAATAAAGAAAATATATCAGCCGAGGGTATGGATAAATGGGCAGCCGTTACCAATAAATATATGGAAATGAAAACAAACATATCAACAAAGCAAATAGAATTGCAATCTTCCGGTTGTAAAACTCTGATCTATGATGTATCTCATTCTTCCGGCCAAGAAGAAATCGGCAATTACCGCATTCTAGATAAATCCACCGGTAAGACAGAATCTATAAATGTGGGGGATATTGACCTGGAAAAGCAGTCTCCGGAAACACTCAAAAAGTTGTTATCCGGACAACAAACAGAAATGACCAATAAGTCCGGCACAAACAGTCTTGTCACTCTGAATAAAACCATAACGGGGTGGGGAATATCCGCAGTAAAACAAGTATTCAACTCAGCTGACAACTCTGCCGGCATTTAAATTATTCTGGCAACAAAAACGAAGATATAAAATGAAAGATCAAAAAGAACTACTGAAGAAATGTCTGGTAAACGATATTCCAGCCATTGTTTTCCAGGGAAGCGACAGCTGTGCTGTAGAAATTCTGCAAGCAGCGGAAAACATTTATAGGAAGAACGGTTGCAGTCCGGAGTTTTTGATAGATTTCCATGAAAATGTAGTGGAAAATTTCAGAGCATACCAACTGGAAAACTCTATAGCAACCAAGCTCCCAGATCTGACAACAAGTGAAAAAGAAGCGTTCTACATTCTTCAGGAGAAAGAAGAGGCCTATTTCCCTATTCATATAAAAGATTTTGAACAACACTTAAAAGATTACGGATTTACCAGAACCTATGAGAATACAACATCTTATGGCAAGTATCTTTTATTAAAGGAAAAAGACTATATAGGTATCACAGGAAATAACGGAAACTATGATTTTGCCATTAATTATAGCAAAGAAAGCAATCAGATAAGCTACTTCGTTTTTTCTGACGATCCGAATTATCCGGAACGAATAGGAGACTACAACAGTCTGAAAACATGCTTTTCTGACATAATGTCCAGACACCCGTTAAAAGAAGAAAAGAACGAACTATTTACAGTAATAGAAAACTACCATCAAATGGGATACGATGATATATCCCAAGCCCTGACACAATATGCATCAGCCATAGACAACTTTTGTAACAATGCCCAATCAAAATACATAATTGAAGGTGTTTCCATATGTAAAACAGACAGCAGGCAACTAAAAGGAAATATAACAATTACCCAAAAAGGAAATATACCGGTCAGTCAGATTACAGATTTCCAGATAAAAGATAAATCCACCGGTAAAACAGAACCTCTAAACATAGGCAGTATTAATCTGGAAAAGCAGTCTCCGGAAACAATCAAGAAACTGCTGTCCGGCCACAAAGTCGAAATGACCAATAAGTCCGGCGGAAATAGTCTTGTATCTCTGAATAAGACGGTGACGGGGTGGGGGTTATCCATTGCAAAACAAATCGCCAACTCTACAGATTCGTCAGCAGAAATATAGAATAAAAAAAGTTTTTCTCCCTTTTTTCCCTATCAGTTCAAAAAAATGTGTAATTTTAAATTTTAAAAGATATGAAAATGGATTACGATGAATGCAGGGCCAAAATATCAATCATAGACATAGCAGAGGATCTCGGATATACACGTATATCGGGCAGACAAGCAACGAACTTGACCTATGTTCTTGGCACCCCCAAAAATCCAGAAGACGAAATAGTCATCTTTCCTAAAAAGAACACCTATTTCTCAAGGAAAGGCAGCTTTGACGATAAGGGAGAGCTGACCAAGTTCGTCCTTAAAAGATTGCATATGTTCTCTTATTGCACTCAGCAGGGATATAGGGGAGTCAATGAAGTTCTTTCAAGATATATGACTGGCGAAAGAATTGTCACCGGAAACGTACAAAGCCGTACAAAAGACCACACCCAGAACTACATTAAGGAATTCAATTTGAATTATTGGAATCCTCGTCCTATCAAAAAGGATAATCCATATTTGACCGTCCAAAGGAAGCTCTCTCCACAGACTGTGGAGGATTTCGCCAATAGACTGTTCATCTACCAGGTAGGAAAAAACAATCATATCGGCTTTCCATTCCGCAAACCCTCCCAGATGGAAATCCTTAACTTTGAAATGAGGAACTATTTTGCAGAGACCAATACCAATTATAAAGCCTTTGCCACGGGTGGTGACAAGGCACAAAGCTGTTGGATGGCCAATTTTGTTCCTTTTGACAAGGTTACAGACATATATCTCTTTGAATCCGCTATTGACGCAATGAGTTTCTACGAAATAAACCATTATACTAAAGAAACCACATGCGCATTCATAAGCACGGGGGGATATGTCACCAAATCCCAAATAGAGAATATAAGCCGTATATTCCCATCTGATAAGGTAAAGTGGAATTGTTGCTATGACAATGATGCCAGCGGTAATGGTTTTGACATCACCACAGCATATTATCTCAAAGGTGAGGAATGTAAAGCTTTTGCAAGGACCAACACTGGAGACACATATAAGACCATCTATTTAAGTTTCCCGGATGGAAACACACAGACCTTCAAAGAAGATGCATTTTCCTCCGGCGAGTATCTTAAACAACATGGTATAGACAATGTAAATATCATCAAACCTTCACGGTACAAAGATTGGAATGAGCTTCTTGTCTATTACAAAAGATTTGATTTGAACCTGGGTCCAGGAATGAAATTCATCCCGGCTATCGAAAAGACCATATCCCAACTGAATCTAAGAGGATATGAACAATTGGCCAATAGTATCAGTTCTTCCACAAAAGAACTGGTGGATTCTCTGCTTGAGCAAGCCAATTACTGCATTTCCGCACCTCTTGCCGAGAGCGGCGCTTATACTCTTATGGTAGACTGTAATATCTTCATGGGGCTGGACACGATGGTACCGGTACCAAGCAACTTATATGTTATAGAAAAGTGCACGCAAAAAAAGATATCGGCACATGCCATAAATGAATTTCTTAAAAAAGAATATATAAACATTTTTAGAGACATGAGTTCATCTGATTTCAAAAATTTTCTAGAGAAAGACATCCTAACTTATACAAAGGGTGCTGTAGAAAAGAATTTTGAGAAAGTGATATTGACTTTCGGATGGAGCCTTAAACCTTCAATTCTAAAAAAAAAGAGTTTTGACTTAGAACATGGTATATAGCATAACAATACAGCATGATACCATAATAGTAGCTGTTTCAAGCAGACATGTTGTCACAATTCCTGCCAGGTTTAATGGAATGATTCTCGGGCTTTGGAACTTGATACAGATTTTCGTTGCCTACTGTAATGAGAATCCGAATTGGGTGAGTAATGTCCGGTCACTGTGGGGTGACCGATTCAAATAGGGACAGGTATGGAACGGATGCCTATTCATGCCCCTATTATAGCTGACACATGGACTTTTATACATTCTTGCACTTTTTAAGTGGGTAAAAAAGTACTATTTGTATTTTATACAAAAAATTGTTTGCTTAATGAAATGGAACATACATTGCCAATGATATTTAATACCTATATATAGGTATTAGATGCGTTTTTATACCCAAAAAATGGTATTTTTATAATCTTTTGTAATATCTAATTTTGCATCCTAAAATAGATCTTTTATCGAAGAGAGATACAGTTTCCTTATATTTGAACTGGGGCTTCTGTAAAGTGCGATAAATATGAGGCTGGAACGGAGCTATCAGAAGAATTTTGGAGAAAATCCGTTTTTTAACTTAGTTAGATCTATCAATGAAAATATAAGTATTTATCTGCGTTGTATTAAGATATAGCATATCAGAACTACAACCATCCCGTTTTTTATTTAGATTTGCAGTTTGCTTTTAATCACTCAAGATCCGTATTACTATGTATGGAACTTAAATAAAGTACTAATATATATTGGATTTTCCTAAATATAATGCAGTTGCTATATTGTTAAACAACAGACGGTTGAGGTCTGTGAGATTATGCAACGGCACCAACAAAAACAACATGTATTTTTAATAATTTTAGTTTTGTTACACACAATGGTTTGTTTTAATTTAAAATTTACATATAATTTTGCATTATTAATAAATATGATGTTACTTATGAAAAAAGGTATTTTGGGGTGTAATATTATATACTTGTTTATACTTATTTGCATAGGAATTGCCCTCCCTATCAAATCGCAAAACAATTACAAAGTAAAACTTACAGGCACTGTTTATGAGTACGACCACAACAACAAGCGTTTGCCTTTAGAATTTGCAGCTGTGTCTATTCCTGAAATTGCACTAGGGACAACCTCTGATGAAAATGGTAGATACATACTGGAAAACGTACCTACTGGTAAAATTCGTATGCAAATTCAATATTTGGGCAAAGTCTCCATTGACACCTTAATAAATGTAAATAAGGATTTGGTTCTTAATTTTACAATGAGGAATGAGGATTTTAAGTTGAAAGAAGTTACAGTAACTGCAACCAACAGCCGTTCAGGCAAATCCACATCTTCTCACATTTCCCGCTCTGCTATGGACCATATGCAAGCGACCAGTTTATATGATGTAATGTCATTGATGCCAGGTGGAATTTCACAGAATCAAGATATGAGTTCGGCACAACAGATTAACATCCGTCAAGTTTCCAGTTCCAGTGGTCCGGAAGCTCCGATGAATGCTATGGGCACCGCAATAATTCGTGATGGTGCCCCCATCTCAAATAATGCTAATCTATCTGCGATGAGCCCTACGGTATTAAGTGGTACGGAAACACCCGCTTCATTGGCCGGAGGTGCCTCGCCGGCTGGTGGAACCGATGTTCGTAGTATTTCTACTGAAAATATAGAGTCTATACAAATCGTTCGTGGTATCCCTTCTGTTGAATATGGTGATCTGACCTCAGGAGCAGTAATTATTAATACAAAAGCTGGTCGTGAGCCGCTACGTGTCAAAGCAAAAGCCAATCCCAATATCTATCAGGTGTCTATGGGAACCGGTTTTGAACTTGGAAAAAAGAAAGGCGCTTTAAATGTAAGTGCAGATTATGCTTATAATACGAATAATCCAATATCCAGTTACCAGCACTATCAGCGTGCCACAACAAAGTTGCTCTATTCAAATACTTTCTTTAATAATAAGTTACGTACCAATTCCAGCTTTGATTTTATTTATGGTAAGGATCAACGTGAACGTAATCCTGATGATGAACAAACTAAAACAGCTTCGGAAGGCCGCGATATAGGTTTTACTTTGAATACCAATGGTACATGGAATATAAATAAGGGCTGGTTAAAAACACTACGCTATGTATTGTCAGGTACGTATATGGATAAAGACAGTTATTATGAAACCGTATACAGTTCTGCTACATCTCCTTATTCCATGACCACTACAAACGGTGCGGTACTTAGTAACTTTGCAGGTCAGCATATCTATGATGCCAATGGTAATCAAATTACTAATTTTGGACCGGAAGACATAAATCATTATGCTGTTTATCTACCAAGCAGCTATTTGGGACACTATGAGATCGATAGTCGTGAAGTTAATTTGTTTGCTAAAGTGACGAGTTCTCTATTCAAGGCGAGCGGTCATGTAAACAACCGCATCTTGATTGGTGCGGATTTCCGGAGTGACGGTAACGTTGGTAAAGGAAAAACTTATGACCCAAGTACTCCTCCTTATCGTAGTCAATACGGTCATAATTCATCTTTCCGTCCACGTAACTATAAGGATATTCCTTTCATTAACCAATTTGGTGCATATGTGGAAGATAATTTCAAATGGTCCATAAGCGGTACGCATGATTTGAACATTCAGGCTGGTGTGCGTTATGATCATACCTCAGTAGTAGGAGGCATTTTCTCGCCACGTGTAAATGCATCCATTGATTTGATTCCGAATCTATTAAGTCTTCAGGGAGGTTACGGTATTGCTGCAAAGATGCCTTCTCTTCTCTATTTATATCCAGAAAATGCATATTTTGAATATATCAATATAAATGAGCTTACCAATGAAAATATTCCGGAAAGCCAGCGCTTGTTTATGACTACCACAGAAGTTCGGCAAGTAGATAACTCAGATTTGAAGATTGCCCAAAATCATAAAGCAGAAGTCGGTTTTAATTTACGAGTGGGTAAAACCAATCTGAATGTAATAGCTTATAAGGAGCGTCTGAAGGATGGTTATGTAATGAGCCAAACCTTCAACACCTTCAATACATTTATCTACAATGAATACCAGCGCACAGAAAACGGGATAGAGCTTAGTAGTAGCCTACCGGTATTGTCTACTTATGCAAAACCAACTAATAATTTAAATATAGAAACTAAAGGTTTAGAATTTGATTTGAATATCGGACGTATTGATGCTATCCGTACGGCCTTCCAAATAAATGGCTCATGGATGCGTACTAAGAGTTGGCGTCAGGGTTATAGCTTCTATGACAATAGCGAAGATGCTGCTTCAGCCCGTAAACCGGTGGCCATTTATTCTCAAGAAGGCAATGCAAGTTACAAACAACAATTTGTAACGACTTTACGTGCCACTCACAATATCCCGCGTATCGGTTTTGTTGTTACGATGACAGCACAAGCTATTTGGCAGCAGTCTAATTGGAATACATTTGGAAACGATTCTATACCTGTGGGCTATTTAGCATTGGAAGATGCGTCTGTAAATATGTTTCCCAAGGGGAAATATACCACTACCCAGCAAGTAAAGGATGCAGGATATGGATATATGTTGAATAATGTAAGTCATAATAATGCTATAAAAGAATCATACAGTCCTTATTTTTGTTTTAACTTGAATGTAACTAAAGAAATTAGCAATATGCTACGTGTTTCTTTCTTTGCCAACAATATGTTCAGAAGTTATCCGCGCAGAGAATCCAAACGTAATCCGGGTTCATATATTCAATTGAATAACCGATTTTTCTTTGGGCTGGAATTATCACTCACTTTATAATGTTTAGGAAGTTATGAAAAAATATTTAATATATTTGTTTACATTGGCAAGTACCCTTTTGATAGGATGCGATTCGTTCAGGGACATGTCTGGCACAGCAGAAGTGAATCCTATCACAGTGGATGTATATTTGGATATTACCGTTGAAAATATATCCACACTGAAAGATCTGACTGTAAAGTTCGACAATTACGATGAAGATTTACATTATGTAAAAGAAGTAACTGATAATAGTGTGAAAGTTGACGGAATTATCCCCGGAATTTATTCGGTAACAGTATCCGGTACAGCGATCGATACAGAAAACAATGAATACTACATCAATGGCAATTCTGTAAATGCGGCATTATTTAAGCATGGTAGCGCATTGAATATTGAAGTACAAGGGCTTAAAGTGAGCCCATTAATATTCAAGGAGATTTATTATTGCGGTAGCCGTCCGGAAAAAGGAGGAGTCTATTTCCGAGACCAGTTCTATGAGATATACAATAACTCTGCTGACATTTTGTATTTGGACGGTATTTATTTCGCAAATTTAACTCCGGGTACAGCTACCACTAAATTACCTATTTGGCCGGAAGCGGACGGTAATAATTATGCATATGGAGAACGTGTGTGGAAATTTCCAGGAAATGGAACCGAATATCCGTTAGCGCCAGGTGAATCTTGCATCATTTCTCAATTTGCCGCTAACCATCAGTTGGACATCTATAACCCTCAAAGTCCTATAGACGGCAGTAGTTCTGAGTTTGAGTTTAATATGAATAATCCAAACTTCCCTGACCAGGCAGCTTATGATATGCAACATGTTTTCTACCAAGGAAAAGCAGAGATGGGAAGTATACCACAATATTTGACATCCGTATTCGGAGGTGCTTATGTGATTTTTCGTGTTCCTGAAGGAGAAGCTTGGGATCCGGTCAACGATGAAAATATGAAGACAACAGATCTTAGCAAACCGAACAGCAATGTTTATTATGCAAAAATACCTATTAAATATGTATTGGATGCTGTTGAAGCAGTAAACAATGAGTCAAAGATGAATGCAAAACGTGTCCCCGGTGTACTTGATGCAGGTATTACTTGGGTAGGAGCTACTTATTGCGGTTTAGGTATTGCTCGCAAATTGTCCACAGACGAAGAAGGTAATCCTATTATTCGCGAAGAAACAGGTACATATATATATCAGGATACAAACAACAGTACGGATGACTTTGAACGTGGCGTTGTTCCTGTAATGCGTCGTAATGGAGCAAAAATGCCTTCATGGAATCACACATTGTAATAATTAACTAAAAAGACAGAACAATGAAAAAACAATATATGAACTATATGAAAAGCTGCCTGCTGGTAATGATAGCCTGCCTTGTAAGTATGGTGGGAGCGGCACAGGGCTTCTCTCCCGCCGCTATGGAACAATTGAAAACAAGACGACTATGGTCTCATTCACAGAATGCTGCCGGTATGCCATTCGATGATATTCAGAATTATTCGAATGTTATATTGGGATATGACTTACAGGACGGAAACTATTGCCGTCCGCAAGAGGGGCAGAAAGAGGCTATCGTAGGTGTATCCAGTGAAGGCTTTATCAATCTGAAAAATGCATATGTGTGGGGAGCATTTAATTTTGCACAAAAAAATCTGACAGATGCCGGATATAACGCCTCCATTGCCGATCCATTCAGGGGAATGCCTTACTATGTCGCAGACCAGCACTTAAGCAAATGGAGAAATCAATATTACGATCTGAAGTTTCGTGCAGCTACTCCTTTACTTGGTAATCATTGGGCATTGGGGGTGGAAGGTAATTATGTAGCTACATTAGCTGCCAAACAGCGCGACCCGCGTGTGGATACCCGTTTTTATACGCTGGGACTGACACCGGGGATTACTTACAAGTTGAATAATTCACACAAGTTTGGTGCAAGTTTCAAGTATAGTTCTATCAAGGAAGACTCAAGAATGAGTAATGTCAACTCTTATGTGGATCAGGACTATTATATATTATACGGTTTGGGAACAGCCATAAAAGGAATAGGCAGCGGTGTAACCAGCAATTATATTGGAGACCGTTTCGGTGGAGCTCTCCAGTACAACTTCAGTATGCCCTCTTTCAATTTACTGCTTGAGGGCAGTTACGATGTAAAAGCGGAAACTGTTCAGCAGAGCTATACGACTCCTAAAAAAATAGCCGGTGTAAAAGATAAAACTGCTCATGTTTCTTTAACGATGATTCAGGAAGGAAAGGACTATACCAATTATATGAGAACCACATATACAAATCGTAACATCGATGGTATTCAGTATATTTCTCAACGCGATAACTCTGAATCACAAAGTGGCTGGGTGGAATTATATAATAACATCCGTTCTACGTACAAGGCACAAACCGCTTCTCTTAATTATGCATTAAGCAGAAACCGCGGGAATGAATATAGTTGGAAAGCAGAATTAAATGTGAATTATACCAAGCAAGACGATGAATATTTAATGCCTAATTCTGTACAGAATGCAGAAAATTTATCTTTAGGCTTAGGTGGCAAAAAAAATTTTGTTTTAGGCAATAGTTTGAATCGCAGGCTTTTAATAGATGTTCATGTTGCGTATAACAATAATCTGGGAGGTGAATATGTATATGGTGGCAGCCATGCAGACTATCCAACTGTAACCGAATTACAACAAGGGCTGACTAATTATTATACCTGTGATTACTATCGTATTGGCGGGTCGATAACGTATTCGCAACAAGTCAGAGAAAACAGACGTATGAACTTATTTGCAAAAGTTGTATTCGATCGTGTAAATACCTCTGACTATGATTATGATGGGCGTACTCATTTATCGATAAGTTTAGGATGTAATTTTTAATGCTACATAACGAAATCTATATTACAAAACATGCGTAAATTAATAACTGGAAGTTTGATGCTCTGCAGCATATTATCTCTGCGGGCACAGACATTTGTTAAACCGGCTGTGAAAGTAAAGGACACCTCTTTTGCTGTAATTACAGATAAAGGGACATTTCAGGCTTGTGAAGCCGAGCTTAAAGCCTATCAGGAGATTCTAGGAATGGAAGGGTTGCCTACGTTCATCGTATACAATGAATGGAATAAACCGGAAGATGTAAAGAAAGTTATTGTTAAGCTCTACAAAAAGGATAAATTGGAAGGAGTGGTATTTGTCGGTGATATCCCTATTCCAATGCTCCGCAAAGCCCAGCATATGACTTCCGCTTTTAAAATGGATGAGAAAAACAATGACTGGAGAGATTCTTCAGTGCCCAGCGACCGTTTCTACGATGATTTCGACCTACAATTCGATTTTTTGAAACAGGACAGTGTCGAAAATAATTTCTTCTATTATAATTTGGCTATAAAATCTCCACAGCAAATTCGGTGTGACATATATTCTGCACGTGTCAAAGCTGTTGATAACGGCGAAGAACCGCATGCGCAAATCAGCCGCTATTTTAAAAAAGTGGTGGCTGAGCACCAGATAAACAATAAATTAGACCAATTCTTCTCCTATACAGGTGATGGCTCTTACTCTAACTCATTGACTGCATGGACACCGGAAACCTTTACTATTCGCGAACAAATGCCGGGCGTATTCGATAAAGAGGGACGGGCCCGTTTCATCCGTTATAATTTCAGCGATTATCCCAAGGACGATGTCATTAATATGCTGAAACGCACAGATCTGGACTTGTCTATTTTTCATGAGCATGGTATGCCCGAACGTCAATATCTTTCCGGTAGTCCCGCTACTAATAGGTGGAATGCTCATGTAGATGCAATGAAGTACTATTATCGTGGTTTAGCGCGTAGAAAGCAAAACAACAAAAAGTCTTTCGACGAAATGCTGGATATGATGAAAAACACATACGGTTTGGACACTACTTGGATTGCAGGCTATGATGATCCCAAAGTAATTGCAGAAGATTCTTTACTAGACCTGCGCACCGGTATTATCCTGTCGGAAGTTACAGAGTTTAAGCCTAATAGCCGTATGGTAATTTTCGATGCATGCTATAATGGTGATTTCCGGGAAAAAGATTACATTGCCGGACGTTATATCATGTCGGAAGGAAAATGCGTAACTACTTTTGCCAATTCAGTCAATGTACTGCAAGATAAAATGGCAAACGAGATGCTCGGCCTGTTAGGTATGGGAGCACGAGTGGGGCAATGGGCTAAATTGACGAATATTCTCGAATCGCACATTACCGGTGACCCTACTCTACGTTTTCAATCTATCAATGAGGTAGATGCCAATGCTTTGTTCAAAGAACCATATAGCGAGTCCCGCATGTTGGAGTTATTACAGTCGCCCTATGCCGACATACAGAATTTTGCTTTGCACAACCTTTATCGCAATGACTATCCGGGTATTTCTGATTTATTAAGAAAAACTTTTGAAACTTCCTCGTTCATGATGGTACGTTTCACCTGCTTGGCATTGCTTGAGAAGATTAGTGACAAAAACTTCCGGGAAGTCTTACACTTGGCCATTACGGATTCCTATGAATTTATTCGTCGCACCTCTGTTCGTATGATGCAACATGTGGGACTGAACGAGTATGTTTATCCGCAAATCAAAGCCTATGTAGAAGACAACCTATCCGAGCGTGTGGCATTTAATGTGAGTTTGGGGCTTCAAGTCTTTGATCAGGCAGCCGTACAGGCGGCAATTGATAAAGTAATGGCTGAGACCTATGTGTTGCAAGACAAGGAGGAGATGCGTAAGGTTTTGGAGAATGCCAATAATAGTCGTAGCATGCAAAAAGAGTTATTAAGCAAAGAAACTTCCGAACGTTGGCGCATCCTTTATTGCAATTCTCTGAAAAATCATATGGCACATGCCTGTGTAGACGGCCTCTTGGCTTTACTTACCGACTCCAGTGAAAGTGAAAAGCTAAAAACCTGTTTATTGGAGGCTTTTGCTTGGTTCACTCATTCTTATCGGAAGCCTGACATCCTTCGGGTATGCGATCAACTGAGAAAAGATAAGAGCTTATCCGAGAACCTTCGTGAAGAAGCCGACCGTACATATTACAGACTTAAAAATTAATTGGCCATGATTAAAAAAATAATATATCTGGCATTTCTTTTGCCATTGGCAGGAAATGCACAAACAACAGTCATAAAGCCATTGGTCAAACAACCTACCGCTTTTGCTATCATAACAGATAACCAAACTTATGCAAATACCAAAGATGCCATGCATCAGTACAAAACTGCGGTTGAAGATGATGGTTTGGCAACTTATCTGATCAGCGGTGACTGGCAAAATCCAGATCAAGTCAAACAGATAATCATCAAAACATATCAAGAATGCCCTTCATTGGAAGGTCTGGTTTTAATCGGCGATGTGCCTGTCGCATTGGTACGTAATGCGCAACACATGACTACTGCATTCAAAATGAATGAGAAAGCCTTTCCTTGGGATCAGTCTTCCGTACCTACCGACCGCTTTTATGATGATCTGAACTTAAAGTTTGAGTTCATCAGGCAAGACTCAGTAAATCATCAGCATTTCTACTACAAATTGACAGAAGACAGTCCCCAGCGGCTAAATCCTACTTTCTATTCAGCTCGTATCAAGTATCCGGAAAAAAAGGAAGGGGATAAATATGCGGCCATTGCCTCATATCTGAAGAAAGCTGCTGCTGCCAAGGCAGATAAGCATAATCAATTAGATCGGGTATTCTCATTCAATGGTGCTTCTTACAATTCCGATTGCCTGATTGTATGGATGGATGACGAAAAAGCTTATATGGAGAACTTTCCATTAGCTTTTGGTCGTCAAATGGGATTCAAACATTGGAACTTCCGAATGAAACACCCTATGAAATATAAGTTATTCAGCGAATTGCAACGAAAGGACCTTGACTTATTTATGTTTCATGAACATGGAATGCCAACAGGGCAGCTTATTAATGATGAATTGGCATGCACTGATTTCAATAATCGTTATAAAATGTTGAAGAGTACACTTTATAATGCAGTCATGTCCCATGTTGGAAAACGTGACAAAGACACCTTACGTATTCAGATGCAGGAAAAACGACAAGTGAATGAGGTGTTTTTTAAAGACCTGGACAATCCTAAGTTCTGGGAAGCAGACTCTCTTCACTACGCTGATGAACGTATCGTAACGGAAGATTTAATGAAGAGAAATCTTTCCACTAATCCGAAGATGATAATGTTTGATGCGTGCTACAACGGTTCTTTTCACGAAAACGACTATATAGCAGGACAATATATCTTTAATGACGGTCAGACATTAGTAGCACAAGGAAATACCCGTAACGTATTGCAAGACCGCTGGACTATTGAAATGATTGGTTTGTTGTCCCATGGTGTACGAGCCGGGCAATACAATAAGCTAATCGCATCACTTGAAGGTCATTTGTTTGGTGATCCCACTTTCCGTTTTGCTCCTATCGAAGCCAATACTTTAAGTACCGATATAACAATACACAAAGATGACAAAGCCTATTGGAAGAATTTGTTAAACAGCCCATACGCTGATGTACAAAGTTTGGCCATGCGTATGCTGGCTGACGCCGATACCCAAAAGGAATTATCTCCGTTGCTCCTGAAGAAGTACCGGGAAAGTGGCTTCAATACGGTTCGTATGGAAGCTATCAAGTTGTTGAGCCGTTATCAGGACGACAACTTCATCGAAGCATTACGCGAAGGTTTGAACGATACTTATGAAATGGTAGCTCGCCAAAGTGCCATTTATGCTGGATTTGTAGGTGACGATTCCTTATTGCCCGCTATTGTGGAAGCATTGGTCGAACATAATGAACGCTTACGCGTACAAATGAGTGCCAACAAGGCTTTAAGCCTTTATCCGAAAGAGAAAGTAGAAAAGACAATGGAAGACTTTTATGCAAAAGTTGACCGTTTGAATGAAAACGAAGAGAAAAAACGATTACTAAGAAGCCTGGAAAGAATGTTTGTACAAGAGGCAAAAGTCCATCAGACCTTGATGGATGTAGCTGCACCGGAAGCAAAACGTATCAGTGCAATCCGCAATGTGCGTAACTATACATTCCATTTCCACGTGGATGATTATTTGAATGTAATTCGTGATGCCGGTAATCCACAGGAAGTACGTGTAGTAATGGCCGAAGCATTAGGTTGGTTTACTAATTCTGTACAACGGCCACACATTCTTGAAGAAATAAAGAAGATGCAACAAACAGCCAATCTTCCGGAAGATTTAAAAGCAGAGCTTGAACAGACAATCAAAAGATTAAGTTTATAAATATGAATAAATACATCCTTTTGGCAATTACCGCTTTGTGCTTACAGGATATGCAGGCGCAAACAGTTGTACATCCTAGTATAAAAACAAAGACTACTTTTGCAATTGTAGTCGATCAGAAAAGTTATGATGAAGCGAAAAGTGAAATTGATGCTTATCGTACCAGTATAGAAAAAGAAGGTTTAGGTACTTACTTGCTAATTGATGATTGGAAAAGGCCCGAACCTATTCGTGAGCAACTTGTCAAATTGCATGAGAATGAGAAAACGCCTTTGGAGGGTTGCGTATTTATAGGTGACATCCCTATTCCAATGATTCGTGATGCACATCATCTATCTTCGGCTTTCAAAAGGTCTCCCAAAGCCAATTGGCAGAAATCAAGCGTTCCTTCCGACCGTTATTATGATGACTTCGGATTAAAATTTGATTATATTAAACAAGACAGTTTGATACCTGACTATCATTATATGACATTGCGTGCTGATTCTAAACAGTATATTTCACCGGATATTTATTCGGCCCGTATCCGTCCATTACATTTAGAAGGTGAGAACCGTTATCAGATGCTACGCGATTACTTAAAAAAGGCAGTTGCCGAAAAAGCAAAGCAAAATGCATTTGACCAACTGACTATGGCCCGTGGCCATGGTTACAATTCTGAAGATCCTTTGGCATGGAGCGGTGAGCAAATAGCCTTACGTGAGCAATTGCCGCAAATATTCAAATCGGGTAATACAGTGAAGTTCTATGATTTTAACATGCGCTATCCGATGAAACCATTATACTTGAACGAGATTCAGCGCGAAGGATTAGATGTCATGCTATTCCATCACCACGGTGGCCCCACCATGCAGTATATCAATGGCTATGAAAATGGTTCCGGTATTAATTTGAGTATTGAGAATGCCAAAATATTCTTGCGAAGCAAAGTGCCTTCATACGCCAAGAAACATGGGCGTGAAGCTGCTATCAAAGAATATGCCAAGCAGTATGGGGTGCCTGAAAGTTGGTGTGCGGAAGCTTTCGATGAGGAGAAAATAAAATCGGATTCCATTGTAAACCGTAATATGGATATCTATACTGAAGATATTCGTCTTTTGACTCCTAATGCGCGTTTTATATTGTTCGATGCTTGTTTCAACGGTTCTTTCCATTTGGATGACAACATTGTAGGCTCTTATATATTCAATAAGGGTAAGACCATTGCTACTATGGGATGTACGGTTAACACCATTCAAGATAAATGGCCGGATGAATTTCTCGGCTTGTTAGCTGCCGGTATGCGCATCGGGCAGTTCACTCGTTTTACCTGCTTCTTGGAAAATCATCTGATCGGTGACCCGACTTTTCACTTCACCAATAATGCCGGGCTGGATATGGACATCAACCAAGCTTTAGTTGCGCAGGAAGGAAATGTTACATTCTGGAAAAAACAGCTGAATTCCCCTATGGCTGACATGCAGGCAATGGCGCTCCGTCAATTGTCAATGGCAAATTATAGTGGTCTCGTTGAGTTGCTGAAGAAAAGTTACCACGAATCGAACTATTTCGTTGTGCGGTTGGAAGCATTACGCCTATTAGCTTTGAACTATCCGACAGAGGTTGCCGATGTATTGCAGACAGCCATGAACGACAGTTATGAACTGATCCGTCGTTATGCGGTGGAATACGTTGAAAAGAATTGCAATCCGGAATTGTTGCCGGCATGGATAGAAAGCTATTTATTACGCGGACATGAAAACCGCCATCGTTTCAGAATTTTTAGTGCTATCAACACGTTCGACCATGATATGGCTTTGAATGAATTGAAGAAACAGGCTGCCGATTGGTCTTTCTACGATTCTTCCTATGTGAATGAATTGTTAGAATACCTTCCTCGCCAAAAGAAAGGACTTGAAAGAGATTTTGCACTTATTGACAGTCCGGAAAGTACTACCAAACAGATACAAAGCGAAATAAGTAGGTTCCGAAATAAACCTATTGCTAAAGCTATTGAGCCATTACTGAACATTATAAAAAATGAAAGCCAAGAAGAAGAACTTCGCATATTGGCTGCTGAAACATTAGGCTGGTATAATTTATACTATAATAAAGCAGATATAATCAAAGAACTTAACACATTTAGAACTTCCAATCAAAAGCTAATGAACGAAGTTACCAAAACAATTAATAGGCTGAAAAGTCAAAATAGGTAGAATCATCCAAACGATGAGATAGACCGGATCCAAAGGGCGGTTCTGCCATTCCTGAGCAGCCTGGTTGACTTTGTTCGTGATGATGGAAATAGCTGATGTGGACAGTTCTATCTCATAGATTTCACGCATCTCCTCTTCTATGTCTGACACGCTCATTCCTTTGGCATATAGGGAGATAACAAGTTTTTCTTTAATATTATCGACACTATACAGGGACATTCAGTAAATGTCTATAGTATAACTCCTCAACCAGTTCCAGACACCAATCATTAAAACAGGGATATTCCTAAAATAATAAAATTTAAGGCAACTAATTCATTGCGAGTTAGTTGCCTTTTTTGTATCTTTAAGCATTCCCCCCAAAAAACGGTTTGACGGCCAAAACGGGGGTAATCTAAAATAAAAACACATGGTAAAGATACAAAAAATCTCAGAAATCGAACCTCGTTTAGGTTTTACCGAGTTCGATATGCTAAAAAAATATCGTCAAAGTTTTGCAACGAGTGAATTAGGTCGCCTCCATGCTCTGTTTCCTTTCTCGGAACTGGCCCGACAAATGCATTTGAAGTCCTCTGCTTTGGGTCGTAAAAGTTATTTTTCTCCCGAAGGTAAAATAGCCTTGATGGTCTTGAAGTCCTATACCAACTTTTCCGATGCACAACTGATTGAGCATTTAAACGGTAATATTCATTACCAGTTGTTTTGTGGTGTTCAGATTGATCCGCTTCATCCACTAACCAATCCTAAAATCGTTAGTGCAATTCGTCAGGAACTAGCGCATCGCCTTGACGTTGAGCCCCTCCAGCTCATTCTTGCCGAGCATTGGAAACCTTATCTTGAGAACCTTCATGTCTGTATGACCGATGCCACCTGTTATGAAAGTCATCTGCGTTTTCCTACTGATACCAAACTCTTATGGGAAGGTATTGTATGGCTTCATCGTCATCTGTGCAAACATTGCCAGACCTTGCACATACAACGTCCCCGTAACAAGTATCTTGATGTACGCCGTGCCTATCTTGCTTATAGCAAACTGCGTAAACGCAGGAAATCACAGACTCGTATGATTACACGAAGGTTACTTCAGTTATTGGAAAATTCAATACTGCCAACAGATAATCCAAATGATCGCCTGTCATAATATAACAGGCATTGTTCATTACATAATTGTTGGCATCATATGCAAAAGCCATTTGGTTTCCGATTATTTTCCATACAATTTTTGGCTTAGAAAAATCCTCCCAATAACTGATGCTATCTTGTGTTTCAAACCACTCGTTACTAGTTTTCTTTCGGGCTTTTATTTTTTTGCCATTAACAATATGAGTTTCTCCTGTTTGTTCTAAACGCTCTATGCCAATTGACAGAAGATAATTTTTCACCGCAGGATAACTTTCTATATCATAATGCCGCGAAGGAAATGTGGCTATAATCCACAAGTCCGCCCATTCATATTCATATCTCTTGATATCCCTGCCACGAAGAATCGGTCGTATAAGTTCAGCCGTCCGAACACGTTCATCTTCTGTTTGACAATTCGCTAGTATCTCATCACGCTTTTCGGTAGAAATGATAAAAGCATCATTGAAACCAGTTTTTATCCCATAGTTGATTTGGATGTTCCAATCCTTCAAGGGTATTCCCACAGACTCAATCTTCTGCTTGATGCTCTGTTCAATGGGAGACAATATCACCCATGGGATAGAATCTGCAAAGTTACACTTCACGCCTTGTTGCTGCACGAAATCGCTCAAATTATTCAAGCCATTCGAATCTTGTACCAAACAAGCTTGTGTGTTAAAAATATTTGCTGCTTTTTGAGATAAAAGAATATTTGCTTCTACCGTTATTGCATCGAATATTTTTATACCTGCAAAATCTACCAACATAATAGGATTGGTCTTGCTTGCGAAATAACCTCGCAAGGCTTCACCATACCCTGCACGCATCCATTTATTAGACGTGATATAGCAAAGAAAACCATTGGGAGTAAGCAGGTTCATACCCAACTCATAGAAGAGGCAGTAAATATCACCAGTGCGTGCATAAGTTATGTAACCCATGCATTCTAATACATCGGCACTCTTACCCATAGATTGTAACTGAATGTAAGGTGGATTGCCAATGATACAGTCAAATCCCAAGAAGTTGCCTTCGGCATCGAGTACTTCTGGAAACTCTATACGCCATTCGAATGCACCAAGATAAATTTTGTTGGAGCGTATTTCCTCAAATATATTTTCTAAAGTCGCAATTTCTTTCTTTAAATCGGCAATGCGCTTGTCCGACGCTTTCTTTTCCTTTTTTGTCGGTTCAAACAGTTGAGGCGCTTGTAAGTTTGCCAACTCAGAGCGGCGTTTGTTCAATCTAACCAATCGTGCATCCCGGCGGTTGATCTCTGTTTTCAGTTTCGACTTGATTTCTGTTATAAACGTTTCCAAATCCTGCTTTTCGCTTTTACTTTGGGCATTTTTATATTTAGCTACAGCCTCCTTATATTGGCTGATGCTGATACTAGACTCTCGCAGTACGGTCTGAATACTGTCTGTCAAAGCGAATCGGTGAAGCAAAGAATTTCCACATTTGATGTTAATGTCGATATTTGGTAAGGTTTCTAAATAAGTGTAATTACTTTCAGCCGTATAGTAAGCATTCTTCAACAATTCAATCCACAGTCGTAGGCGGCAAATCTTCACAGAGTTGGGGTTAATATCAACGCCAAATAAACAGTTCTCAATGATTTGACGCTTCTCCTTGAAAAGAGTTTCCTGCATGCGGCGACTTTCCGCATTGAGTGGGTTGTAAGCAAATAAATTACCTTCGGTATCGGTAACAATCAGCTCGTCATTTTCAATGGCAAGTTGATAGTCCGCTTTGCGGATACGCTTACCGGTAGCATCTACCAAAATACCTAATTCGTATTTCAAGAGTATCAGTTCATTGAGAGCAGACACAAGAAAGTGACCCGAACCAACAGCTGGATCACACAGTCGCAAACTGTTAATTAGTTCATTAGCTTCGACTATATTGTCAATATGGTTGTATAGTTCTATACGGGTGGTACAATTCCAGCCATAATAACCATTAAACTTTTGCAACACGGTCTTGGTGATTGCTTCACGGCACATGAACATAGTGATAAAGCCTGGAGTGAATACTGAACCATCCTTGTGACCATTTATTTTCTCGAATATAAGCCCTAAAACAGAAGCATTGATGAGTGTTTTAGCCTCTTCTTGCACTTCTTCACTGCCTTCGCTCGCAAAGTTATAAGCGTCGAGAAAAGCAAACAAATATTGCAGGGTGGGTAATGCGTTGACTTGTAGATTGCGTTTTTTATTTCGTAATACGCTACTCGCCAAGACAGGAAGTACCGTACGTTGTGAAAGGCTGTTTATCTTAATTGTTTTACTTTCCAAATCTGTCACCTCGAAAAGAGAACTGTTAAGATAGGGAACGTAAGCAAAATCACGCATAATGGAGTGTGTGCGGCTGCCCATGTCACGTGCAAGCACTTGGAAAAAGAGTGTGTTGAGATCATCATAGTCATGAATCTTAGTTATTGAAAGAAATTTATAGATTGCATCTCCATTGTGGTATTTCAACATCTGAGCCTCCAACAGTTTCAAGAAAAGGATACGATTCATCCAAGTAATACACAATTCCATTGCAACATTGAATAACCGTTCCTCATAATCATTCCCATACAAACTACCATTTATGTGACGCAAACAATCTTCTGCATCCAGTTGGTTAATAGTATTCTCTAGTAATGAAGCCTCGTCACGCCGTTCCACAGCTTTGCGTACAATCACGGTTTTATTATTCTCTTTGCGTTCCTCAATACCAATAATGTGTAGCAGCTCAGTGTAGAATCCACGGTTGAGCGAATTGCTGTCATTTTGGAACGATAGCTTCAAAAGATGTGTATCGCTGAATATCTTATAAAGTTCGATAAGTTTGCGTGAAGCGCTACTGTCTGTTCTATCAAGCAGGTGTTGATAGTCTTGTAAGTTGAAGTAAGTGTATTCAAGGCTATCTTTCACCTCCTCAATATAGGTTGTTGCAATTTCAGTATAGAAGAAATCGGTTTTGTTACTGGTTTTGCGTCCATCCACAAAGTCTTGAAACTCACGACGTAATTGTTTGTTCTGATAGAATTTGCGTTCAAACTCATGGGCATCAAAAATAAAGAATTCATGAATATTAGTAGCGATGAGATATTTAATATCATTGTTCTTCTTATTGACACGTTCTTTAAGATAGTATAGCAATAATTCCTGCAAAGCCTTACGATTAAGATTGTCATTAGAAATCATCTCACCTTTGTTGGTGGTACTCTTTACTTCAATCAATAACCCTATATTGGACTTGATAGTTTTATCCAATCGGATAGCCAAATCAATATCTTCTTCGGGAGCCATGTAGTATGGCTTGTAGAACGTTTCACTCAGAAAATTACGTAAATGTTCTTTTTGCGTGTGTTCTCTTTGCCCATCCACAATATTGTCTCTCAATGTGCGAAGGGCATTTTTGAATAAGTCAAAATCTGTTGTTTCAATCGCAACCTGTCTATATGCTTTGTTCAAAACTTGATTCGGTTTGAGTAGTCCCATAATGTTTGGTAAATGAGTTAATAAAATACAAAGGTAGTCTAAAAACTTGATAATAAAGAATGAACGTATTGGTTTAACGAAAGTTTGTTCTACTGCCAGCCATTATCAACAAACAATAGCAGCAGTAGATTTGACATGATTCTACTTATTATATTGTAATAGCCAGCCAAAGTAATCTTTTCACATCCGGATCTATCACAGGTTGGATAAGTTGTTAACCTGAAGGTAACCGACCTGATGGTATAGGAACAGGAAGAAGTCTGTAATCATGGCATTTACCCGGATAGAGAAGCCACATTTTTTATTGCCGGACTTCCGGCATTGCCTCATCCATGTGTGAAAAGGAGTTTTTTCTTTCACCACAACGTTCCTTTCACATACCCAAAGGGGGTAGTGGATCCAGACCTGCTTCGGCTTTCTTTTTCCTTCCCATATGACAAAAACCGACTATCCATGACTATTCCTGCCAGTGTGCCGGTCGTGCTTGCCTCTCATGGTTTCTTCCCTTATATTCGCACTGATATTTAAACGAGTTGAAAATATGGAAATATGCTACATCGAGGCCGGTGTCCTTGAGAGGATGCTGGCGCGCGCCGAGAACCTGTCCGCACGTGTGGACAGATTGTATGAGAGAAACCGCTGTAAGGAACCCGGAGAGTGACTGGACGGCCAGGATGTCTGCCTGCGCCTTGACATCTCGCCGCGTACCCTGCAGACTCTCCGCGATACCGGACGGCTGGCGTTCACCCGCCTCCAGCGCAAGTTCTATTACAAGCCCGGGGATGTGGAGAAGTTGATGGTCTACGTCGGCATCAGACGCAAGGAGAAGGAGGTGAGAGAAAGAAGGAAGAACGGAAACCTTTAAAGAGCGGAAGAGATGGAAGGCATTATCGACAAGGAGAACGAACGTGTCCGCAGGTTCTTTGCCCTGCTGGACGACATGGAGAAAAAAGTGGAACGTCTTGCCCGTGACAACCGTCCTCCCTTCAACGGGGAACGGTTCCTGACCGACAGGGAGCTTTCCGGGATGTTGAAGATCAGCCGCAGGTGCCTGCAGGATTACAGGGACCAAGGACGGATTCCCTATATCCAGCTTGGCGGGAAGATCCTGTACAGGCAGTCGGACATCGAGAGGCTGCTGGAGGAGAACTATCACCCTGCATTGGTATAATATCGTATTCAAGTTTAAGGATTGTCGCCGGAATTGCATTTACGATTCCGGCGGCAGTTTTTATTTAGCCTGCGGCTTCCTTGCCGGCCGCGGGCTTTCTTCTTTCCATCAGCCGGTTCATGTCCGAGGATATCTTCCGGTCGGTGACCTGGGCGTAGACCTGCGTGCTGTCGATGTTCGTGTGGCCCATCATCCTGGCGATGCTCTCTATCGGAATACCTGCGGTCAGTGTCAGGGTCCCGAACGAATGCCGGGCCATGTGGTAGGACAGGTTCTCTTTCATGCCTAATGCCACGCCCATTCCATGTACCTCATACCAGAGGACGTCGCGGACCGGCAGCGGGAATACCGGCCTGTCGTCATCCGTGGTGTTGTAAAGCTCCAGTATCTGTCCGGCTATGGGATGCAGCGGGATGAACGCCTCCACGTCCGTTTTGGCGCGGCGGATGCGGATATACCTTCTTCCTTCCGAAGTCGTTCCGATGTGACGGGGATGGAGAGCCCTCGTATCCGCGTAGGCCAGACCGGTCAGCGAGGAGAAGATGAACGTCCTGCGTGCCAGCTCCATCATCGGGTCGGGCAGCGGGGGTTCCATCATCCGCTTCAGTTCACTGCGGCTGATATGCCTTAGTTTAGGTGTTTCTTTCCTCTCGTATGCCACGTCCTCTATCGGATTGGCTCTTAGTATTTCCCGGTCCACGGCGATGTAGATGAGCCGGTTGAGCCAGCACAGGCAGTGGTTCACGTGTCCGTTCCTGTGTCCCAGCTCCTTCTTGAGAAAGACCTTGAACGATTCGGCGAACTCCTCGGTGATGTCCGAAAAGGCGATGTCCTTCATCCCGCGGGATTCGATGAACTGCCTGAGGTTGAGCTGGGTGGTCTTCGACTGGCGGTAGGTGGAAGTGGAGTTGATCTCCTTGGAGCGGACCCTGAGCCGTTCGCGTTCCACCTCTCCGGCCTGCAGGAGGTATTCCGGTACGGAATTGGCGCCTGACACGGTGGTCTTGAGCAGTTCGGCCGTGACCACTCCCTGGTTCCTCAGCAGGTTCCCGTACGCCTCTTCCAACCGGCTGCGGAAGGCGGCAAGGCGGTTGTTCTCCCTGGCTGTTTTGATTTCACACTTCTTGCTGTCCCAGTCCCCGGGTTTGCAATAGACGCCTGTCGTGACTGCCGATTTCTTTCCGTCGATGCTGATCCGGCAGAGGACGGCGGTCGTGCCGTCCGATTTCACCTTGTTACGGTTGATGTAGAATAAGAGCTTGAATGTACTGCGCATGATAATGATTGTTTAGGGATTAAAGGATAAGTTTCAAATCGCGGGTTGCCTCGACGAACCTGTCCATGTCCTCGAACAGCTTCTTCGGGGTTACGCGCGCGTATATCTGGGTGGTCTTGATAACACATTTGCAGGTACAACTATAATTATTATCTTTGCACCAACTTAATAATCAAGAATATGAGAGGTGCAATTTATTCACGTGTTTCTACCATAGACCAAGACTACAACAGGCAGACCAACGAATTAAAGGAATATGCTAAATATATGGGCATAGAGATAACCCATGTCTTTGAAGAAAAGGAAAGTGGTTTTAATGATGATAGACCAGAGTTTGCTAAGTTAAAGGAACTGACCAAAGATGATATTGATATAGTCTTGGTTTGGGAACTGTCAAGACTTAGCAGGAGGTCTCTCTATCTCCAACAGCAAATCGAATACTTCACAAAGAAAGGAATATGTGTCTATGCCAAAAAAGAGAATCTTAGAACTTTGGATGAAAACGGTGAGGAAGACAGGAACACCAAATTCATTATAGGCATAATCGCCATGATTGCAGAGCAGGAAGTGGCTACCCTTAAATCAAGAAGCATATCCTCCAAGAGAAACAAGATTATCAAAGAGGGAAACAGTTATACATACAAAGCTCCTTACGGCTACGATTACAGCACTGAAACGAAGAAACTAAGCATAAATGAGGAGGAAGCTAAGACGGTCAGGCGAGTTATAGAACTGTCTGCTAATGATTATTCAAGTGCAAGGATAGCTCTCATACTGAACGCAGAGAACATACCGACAAGGAGCAAGACCAAAATATGGACTATGGGAACAATCAATACCATGCTGTCTAATCCTGTCTATAAAGGTGAAGCTGAATATATGCTTAAAGGTACTGAACCAAAGAAAGGCAAGAGATATAAAAGACCTATTGAGGTCGCCATTGTCAAAACTCCTACCATTGTTTCAGCCGAATTGTTTGACCTATCAAGGGAGAAGATGAAAGGGAGAGCATTCAGAAGTAAAAGTACAGGTGTCAAACACTTTCAATTGCTAAGAGGGTTGATTTATTGTCCTTACTGCAAGATTAAATATACCTATGAGGGTGGTAGGGACTTATACGTCTGCCATGACAAGCACAAAAAAGCTAAGAACAAACCTGACTGTTTCAGTAAGGCTATCAAGGCTACAAGGATAGAGAAGATTGTTTGGGAACTGGTAAGGCTGTTGTTCTCACAGGAATTAGCTACAGGCAAAGCCCAAGAGCAGGAAGAACCATTAAGGCAGGAAATTGAAGCCCATAAGAAGTTACTTATAGGCATCGAGGATAAGTTGAATGATTTGACAGCGCAAGCCAATGCCATAGTAAACGCAGCGATTGACATCAAGCGTGAAATGCCCAATATGCCTGACTTATATATCAACAAGCTAAGGGAAGCAGCGTCTTTAGACAAAGAATCAAAGAAGTACCAATATGAGAAAGACAGATTGAACAAACTCATCCTATCCTGCGAGGATAAGATTAAGGCTATTAATTCATTATCCAACGAGAAAGTTCTTGTGGACAGCATTACTGATGATATGGAACGCTACGAATTGATTCACAAGGTTATTGACCACATGGTTATATATGGTGAAGATTCTATATATTCTTTAGTGGTGGTAACTTTCAAGACAGGACAGGAGGTTTACATTGGCTACAAATCCAAAGGCTATCAATACTATACGATATTCCACCCATCACAGAGTGTTTGGTTTGACACAGAGAAGCGGTTAGGCTACATAACAACCATGAAATCCCCCGATTCTTTAGTTCTTTCATTAGAAACTGTTACCAAAGAATACTCCGTTACAAATTTCATAAAAGTGCTTGATGTCCCTAAGAACAGGCGTTATTATGAGAACCAGTCTTAATATTTGTGGGAACGGTAACTGCCAAGAAAGAATCGGGCAATATGCCTGTCTTTAGACCAAATTTCACTAAAATGGGACAGAATCATTCAGACCATAATAAAGATAATTATTATTACTTTTGTCCCATAATTCAAACGATTAAACTTTAAATTCAGATTATGATAGAGAATACCAACTTGGAGTTAAAACTCGTTGAAATTCGGAACAATCAATATATGTCAGACCTCTACCCTGACGGTCTGCCGAGCAATGCCATTATTGATAAGACTTTAACAGCCAAAGGAGCTACAACTTGTGAATTGGATGAAAGATATGCCAAACGTAACTCCATAATCATTGAACCCAATGTTCCCGTAATTGACAGCAAGCAAGTCAAATACTCAAACTTGTTGGGAGTGCGTGAAGGAGTTACGGATTACGATGTTAAGAAATATCTGCTCGACAAGTCCATACGTTACAAGAAGATTATAGTAACTCCTGAAAGCTATTCCAAAGTCAAAAAGGCTGCTGAATATGCAGGTGTAAACCTCTTTAAAGACTTCTTCCTGCTTATAGATGAATGCGAGAAAGTTGTACAGGATGCAAATTTTAGACCTGATATAGTCCTGCCATTCTTTGACTTCTTTAGCTTTGACAACAAGGCATTGATTTCAGCTACTCCATTATCACCCAAATTAAAAGGGTTTACCAAACATTCGTTCAGTCATATCAAGATTGTACCCACTTACGACTACAAGAAGAATCTATCGTTAATAGGCACGAATAACGTACAGTTGGAGTTCTTAAAGCAAATATCCCTGAACGATAACAAGAAAGCCATATTCCTAAACTCACCTGAATATGCAAAGACCTTGATAGAGAAAGCAGACATCAGGAATCATAGTAAAATCTATTGCTCCAATCAAGAGAACGCCATTAACAAACTCCATGAGGACGGTTACAAGGCTTCTGACAGCTTCGTGTCAGGTGAAATATTGGAACAGTACAGCTTCTTTACGAGCAGGTTCTATTCAGCAGTAGATTTAGATACTCCTGATAAGCCCGATATAATAATGGTTACAGACTGTTTGAGCAAGGCTCAGACCATGATTGACCCTTTCACCCATTCCGTCCAAATAACAGGCAGGTTTCGTGCAGGAATTGGCAGCATTACACATATTACAAATTGGAAAGAGGATTTAAAACCTAAATCTCGTGAAGAAATCATTGAAGATATGGAAGCACAGAGTAAGGTCTATAATATGCTTGCAGACTTAAAGGAGACTCTTACAGGCAGAGAAAGGCAGCTTCTGACCGAGATACAGGAGCGCATCCCCATTTATCAGGTCTTGTTTAGAAATGATGATTACAAAGGAAAGGTAAACCCGTTCTTGGTAGAATGCTACATTCAGAAATCCAAAATCGAATCGCTCTACCAAGAATTACAGTCCTTAAACAATGCTTACAATGAGACTGGACATTTTAATGTGTCGTACCATTATGAGCATTACAAAGAGAAACCTAAAGCAGTAAAGGCTAAACCATTGTCAAGAGAGAGAAAGTTACAGATATTGGAACGGTTGCAGGATTTAAAACCCGAAGGACTGGTCTTGAAATTCCTAACCGAAGAACAACAGGAGGAATTGAAGTCTTTAAGACATGAAGCTCCCGAACTGTGCAAGTACTATGAGAAGTTCGGCATGGATAAGATTATAGAAATCGACTATGACTTAGCTACCATGAAACGGCAACTTAAATCCGCACATAAGAAAGAGATTTACTTCATACCGATAGATGAAATCCATAACTCTTTTATAATAGGCAGACCATATTCGGAGAATGAGATAGTAACCACCTTACAGACCATATATGATAAATATGAGCTTGTGGACGATAACGGTAAACCCTTACAGGCTAAGGCTACCTATTTAGGTAAATATTTTAGACTTTCCGATAGAATGACTATACCCAGTACTCGCCTTAAAGGGTACATTCCACTTGAAGAGAAATACTCGTTTGAATAGTCCGATATTGGGACAGAATTATTAAAATCAATCTTTATTATGGTCTGAATAGTTTTGTCCCAATTCATAAAAATTTGAAGTTGAAAGCATTCTCAGATATAAATTTGTGAGACTGAGCGAAGCGAAGGTTGAACCCGATAGTTGAACTAAAACCTATGAACGTTACTACACCCCTTTAAACTCCCCCCTCATGGCTCTTAAATAAAAAGAATGCTTTAGAAATACAGTCTGATAGCTGACAGGAATAAGCATTCTTATTAATCTAAGAGCAGGCACTATGCACTATTATCACAACCAACCATTAATTTACTAATGCTCCTCATTTCCTTTGAAAGAATCTTTAGGGAAAGACATAGGACAGCCTAAAATACAAGCGAAGAAATTCACTTGTGTTTTAGGTTTGTTCCTATTAAATCCATTCAATCAATAACCATTTAATTCAATTTCATTATGAGAGATTTAGTAATTATGCCAGCTATGGCACAGCGTAGAGAATCATTAAACATGGGTGAGTTTGCAGAAGAAGCAATCATTGTAGAAGAAGTTACAGCACCCAAAAGAGTAAATCATTTCATTGAAGCAAATACACAGGAAGTAACCTTACAGCATCTACAACAAGACTGCATCATTCCAAGTTTTGCATCAATGGAAGAAACCATTAGTCACCAATCCTTTATAGGTGCAGTAGTGGATGCAGCTAAGGATTACTTTCATGGAGAGCAGTTTGATATGCCAGAGATTAGAATCTCACACCCTATCAATGGTAGAATACCAAGTGCATTAGGTAAGAAAGCATCTGAACTGACTGATGAAGAGAAAACTTTGTTCTATCAGAGAATGTGTTTCTGCTTTGAAATTCCATCCATTGTACACGATGAATACGGTAATCGTTTAGCGTTATCCATTGGTGGAGTGAGAGCATATAACGAGATTAACCTGTACAGTAAGAAATCTGTGGAGAGATTTAAAATCTTCATAGGTTTTAGGAATCGTGTGTGTTCAAATTTAATGCTCACCACTGACGGTTTACAAGATAAGATAGAAGTCCTAAGTGTACAGGAACTATATGCAGCAGCATTGAATCTGTTCCATGCTTACAACCCATCCAAAGACCTACATTTGTTAAGAACACTTGGGCAGATGTCAATCTCAACAAGCGAGTTCTGTCAGATAATAGGCAGGATGAGATTATATCAAGCTCTTACACCCAACCAACAGAAACGCTTACCTCGTCTATTGTTGGGAGACAGTCAGATTAATGCTGCTTGCAGAGCATTCGTTTCTGATGCAAACTTTAAAAGTACAGGGGACAGCATTACAGGCTGGCAGCTCTTAAACCTGCTCAATGGTTCTGTAAAGTCAAGTTACATTGATAACTTCTTGGAGAGGAATCTTAACTGTACAGAGTTTGTACAAGGCATTCAACGTGCCAAATTAGGAGATAGTGAATACGCTTGGTTCTTGGGCTGAGTGGATTGTTGATTGAGAGAGGAAAGGGCAGCTATTCAATTAGTTGTCCTTTCTTTATTTCTACCAACTTATTAAATATTGTACATTATGGATATAGATTATACTGTGGGAGAAGTGGAACTGTGTTACAAACCCAAATTCAAGAAACTGCATAAGGTAGTCAGTTCAGAGGATGCTTATAGATACTTGCTTCCTACCTATAAGGAGGGTACAATCTGTTACAAAGAATACTTCAAAGTTCTGTTTCTAAACCAAGCCAACCAAGTTTTAGGTTACACTCTCATATCAGAGGGAGGAATAACAGATACGACCGTAGATGTCAGAGTAATTCTACAAGCTGCATTGCTTACCAATTCAGTAGCTCTTATTCTTGCACATAATCACCCAAGTGGTAGCATGAAACCAAGCAGGCAGGATATGGAGATTACTAAACAGGTCAAAGAAGCTGCAAGACTTATGAGAATTACAGTAACAGACCACCTCATACTTACAGATGCAGGATATTACAGCTTCGCTGATGAGGGAGAATTATAATAAGGTAAAGGGCACTCAATTTCTAAGTTGGGTGTCCTTATCATATTCACTTCTGCTATTAGTGAATGTTCCTTTAGTAATCAATGAGTTAGTAAATCCAACTCAGAATTAATATTCACTTCTATTCATTAAATTATAAAACAGAACATTATGTCACTCAAATATTCAAGCACAACGGCAGACTATCTTGTTTGGTCTGATGCAATGAACCTCATAAGGAAGTTAGCTAAAGACGAGAATTATAAAATCTCACTCCTTATTAGTTTGGGATGCTTCACAGGATTAAGAATATCTGATATTCTGTCTCTAAGATGGAAACAGATATTAGGTGCAGACGAGTTTACAATAATTGAGAAGAAGACAGGCAAGGCAAGGACTATCAGACTGAACCCACAATTACAGCAGCACATTAAAGAGTGCTACGAGCATATAAATCCAGTTGGAATCAATGCGCCAATTCTTATAAGTCAGAAAGGCACTATCTTCACAGTTCAGAGAATTAATATCATTCTTAAAGAGGTGAAGAAGAAGTACAGGTTAAAGATTAAGAACTTTAGCTGCCATTCGCTTAGAAAGACTTTTGGTAGGCAGGTCTATAACATGAACAGTGATAATGCTGAACTTGCTTTAGTAAAACTCATGGAACTGTTCAACCATAGCTCTGTTGCCATTACTAAAAGATACTTGGGGTTAAGGCAGGAAGAAATCTTACAGACTTATGACTGTTTGAGCTTCTGATGATTGGAATATGGGACAGGATTATTAAGATACATCTTTATAGTGGTCTGAATAGTTCTGTCCCAAATCAATGAAATATTGAGCTTAGATATATCTAAAGTCCAATTTTGGTAGTTTGGCATTTCAGCCTTATAGAAGTAATTCAATTCCATTAATTTACAGAGTTTAGAACTATCTCAACTCTTATTAATCATGTTGCAGGTAGCACTTTTTGAATAACTAACAATATGCTGATTTAAAGACAGTAATTCAAGGTGGGTAAGAATGTTCAGAATTTAGTCCTTATATGGGGAGAAGTGAATTTGATACCCACATGGATTTAGAGAGTTCAGATGCAACTTTGATTAAATATTCCATTAATTCCCTGTTTAGTAACACAATAATTACTATTTATCCTCACTCCATGCTGATAGATTTAAAACCTTTTGTTACCTTTGCACCAATTCCAATGAACTAATGAGATAGGGAGTTGGAAGGACATATTTAACGAAAGGTGTTATTGAAATTATCTTCTACATTCAAACTTCGCAACTTTGATATTGGAATGAAGATGATAGCAATAGCACCCACACTGGATATATATTTACCTTATGTCTGTAAGGTTTCTATATACCTCTTGGTGTGGGGCTATTGTTTTATCCATTCCAAAGGTAATGCGAAGACCTGAATGTAGGATAGAACAAATATAGCTTCCACACCTTTTTTATTTATAATTCATCGTAGGAAGCAGATGAGCATAACATTTTAATTATGAAGCACAGATTATTACTGTTCTTATCAATGCTGTTTATAACCACTTATATCAATGCTCAAAATGAAATTACAGGCTTCTTAGGAATTAAATTTGAAGACAAGCCTTATGTAGCCATAGACAAGCTAAAGCAAAGATACCCTAATGTAGAATGGAAATTTCCTTGCATTCATTTGGATAATGTCACATTTATTGATACAAGATTTGACAATTTGACTATAACCTTTAAAAATGAAAAGCTTGTGGAAGCAATATTTACACTCTCTGATTTTGTATCTGTAGCTGACAACCCTTTTAAGGATAGAGCAACTTTACTTAACGAAGCCAAATCAAAGCAGAATCAGATTGCAAATAGGTTCACACAAACATTTAATAGTTTGGGTAATGCATTTTGTTCTAAATATGGTAATCCAGCAGTTTCTTCTGAAGGTAATGCAATATGGAGAGATACAAATTCTAATTCTATAACTCTAAATGTCACCCTTAATAATTCACAAGATGAACTGGGAGTACATTTTGACGGTATATTGACAGTTACATATAGAACTGCAACCACAAACAATGATGAATTTTAAAAACTTAAACATACAGAATAATGAAAACATTTAGATTATTAGCGACCTCATTATTGGTTGCATTAGGCATGGGAATTAGCTCTTGTGGAGATGATGATTTGGATGTTACCCCCGTACCCCCTATCAATAACATAGAGGATGAATACACCAAAATAGATAAGATGTTTGATGAATATATAGGAGATTACTCCAATATAACATGTAGATTTTGTCAAGCTGGTGAATCATCTATTCTCTTTACAGGATTGAAGAATAAACATTTATGGTTTGCTGAATATGGAACGGCAACTAAAGGAATCAGATTTGAATGGACTGATATAGAAGAAACTGATACCATTCAGAAAGTTTATAAGGGATATGGAGAATATGAAACCATCAAATTGAATAATATCCTTCCTTTATTTCATAAAAAGACTACTGTAGGCAATATTGTAACATTGGCTTTAAATGGATACTTACGTCAGAACATCTTTACTTTTAATGGTAAGACAAAACGTAATCAGCTCCAATCTGACCACTCAAAGAACAAAACTGCTTATAGTTGGTTTCAAGAATCTGTGTTTATAGGTAATTGCTGTTATTCAAATGAAGGAGATACTATCTATGTGGCTAATCAGCCACCTCAATTTGACAGTCAGGGTATGCCTGTTGATACGGAGCTGATTTCTTATGAAGAAGGAATAAGATTTAGAACTGGTTACTTTGAGGATGTCTCTGCTGAGAATATCTCAATTAGTAGATACAACTATAAGGATACTAAATCTGTTTGGGCAACTCGGATTGTTCCTCCCTTTGATGTAACTTCTGATGCAAAGAGAGTTCTTACATTAACTGGTAACACAACCAATATTTGGAATTATAAATGTGAAGTGACGTTTTACGATGGCACTAAGAAGGACTTTACATTTAAAATCAATATAGATAATGGTAAGATTGTTACTGACGAAGTAAAGGTTACAAGCATATCTATTAATGAGCAGTCTGTTAATCTAAAGCAAGGTGAAACATTCCAATTAATAGCTACTGTACAGCCCGATAATGCTACTAACAAGAAAGTTATATGGAGCAGTTCTAATGAAGCTGTTGCAAGTGTAAATCAGGATGGTTTAGTAACAGCCAATTCAGCAGGTGAAGCTAATATTACCGTAACAACAGAAGATGGCGGTTTTAGTACGACTGCGATTGTTACTGTGACAAAGAAGCAGGACAATTACACTTCTTTGATTGTAGGTAAATGGAAGCTGACAAGTGGTGATGCCAATGCCACTCATGTAACCTACAAGAGTGACGGTACATTTGAGTGTACAAGCACCGAGAACCCTTTATATAATGAAGTGGGCAAGTACAAGATAGACGGTAACAAGCTCTATGAAATGTACAGTGATGAAGAAGAATGGATTATCAGTGATATTCTGTTACTTAATTCAATGACCTTATCAGTGCAAGAATTGGAAGCAGACGGAGTTACACCCAGTGGTAAGAAGTTTGCTTATCAACGAGTGGAGTAACGAGTTTATAACTAAGACGGAATAGAAACAGCATTTGAGGAAACTCTTATGCTGTTTTTTTCATTATAAACCAATCTTTACTACCTTTGCAGTACAAATAATGTGTTCTTTGATTTAGTGTACATTAATTACTGCAAGACCATTAGCAGCAAACGCTTGATTGTGCATAAGAGCATCTTTAAACGTTACAAGTCCATATAACAGCACTAATACGAGTTATGAGAATTGTTAAGAGGTGGAATCGTGGTCTGTTGATAGGCACATATCATAATCTAATTAATAATTAACGATTAATAATTAAAAATCAACAATTAATAATTAACTATTAAAATAAAAGATTATGACAAACAGTGAACAAGCAAGGAGAATGTTCGATAGAACTAACTCCTTCATTATTTCTGCTAATATGGTGTCTAAAATCTCTAATGAAGAGATTGTTAAACGTTTAGTAAAGGGACTCTTATTTTGTAAAGTTACCTATACAAAGGCGTTTAATGCTATATACGATAATATTGAAAACTTAACTAAGGTTGAGTTTGTAAAAGTTACCGTAAATAGAATGGAGGACACCTTATTTAAGCTGGACTTTGAGAAAGTTACCTCGCTGAATGAATTAGCTAAATCATATTTCATCATTCATGATGTCAATACTGCTATAGCTGCATTCATTTATAAGGAGACTTACTTCAACCTATCAATTAACGCATTCTTCTACAGGTGTAGTTATATTGGTTTTATGTCGGACATAAGTGGAAAGGTAACACTTCCATTAAATCCGAAGATTATAACAATACCTGACGAAGAAACTTTAGAAGCTTTACGGGATGAATATGAACGTAAGCAAGAGGAAGCTATGAATATAGACCTTCCCGCAGACTACGTAGTTGAAACGACAGAGGATGCAGGATATAATCTCTTGCCTGATAATGTCGAAGAAGCTATCATCGTAGAATGATTAAAGTCAGAGGAATTTAGAGGCAACTCTAAATCAAAGTAACGCAAGTTACATAATGTACACGTCCGAGACACATTATTTGTTCTTACCCAATCGATAGGAATACCGAATAAGATTAAATAGGTAATTGTACTCCCAATTAGCACTCCTTAATATACAGATTATCAGATTATTGATTTAATATTTAATTTAGTTGTACCTGCTAATGTTAAATCTT
>OJKF01000100.1_pt1 | contig 42404 bp, 46 predicted proteins | sample 1596531 | NCBI WGS metagenome assembly OJKF01 (sample SAMEA4350128, study PRJEB24818) | metagenome | biome: human; feature: gut; material: faeces | place: Denmark | collected 2013-09 | reverse complement strand
TCAAGCAGCTCTCCGCTGGCGTCGTGGTATTCGAGTCGGGAGATGCGGTGGAGCATCTCGGTTTCATCCGGGATGTGTTCGGGGTTCCATGTCTCCTGCATGCCGATGATCATGCCGGGAATGGCCATGTGCTGGTCGTTGACGTGGTCAAGGTCGCCCCAGTCGGTGACCAGCATGCCCTCGGCGCCGTATTATTGGCCGTAGCGGGTCATGCGGGGATGTTTTGTGCCAGGCGTCGTCGATGGCACGGCAAGAGCGCGTTCCGGCACCACACGGACGGACGGACGATCTGCTTGGCACCGGATTCGGAGACTGCGCGGATCTTCTCGTCGGTGACCTGCGGGTCGTGCTGCCAGTTGAGCAGGGTGACTTCTTCGGGAAGCGTTTCGAGGATCTCGGGGTGTTCGAGGGTGATGCCGCCCCACATCATCGGTCGTCTGCCCCGGGTTTCGAGGTGGCGGCACGGGCGGATGGCGCAGTCGGCGTACATGGCGGCGACGTCGATCCTTTCGGCGAAGGGTTCGGAGCGGCTCTTGCCGAGGTCGAAGGTCTCGTCCGCGCAGATGTCGAACTTGTCCGAGCGGAACAATTGCAGGTAGTCATCGACGAGCCGACGCGACAGGTCGAAGGCGCGGTCGTCGCTGGTGTTGAGCATGTGGTGGTGCATGCGGTTGATGAACACGAACGACTCGTCGGCGGACTCAGGGAACTCGCCGAGGTCGCGGAGCGACTGCGTGCGCAAGGCCATGTAGAGATGCCCGAACGTGGAGACCGAAGGCACGAGCTCGATGCCGCGGTCGGCGCAGTAGTCGTCGAATGCGAGGATGTCGCGCGGGGTGAGCGGTATGGAGCCGTGCCAGGTCTCACTCATGCCGTCGAATCGGAAAGTGTGCTTGATGTAGAGCTGGAGCTGGTTGACTTTGCGCAAGCAGAGCTTGTCGACCCAGGTCTTGAGCCAGTCGAGGGCGGGGACGCGCCCGCGGGTCACGCCGAGGTAATAGCCTCGCGTTCGGAAGGCGGGTTGGTCCTCGACGTGTAGGTAGGGCAGGGCGGCGCCGCATTGACGGATGAGTTGGCGCAGGGTCTGCACGCCGTTGCGCACGCCTTCGAAATCCATGCCCGCGACGGGTCACGCCATCCGGGGTGATGTCGAGCGTATACGAGCCGGACGGTGTGCATGGGGACTGCCATGTATGGCAGGGTGATGAATCCCGGCCAGTGGTCGCCCGTCGCGATGTTCCATTCCAATCCGATGGCCGCGCGGATGTCGTCGATGAGCTGCACGGCAAGTATGTGCCGATCGTCACCGACTGCGCGCGCTTCGTTGATTCGTCCGCACATTGGTAGCAATGCGATGCCTGCTTTTATGCTGCATGGTTTGCGGCGCGGGGATGATGGCCTATCCTTGCAGGGGTGTTTGGCCATTCATGGGAAGTTCCTTTCTTGGGATGTCACTAAGGATTGTTTTGAGGTTCGTTTAGCCCTGAGATGGCAGTGCGGTGTCGGGGCCATCTCGCGAATATAATCCTGGCACCGCATATGCTGTCGATCGAGCCCTATGTCCGCTCCATTTACAACGACAATATGGGATCATTCTTTTCTGGTAAGGATACTTTCAAGGCTGCATCTGACAAGTGGCAAAAGGTGCTGAAAGATTACGCTGCAGACCAAGGATTTATTGTGCGAAACTAGAAATCGCGCAAGCAGGTGTTTGTTCGATTCTGGAATTATTTCACGTCGCATACGGTGAAGGCGAAGCTGGTGAGGGTGCCGGTGGATTTGCCGTTGGCGAGGAGCTGATTGATGTCGGGCAGGTCCTTGTTGTCGCTGGTCTGGTTGAGGGCGTATCGGGTGCCGTCGGGCGCGGTGAAGCGCATGACGGGATCGCCTTTGCCGTTGTGCGTGCAGCTGACGGTGCCGTGGTCGACGGTGAGGGGCCATGTGTGGCCGAGCTGGTCGGCGCTGATGTCCTGGGGGTTGCTGGTCGCGGTGATTGTCTTGCTGCCGTCGGTAGGGTAATTTTCGGGGTGTTCGATGCCGTCCATGCAGGCGGTCAGCCCCAGGGTCATGATGGTGGCGAGGCTTGTGGCGGTGATGGTTCGGATGGCGTGTGTCGTGTTGGTCATGCTGGTTTCCTTTGTCGTGTTCGGTGGTGGTCGGGGTGCTTGTTCGTCTGCCGTCAATGCTGGTCGGGGTGTTCCTCGATGAGGGCCATGTAGCCGTCCTCCAATGTGGGGTCCATGGGGTGCGCGTCGGCGGGCGGGTTGTCGGTGATGACGCGGTAGCGTACGCCGCGTGCGGTGGTGACGGCGTTGGCGACGATCATGCCGTCCGGTGGCGGGGTGTTGGATGGCTGGGTGAGCCAGACATGGCCCGCGGCGTGTCCGGTGAGGTGTTCGGTCGGCCCGTCATAGCGGATGCGGCCTTGGCGCAGGACGAACACGTATGGGCAGGTCTGGGCGATGTCGTCGAGGATGTGGGTGGACAGGATCACGGTGCGGTCGCCGCCGAGGCTGGCGAGCAGCGTGCGGAAGCGCATGCGTTCCTCGGGGTCGAGTCCGGCGGTGGGTTCGTCCACGATGATGAGCCGGGGGTCGCCCATGAGGGCCTGGGCGATGCCGACGCGGCGGCGCATGCCTCCGGAGAAGCCGCCGATGCGCCGGTCGGCCACGTCCGTGAGCCCGACCCGGTCGATGAGCTCGTGCGCCTGGCGCATGCGTTCCCGGGTGTCGTCGATGCCTTTGAGGACGCCCACGTAGTCGAGGAATTCGAGCGGGGTGAGCTGCGGGTAGGGTTCGATGTCCTGCGGCAGGTAGCCGAGCGTGCGTTTGAGCGCGCGGCGGGTCCTCGCGTCCTTCAGATCGTGGCCGTCCATGAGCACCTGGCCCGATGTGGGGCGGATGATGCCGGCGAGGATGCGCATGAGCGTGGTTTTGCCTGCGCCGTTCGGCCCGATCAGGCCGACCATGCCGTGCGGCAGGTCGCAGGTCACGTCGTCCAGTGCGCGGGGCTTCCTCGGGAAGTCCTTGGTCAGGTGGTTGATGGAGATGAACATGACGTCTTCTTTCCGTGTGGTGTTTTTTCGGTGGGGTTCCGCCGGTGCCGTTCAGCGCGTTGTGCGCGGGCGTGCCGAGCACCATCCGCCCAACGCCATGAGCAGGACGGCGATGACGAGCTGCGCGATCAGGGATATGGCCGCGTTGGCGGGCGTGCCGGTGACCGCGAGGATGCCTCCCGTGGCCGGGTAGACGGGGCCGAGCCCGAACCATCCGGCGCCGACGGCGTCGCCGATCACGTTGAGGATGGTGCCGTTGATGGTCGGCACGGGCAGCATCGGCGAGGAGAACACGAGCGCGAACCATGCGAGCACGCCGGCGATGCGCGCGACGATCATGGGCAGGATCGCGCCGAGCAGCGAGGACAGGCTCATCGCGGTCAGCACGGCCGGCCCGGTGATCGCGAGTCCGGCGGCCAATGCCTGCGGTATGGCCCGCCACGAGCCGTGCAGGGTCTGGATGACGCCGGCGCAGGCCAGCAGCAGGAGCGACGGGGTGATGAGGATCAGGAACGCGCCGAGCGTGCGTGCCGCTGTCAGCAGGGGCGCGGGTGTGGGTGTGGAGTCCTCCAGTTGGCCGATGCCGAGTCGGTCGTGGCGTGTGTGGAAGTCGGTAAACGCGGCCATGTAGGCGATCGGCATGAACATGGCCATCGTCTTGGCCATGAATGCCAGATCGCCCGCGCCGTGGTCGTGCGGGCCGGCAGGGGAGATCACGCCCAGCAGAAGCGCGAACAGGGCCAATGGGACGGCCGCGGCCCATAGGGAGCGTTGCCGCCACACGATGATCATGTGGACGCGGATCAATCGCGGGAAGCCGATGTGCATGTTCATATGCTCCTCCTCGCAAGCGTCACGTTGCGTTCCTCGTCGCCCAGCAGATGCCACGCGATCCCGACGGCGATCACGGCGACGGTGAGCGGGATGCCGCGTTGCGCGACCGGGTCGAGCACGTACGGATCCCACAGGAGGGCGAGGAACATCCATACCGCGACCACCGCCATGACCGTGGCCCGCGTGGACGCGGACCACGCGGCGGCCGCGAACCCGGCCGCCCCCACGACCAGCACCGCGCCGGTCGGCGCGATCAGGCTTATCCACCCCGTGTCCTGCGGCCACAGGCCCAGTACGTGCAACGGCGCGAACATGAGCACGGCGCCGGCAAGACCGGACACGGCCGCGAGTGCGAACCGCGTGGCCTGCACGCGCCTCCAACCCACGGGCGTGGACTCGCTCGCCTCGACCAGCGGGTCGCCGGTCAACGCGACCGCCATGCACACGCCCGCGCCGATCACCATCAGCTGGGCGAGCCAGTTCACCACCGTCAGCGTCTGCGTGCGCGACCACACGCCGGATACCATGATGCCGGCGGCCGCCACCGCGATCCCGCAGGCCACGGGCATTGTCAGCAATCCCATGCCGATGCGTCTGGCCTGCGCGCGAATCATTCCCGCCATGCCGTCCCTCCTTGAAGTGCGAAGCTCGACGGCCGTTCCTTATCGTCCGTCACCTGATAGGTAGCGGACGGCAGCCGCATGGTTCACGCGACACGCCGAACGGCCGCCGGAGGCCCGTCGGCTTCAATCCGGTCAGACGGCCGCGGCCGCCATGCGCGCCTCGGACAATCGTCCGGAGAACGCCACCGCCGCCGCGCACGCCATCAGACCCGTGACGGCCAGCAGCGGCTGCCCGAATGGCCGGGTCATATCGATCCAGCCCGCGGCCGGCAGGCCCGTCAGCCCGAGCAGGTCCGTACGGATCACGGCGACCAGCAGCAGGCCGACGCCGAAGCCGACGCCCGTGGAGAAACGGATCGCGAGCATCGCGCCCACGCCGGCGACCAGCAGCAGGGGCGACAGCCATCCGACCAGCAGCACGCCGAACGTCCCATACCCCTGCGCGCCCATCACGGCGGTCACCATCAGGCCGAACACGACGTCGCAGGCGAGTATGAACACCAGCCGGACCAGCGTGACCGCCCCCGTACCCAACGGGGTGGCCGACGAGATCATGTCCGCGCGGGAATCCCCGAACGCCATCGTCACGCTCAACAACACGCCGGCCAGCACCATCGAGCAGAACGCGCGGGACACGACCGTCGCACCCCAGCCGACCGCGAAGAACCGCGCCCCCAATCCGGCGAACGCCATCAACGCCAGCGTGGCCGGCACCACCTGCCACGGCACCACCCGCGACTGCCGGCCCAGCAGCAGCATGAACAACCGCAGGCTGCGCGCCCACGACCATGCCGGTCCGTCCAACGGGGAACGCGACGATCGGATGCGCGCCATCACCGCCGCAGCGGGAGGCGCGTCTTCCGAATGGGATCGTTCCACGGCGTCCAATGCCGCAAGCAGATGCCCGTCGGGCGTCCCGTCCGTCAAGCGGTCGGTCGTTTCGTCGATATGATCGGTCATCGGGATTCACCGTTCCTTTCCATCCGCATCGTTTTGGCGGTCGAGTTGCGCGCGCAGCAGACGGCGCGCACGCGAGATACGGGATTTGACCGTGCCTTCCGGCACGTCCGACAAATCGGCGATCTGCCGGTACGACAGGCCGTGCAGCCACGCCAACGTGGCCGTCTCCACCAGTTCGACGGGCAGCCGGCGCAGCAACGCCGTCAGATCATCCACGCCCGCTTCGGACAGCACGGCCGTCTCCGGACTCGGTCCATCGTCACGCGGTTCGGGCGCATCGTCCAACGCGGTCACATTCGGGCGTACGCGCCGCACGCGCATGTAGATCTGCCGTTTCGCGATGCCCAGCAGCCAGGACAGCACCTTCGCGTCACCGCGGAACGCCCTCGCCGACCGCCAGCAACCCAACCACACGTCGGCGCACACCTCCTCGGCCGTGCCGGCATCCGGCACGCGCACGCGCACGAACGCCCGCACCGCCGCAGCGTACCGCCCATACAGGGTCTCGAAGGCACGCTCGTCCCCGGAGGCGACCCGCGCGAGCAGATCCCCGTCACGCGTCGCCGCCCCACCGGGCGAGGTCATGTCATCCTGCGTATGCGGCTCCTTCCACAGCACATCGTAGACGGATGTTCATCGGTATATGTAGCGGGGAACGCGCCGGCGGTTCATGGCACGTGCATCGACATGCCCGGAGGGGCGTCAGATCAGGTCGTAGGGCATGCGCCTGAACGCCATCCAGAACGTCAGGAGCGCAAGGGCGATCACGGGCTGCCAAGGTATGCCGGCAAGCGCCAAACAGGCGAACACCACGAACCGTGCCATATAGAACAGGATCCGACGTACGCCCGAGCGCGGAACCGTCTCACAGGTCATATGCGTGTAGCCGCCTCCCAACGTGCGCCCATCCCGCAGCCAGGGCACCAACACCTCGAAGACGAACAGCATGAGCAGGAACATCAGCCCCGAGAACCCTAACCCGCCCAACACGCGGTCGGCAGCCGCACCGGGCCGGACGCCTGAGACCAATGCGTGGATGACATTCGCCGCGACGGCCAACGGCAGTGCCGCCGACATCACGAGGCCCATGTCCACGAGGAACGCGACCAGACGCCGGACCAGGCCGGGATGGGTCACCGTCGCCGCATCCGACTCACGCATGGGCAGGAGCCGGTCGAATGCCAGCGCGCACCCGTACCCGGCCAGCGCGCCCGACGTGTTCCACACCAGATCATCCACGTCGAACAGGCGATACGCGCACGGGAACACGCCCAACGTTCCCGTCAACTGCATCGTCTCCACCAGCAGCGAGACCAGGAACCCGGCGACGGTGGCCGTGGGAAGCCCGCGATGGAACACACGCCTGACGATGAACCCGAGCGGCAGAAAGAACACGACGTTCATCACGATCTGCAACACAGCATCCAACCCGTCGGTACGTATGTCGGCGACGAACCGGAACAGGTCCAACTGCGGCTTCAGATGGTGGACGGCGCAGAACGCGACGGGATCGGCCGGCAACGGGTACAAAGTGAAGCACAACAAGCCGATTGCATACAGCACCGTGCCATACGCGGACAGGATCGCCGGCAATCCAAGCCGGTTATCGCGGTGATACAGCATCGCCAGCACCGGAACGGTCAACGCCACGGACACCACCGGCCACAACGCCAACGCAAACAGGAACGGAACCGTAAACGCCGATAAATAAAGCATATCATTCCTGCCTTGATAGTATTGAGACCAATAAGGACGACGCAAGCATTGTGTGATATGACAAGCGGAATTTATCCTTTTTAGAAAGAGAAGTAAAATCTTCGATTTCGAAACATGGAATGCACCTATACCGACTGAATAATCCAAATAAGTACATAGCGTATTTCAAGGTGTGTTGGTCATGTAATCCCAAGGCGCATTTTGATGCCTCTGCTTCCGCAAGCAGATCGTAATTTTTTTTGGAAAAAGATTCTTTTGCCACTGCTTGGGCATCCTGGAAAAGGATATCCCTTACGTGCAATGGGAAAAAATTCCTTTTCCCGTAATTTGTGCAGTATATTATTAAATGTGTCAAATAGTATGCACTGACTCTGTCGTTTAATCTACCTTCCGATCTTGCTTTCAGATATGAAATCAGTGACGATTTGTATAATAAAGATGAATCCTTCTTTTGCAAACATTCCGCGAGGTAATCACGCTCAAGCTGAGGAATTTGGCACCATAACAAGGGTTCTTCCGTAGCTCTGATGGTGTCATTGTTCCGGATGTCAGCCCAGAGAATGCGGGTTTTATTGTTACGGATGCACAGATCGGAAAGAATGCTTCTTCCCAGTAGGATGTAAGGATTGAAGGGGAATCGGTGATTCCAAAGCTCACGTCCTATAATGGCTAATTTATCTAAATCGAAATATTTTAATATGTTTTCCTCTGTAAGAGTGTTAATGATTTGGAGTAATTCGACCAGAGGTCCCCATGGGAACTGTTTCCTTTCTGAATCATTTATCCAGAACAGCGGTGAAAAATAATCAATTTGTGCATTAAGATTTTTGAGTAATTCTTTTTTGAAAATCTCGACATTTATGCTAATCAATATTGGTCCTAAGATAAAGCGAAAACGCGATCCCAGTTTGCAGATGAATCACCTTGATTGCATATTGAATACAAAACCAAGCCAATTCCTGAAGAACCCTCTAATAAACCAACATTATCTAGTTTTTTCAAATTAATTTTATGCGAGGGTGTATTGGAATACATCCAGTGTTGGTATACGAAAGGAGAACATTCATCAGCCATGGCTAATAAATTATTAGCCATGTTCGACCCTATATTCCGTAGTACTTCACTTCCGCAAAGTGTCCAAGCCTTAAATACGGAATAAAGAACACCCGCATAACCATGACAAAAGGTAGGGCCGGCTATATGCCATTGATTTGTTGGCGATGAAAGGTGACTAGAAAGAATGTCTATGATATGTCCGGTTGTATCAACGTCATCCAGTAAAGTTGAAGCTCTTAACATTTCGACCGCAATTCCTGGAGTACCGTAGCACCATCCGGCTCTAGTAGGTAGAGGTGATAAAACATCATCTTGTATCTGGCAATTGGTCGGTATTCGTGCAGGCCAATAGTCAAAGTCATCTGCATGCTGCGTCCAATGAAATGTCCATTCCATAATGCGTTTAATGGAGTCCATAACTCGTGTGTCCGTGTAACCATAGTTAAAGACGCTTACTAGTGTTCCCAAAATTCCTGCAGCGCCATGTGCGACGCCTACATTTAAATCGCCGTCGGGATATTCGTTTTCATCCTGCTTCGTTGGTTGTAAGTTCCCTGGCACCCACCATCCGGGCATGCCTTGCGAGTTTGAAGTAAGTACCAAATCGCATAAATATTTTACAGACAAATTAATAGTTTCTCTAGCATTTGTACTATTCTCATCCAATAAAATGCGGAGATTGCCACAAATTCCATTCATGATGTCATAAGCAAGCCATGGGACACCATTCCCCAAAGATGAACGATATCTGTTAATTAAATACAACTGGCACCTACAAATCCAAGCGGTTAGTTGCTCACGTAGTTTTGAATAATCCATAGGAGATCTCGATGCGATCTGTGCTGCTGCTAGTAGGCCTGAGGGGCCTCCCATAACCCCGCCATTGATACACCAGTTAATAGTGGAGGTTGCAAGTAAAAGATGATTGTGTGCAACAGCGCGGAATGATTCATACTTATTCGCTAATATGGAATAGAATATAGAGGTGCCACATAAACCATGACTGATGGTGCAGGGCGCCCATACTGATGTGTCAAAAAGCGGCTCGTGATTGCCGGGTTGATCCACAATAGATTTCAACTGTTTTGGATCAATTAATCTATGACATAGTTCGTCAATTATATAAAAAAATTGTTTCTCAATTTCCGGCGGAAGAAATTTTGATTGATCTTGTTTAGACATAATTATTAAAATTCTCCATATTTAATCGATTGATTGATGCTTGTCAGGACAGATTGCGCAATTCTTAGCAGCCTATCCTCTATTTCCGGGTTTGGACCATACCTTCGGTTCAAGCACATATGTAGATGACTGCCTATAACACGGGTCGGAGAGGAGGTTGCGGTATAATTATTGCAGCTTTTTTTCATCATATATCCCAAATCTCTATATGCTTTATACAAATCATCCAATTTCGATACCTGTTTTGATTCATGAAGGATTACGGATTTTATGGATTCAATCCATATTTTCCGATTTTTCTGATATTCCTTATCGTGAGAAGTCGAAAGATTTAAATAATCTGCCCAACGTTTTCCCTCTTGCAAATCAAATGATTTCGATTTGGCATATCCATTCCCAAATCCGGTCAGCATGACGCACAGCGCAGCCAATGAATCAAGATCATATTCCATCCCCTTCTTGTCAATCTGCTGTAGAGCATTCATAGAATCCGTAGTAAAGCACTGATGTGTTAACTCCATCATTTGAATGCCGCCATATCTATTGACTTCGGGTATGTATTCGTTAAAGTCATATGTGCGCGCGTCGCCATCTACAATTGATTTTACAAGTATTGAAGTGAGTCTATTGAAATCCGTATCATTTCCATTAATCCTTATTCTTAGGTGAGTCCCTTGGCGGTCTGCATACCTAACAAAGAAGGAATGCTTGACGGTAGAACTATTGAAACAATCTAAAATATCGGTCAGGTTATTTTTTAGATAATTAACCATATTTTCCGGCGGCATATAGATACGGCATGATAACCAGTTTTCATTTCCTGGCAAAAAAATATGGTTATTCCGTGAAATAATCTTCCTGTATGGAATCATACTCGTAGAGGAATTAGAGAATTTATGATCTATTTTATGGAAATTGAATACGATTTCGCTGCAAATAGATTGCCCATCTTTTCTCATCCATCCCCATACTGCATCCGGATTATTGCCGCCGGCTGGAATCTCTTGAACTAGGAGCTGCTTATCTTTACGCGACTCATTGATTAAAAGAGTTTGATGTAATGGATTGTCCAAGTCTAAAAGTAATCGCATATCCTGACTTACCGCTAGACAATAACGTGGAACATTCCACTTTTCCCTCCAGTGTTTGCATGAAGCTAATTCACTTTCGCGAAGTTCATCAAGGCGCCAACTTCTTGAAGATAAAATAATATGGCCATATCGTACGCGAGGTCTATAAGGGAAACTATCCAGGCTGTTCCATGACCAGGGATTCCATAAACGGGCTCCCTCATTCATTATCTCTATTAATAGTCTTACTTCATTAGGAGCTTGTGCGGGCGGGTAAACGGTATTATGGGCTCGTATACGGATTTTTTGTCCAGTATATAAATCTACGGCGTACAGCCCTTCTTTGTTTGCGCGTATTCCGATTTGGGAAAGGGAAATACAGTGTTCGTTGTTTTCTTCTGGAATATTTACTGATATAATCCTTTCCCCGGCTATCGGAGTATCTATGAGATTTGCCGCCGCGTCGGAGCGTGTTGGATAGTTTATAACTGCACTATACTCATCTGGCTCAAATATAGGATTTAGGAATTGCTTCTCAACATATTTAGGTAATAAAGACATAAATCGGCCAGTAGTGCTACCGGATGCATGTGATCCGGGGTTTGGGCCAATAACCAATAAATAGTCTCCTTCCGATAAGGCGGACATGTCCTTTGACGCAATGGTGCAATACAGTTCGGCGCTTTCTTGCGAATCTTCCTTATCGAATTTCTCGTATTGAAGTTTATTTATGTCTTCATCCGTCAGTATAACTTCGGTTTTGTTCTTTGTTATGGCATCATAGAATAGTGATGCTAGGTAATGTTCATGCTCCTCATAGATATTATTATTTGCGCTAAAGCTAGTCGTATTTGAATATTGGGGATATTTATAGTCATTTGGCACACCAATTCCTTTTGCGGGATCTGTAAGATCGAGAATTGGAACCGTTTCATCAAACCCATATTGTTCAACAAATTCATTATAATAATATTGCAGTGAGGACATGCCTTTACGATTTTTCGAGAGTATTTGCGATATATGAATTGCCAATTCAGCATCTTTTTGCACGCTTTTCGGAAGACCTATGGATATTCCGTTTCCGACCTGAAAATGAACATAAGCGTCGGATTTCTGTATCTTTCCCATGGCTTTTATGGTGTCTTGATACGATTGCATACTTGGATAAGTGTATCCTGAGATGGAATGGAGCTTATTATTTATTTCCACTAATTGCTCCACTATGTCTTTATCTTCTTCCTGAATTGCGATGTGAGATAGTTTCTCAAGCAGTTCTGAAATACGTTCCTCACCATTATGGGCTGGTCTCAAATTTGAGTAAAATATATCCGAATTGACAAGACGCTTAATCAAGCTCAGAGAGGTGTCTTCATCCACGTTGAATTGTCTTGATAGTCGATCAAGAATGGTTTTGACACTGATGTCCTTATCATTTAATAGGTCGTCGATAATGGGCGTGCATCTGATGTCCACACGCTTATTGCACATACTCTCTTTGTTAACCGTATATAGTATGTAATGATTATGTTGCTTCCTTATTAGGTCATTGCGATGCAGCATTAGTTGCCTGAGAATAGACGAGTGCTGTTCCAGTTTTCTAATTAATGGATTTAGCCATTTGTAATCAGCGTCTGCATGAATGATCTTTTCCTCTTGTGTTATGGTTAGTATGTCTTTTCGATTAAATGTTCCTATACCAACTTCGGCGAATAAACCGAAGGGAGTTGGGCGACTCAAAGCTCGATTTACGTATTTACTCGTTGCTAACACTATTTTTTTCAGCTTTCGTGCTGATGGTATGTTCTGGGAACCAGTAATAGCGTCATGCGCGGATTGATATAAAGAAGGTGCCGCATGAATGATTGCAAGGGATATATACTCATTTGAGTATATATCCCTTAAATATGCTAGAAGTTCAGTTTTTTGAGATTCTAAAGGATTGATTTGTTGCGTTATTGAGAGGTATGGCAGCGCTGCCGTGCGAATTGTTATGTTGGGAATTGCGTCCATGGCTTTTTTCTCTTGTCTCATTGCAACACCTCTTTTGAATAAAAACAGGTGGGAGATGGAAACAGGGTTTTATCATCTCCCACCCGAACCTTATCTATTGCATTAGCAGCAGAAGGAACATCCGCTGCCTCCGTTCGGGCTAGTGCAACCCGGTGTACAAAGACTTATGCTGGTCAAACGAATCTGGTCAATCTGTTCTACAGGCAAATCTTCAACGTCGATGTCAAGATCGATATCCATAACATCTACAGTTGGCTTTTCAAGAATTGCGGTATTCATGATTCACCTCCTTTCTTTTCCTGACTATGCAATTGTTTGGCAAGAGGACATAAAAATAGTCCTTTAAAATGTTTAACTAATTGCATGCTCTTGGTTAGTTGGAGTTTTCCCTCCACCACTATGCTCGTTCTTTTGTGTTGGATATTCAATCATTCATCAGTCATTTGTCATCTTGTGATGACAGCTTGAATTGTTCTGGCTGTTTCCATTGGGCTTGTCTTTTGACGATGCATGACCGGAGTGTGTATTCCGGGCTTTTTCTGTGTGGGAGGCTGAATCAGCGACCTCATCGGGCTGGGAGTCATGTCTTCTGTTTTGTGGGGTTATCGTGTCATGATGATGAACATGTCCCGAGATTTTAAATTCACGATATATTGAAATGTGCGATTTACGTGTTTTGATAGGCGACGTCGAAGGATTTGGATTACGGGCCATGCTGAAGCGAGAGATTGACCGAATTGTAGTACAAGTGCTGCTTTTGGTGCATGTTGTAATGATGCTGAAATATGTGAGTATGTCCCGTAATTAAATTAGGGAATAGGAGCTAGTTGTTTTGGTTTCTGCCAGCGTATATATATATATGGCTTTGTCTCTCTGAATAGCTTTCCCGTATAACGCCTTTCAAGAAAGCTGTGCACAGACCACTGTTCTTATCGGGCACTCTTTCAGACAGTGTGTAAGCATCGTAATCTCATGGTCCGCGGTGTTATGCAATTATTCGACATGGTCGATGACGTTCCATAATTTCGCGTTGCATATAATTTGGATGATTCTCAGTCCGTGATCATGCGATATGCTGTTTTGTTGCAAGGTTATGGTAGAGTGGTATATTTTCGAAAAGCTGTTTATGGGTTCCTGATCCGATAACCCGTCCGTGGTTAATTACATATATGAGATCGGAATCAATTATTGTGGCGAGTCGATGCGCAACGATAATAAAAGTGCGGCCTTCTACCTGAGCCAATAGCCGAGTGATAAGGCGTTCGTTATCGGCGTCCAGGTTTGCGGTGGCTTCGTCGAGCAGGATGATTTTTGCCGTGGAAAGAAGGGCGCGGGCTATGGCGAGTCTTTGGCGTTCTCCGCCTGATAGCATGATTCCGTTTTCCCCTATCTGCATATCGAGACCTTTGTCGGATCGATCTAGCAGATGGGAGAGATTCACGGATTTCAATGCCCGTCGGCATTCATCATCGCTACAATCGTTTGATCCGAGAAGTAGGTTCTCTCGTATGCTGCCGGACAGTGCCGGTGAATCTTGTTCCACGTATGCGATGTGGCTGCGTAAATCGTCTCGATCACAGGTTGTTATGTCCTTGCCGAGTACATTGATGTTTCCGCTGGAAGGATCATAGAAACGTTCGATAAGTTGCAGGATCGTGCTTTTCCCTGCGCCTGAGGGCCCGACGAGTGCCGTGACGCTTCCCTGGGATATGGAGAGATTCAGGTCGTGCAGAATTGGTTTGGATTCATATGAGAAGTAGACGTGTTGGAATTCCACTGCTGGCGGACAGGGGCTGCTGTGTGCCAGCGGCATATGTTCATTGATTGTTGTGACGACGGTGTCAGGGTCCTTTTCTTCGGGAATATCCAATATTTCCCGTATACGGTTCATTGCGGCCATTGAATTGCCGATTTGTGAGCCTGCGTAAATGATCTGGCTGAGCGGTGAGATGCTGATGAACAGCAACATGATGAACTGAGTAAGTTTCTCTACGGATAGCAACCCTGTGGTTACGCGCCATAATCCCAGACCGAACACGATGATAGCTGCGAGCTGCAGGGCTATCGTGGCCAGTGGATTGACGATCGACTGGATTCTGGCGATCTTGAGTCCGGACAGGCGGACATGGTTGATCAAGGCGGCAATGACCTTATTCTCGTTCTCGAAGCCGTTTGAAGCACGTATGGTGCGGATGCCGGCGAGATCACGATTGAGCGTGGAGGTAAGGTCGCCGAGCGTGTATTGGCTGTCATAGCTTGCTCGTTCGATGAATTTAGCGGACAGCAGCATGAGCGTGAATACGGTAAGGAGCAGGGTGATCGCTGTGCCGAATAGGATTGGGTCAAGCATTGCCATAAACGCAGCGGAACCGATGACGGTGATGAAGCCTGATGCAAGGGCTGATGTGCACTGCATGAATGCATTACGCAGTTGTGAGGTGTCGTTGCTGACACGGCTGAGCAGGTCGCCGGAGTCGCGTTGATCGTATTCGCGTATGGGCAGACGTAGCAGGTGTTTGCTTAGTGCGAGACGAGCATCCCTTACGATATCCTCCCCCGTGCTCTGAAGTTGGTAGTTCTGTAGGGCTGATATTGCTCCTGAGGCGGTGACGAGTAGCAGCATTCCGGCAATGACGGGCCACTGGGGAACCTGGAATACACCATTCTGGAAGAAGTTGGTCATGTACTTAGGCAGGAGCAGCGTCATAGCGGCTCCTATGGCTCCAAGGCATAGGATGAGTGCCAGCCGTCCTCGGTATTTTCGGAGGGGAGAAATCAGATTGTACATGGAGGCAGGTTTCATGTGCATGGTGTCGTCCTGGTCGTTGACGGTCATTGCGTATCTTTCCGTTCGGAACTGGTTCTGGTGATGGTGTACCGTCTGACGGCATCAGGTTCGCCGATGGGTGTGCCGTTGGCTTCGACCCAGGCGTGTGCGCGGAAGGGACGATCGGTGAACCCGGTGCACCATGTGACGGATCGGCGAGATATGCGGCATGCCGCCGCTGTGGAGAGCGACCGAAGCAGACAACCCTGCTGGCTTCGGCATCTGCGGCTTACCGCGCATACGGCATTGCGGTAACGTTCCGCCATGCTGGTGTCGGCCGGCGGATATCGTTCGGACCACGTTTCAAGCCGGCGGCAGAACTCTCCGATTTGCTGTCGTTCCATCCGTCTGCCGATGATGATGGCAATCAGCGCTATCAGGCGGTCGTGAAAGTTGGCTCGTGTGATCGCTTCCGGCTGTAGTGGGATGCTCATAGACGCACGTGCTTCCCCATATCGGCGAGGAAACGATCCGCGTCCCGGGCGATGATTTGTCTGTCGGCCTGATATTCTTCGGCGATTTTATTCGTGCAATCCTCGACGGTTTTGCCGCACATCAGACCGTCAAGGATAATCCGGCCTATTTCGTTGACCTGCAGGTATTCACCGGTGTCGTTGACGAAGACGATCGCCCCGCCCTCCTTGGGATACAGGGATATCTGATTCCTCAGACTGATGCTTGTCTGTGTGTCATCGGCTTGCATATCTCAGCCACCTTTCCACTGCTGCTACTCGTTGCATTTCAAACAGGAATGTGATGTCAGGCATCGGCATGGAAGCTCGACGCCGTATGGCTGGCATATCGATCAGTCCCTCCTCGTCCAGCACTCCGCCGGCGATTGAGTCGAGCAGCGCGTCCTTCGAGCGTTGCCATGCCAGATACAGTGAATATGAGTGATCGCCTTTGACGGGACGCCGGAATATCGTTTCGGGGATTATGCCCTTGAGCGCCCGGTATAACACGGCTTTGTGTAGATTTCCCTCGGTGCGTGCACTGATTGGGGCGCATAGCGCATAGTCCGCGATTCCGTGGTCCAGATAGGGGGAGCGGAACGTTATGTCGTTGGAGGCGAACGTCCGATTAACCTGATTGAGCATTCGTGCCTGCATTGACAGAGAGTAGAGCGCCTGATGACGGCTTCGGTCGGGGTTCAATGGCCGAATGTCGGCGTGTTTCAATTGTGATTCAACGGCGCCATATAGGATATTCCTGGCTTTCGCGGTCAGGAATTCGGGAATGCGTATGGCATCATGCCATCCACAAGGCGAAGAGCGATGGTCATGACCTTGTTCCGCGTCCAGGAACGATGACCGTAATTCCTCATGCAGATCGGTGCCATCGGTGAGATCGAGAATTGCCTGATAGGGTGGGACCCGGTAATCGGCGCTGTATTGTCTTCGGATGTCCTGTAGCCGTAGCGGGTGTTCCCGCAGGCAGCTCCATGATGAGGATGGCATGGATGCGAACAGCTCGTCTCCTCCGAAACCCGTGACATGGATACGGCTTGCGTCTGCTTCCATTTCGGAGATTCGGCTGAGATAGCCTTCGATATCGCTCCAGTAGACCGGTTCTTCAGGTATCTCTCTGTTGGGATATTCGGCTGCGGGTTCGAATGATCTGTTTCCATCCACGACCCGGCCGATTTTGATGAGTGGCATCCGAACGTCCTCGGAGATTCGCTCGGCCCATCGGGAATCCTGATTCATTGGATCGTCGGGTGTTTCATGATACAGGGGCATACGAACCCCCTCGCTGGCGAAGACGTATGTGATGGCGGCGGAATCCACTCCTCCGGACACATCGGCGGATAGTGGTGCCTCATTGCGCCACTCATCCGCGATCGTCAGGAAACGGCTTCTTAGTGATGCCAAGATCTCGTTGCTCGGAACATGTTTTGCGGGTGAAGGTTCCGCTCTCGTATATCGCGGCCTATTGGATTTGTCGAGGTGCAGTATGGTTGCGGCGGGTATGGAATGTATGTTCCTCCATGGGGATTTGTCCCCTCGAAGGCTGTCAGGGAGCGAAGGCAGCAAATCCATGACAATGCGTTCCAGGTCAAGATCGGCGTTCGTGATGCTTGCAAGTCGGGAGGCGCTGTCCGACAGGAGCACTTCATCTTCGGAGACGGTCCAGAACACGCGATCGCCACTCAGCAGAGGAACTTGGACGCATGTTCCCTCGTCATTGATGCTGATGGAGGCGGGAAGCTTCGAACAGTTCGTCGGCTTCCCGCCGCGGACAATCACGGTACGGTTTGGGTTCTTATGCGTAAACGGCATCACGTTTCCCTATCCTGATACAGCTAGGGATCATCAATATATGCAGGGTTTCGGTCAGTTCGATCCCCAAGGGAACGGGGCCTTGGCGCCGCCAACATCGACATAGTTGCCGAACCATACGCCATTGGTTGCTTCCTTGAATGATGCGATGACCTCAACGGCCGGGGGTACATAATCCTTCATCTTCGTTCTCCTCATGCTCTGTATATGGGACCGGATTGCATGCCGGTGCATGCCATTCCAGTTAACCTGATTTGGATGGTACATCCAAGAATGTGTTTGGTGTTTGTCATCTTCGGATGACAAACACCAAACACATGGACCTTAGGGAAGCGGGTGATCCGCTGGCGTTTTTCAGTCTTCCTTCCAAAGCTGGCCGCGGGAGCCCTCTTTTACCACGGTGCCTTTATCCAGTACCACAACGTCATCGGTAATCGGCCTCAGCCTGCTGTCCGGTTCGGATGCGATGAGCACCGCAACGCCACGATTCGCCTGCTTCCGTATCTGCTCGCAGATCCAATTCGTGCCCGATCGATCGAGTGTCTGGAGCGGTTCGTCCATGATCAGGGCCTTGGGGTTGGGAAGCAGAGCTATGGCGAATCGCATTTTGAGGACATCGATCGGAGCGAGAGCGTGGAGCTTGACGGTGAGAAGATTCTGCAGTTCGGTCATGTGAATGATCCCGTCAAGAAGCGGATCAGGCGTTCCGGCCCAGAGCGCCTTCCAACGAAGATAGGTTCCGGCCGAGTAATACGGGGACCGTGAAATGGCTTCGGGCATTGCACTCACAACGTTTTTTGGTATACGGGATGTGCCATAGGGTTTGCCACAGGTGGATATGCATCCGGAATCCGGGATATCCAGTCCCAACAGCATCCGGAGAACAGTTGTTTTGCCAGCGTCATGCGCTCCCATCAGAACGGTGACTCGACCTGCATAGGCGGCAAATGAGATCCCATGCAATTCGCGACCGGCATGATTGAATGAGACGTTCTCAAATGCGATGATGGGTGAAGCCGAATCGGGCAGCTGGCACATCGTTTTCCTTTCTTCGATTGACCCGAGCCGCAATAATCGAAGTCCCCCCCCCCTAACGGTTTTTGGATACTGCCCTATCTTAGGGGATGGCAGAAGTGACGTGATATATGCTAGGTTTGTTCCGTTCGCTTGAGCGATGGACATAGACAGTTAACCAGTTCGCTCTATTCTCCAATAAAAGGATTGTGGTGTTTGTCATCTGAAGATGACAAACACCACAATCCTTGAGATGAATATCGTGATTTTTGTGCTGGTTTGCCGCCTGTTATTTGGTCCAGCCCCGATTGATACCAGGCTATGGCGATTTGGACTCGGTCCCGCATGTGCATTCTGGCCAATATGCGGCTTACCGTGCGTCGTACCGATGCCGTTTCGATGAACAAGTGTTCGGCGATTTCCTGATTGGACAAGCCTGCCGCCACGAGTTCCGCGACTTCACGTTCCCGCTTGGAAAGTCCGTCGAATAGGCTTCGTAGCAGCTTGATGCGGGTGTTGTCCGATATGGGCCGAACCCCGCGATTGAGCACTTCACCGGTGATTCTCGGTGTCAATACCGCATCTCCGTTATACACGGCGTGTACGGCGTCACGTAGCTGTTTGGGGGTCGCGTCCTTGAGCAGGAATCCGGATGCCCCTCGCGCCAATCCGTCGAAGGCGTAATCGTCCTCATCGTATGTGGTCAGGATCAGTATCTGGATTTGGGGGAATTGTTCCTTGATGATGCCCGTCGCCTCTATGCCGTCCATGACGGGCATGCGCACGTCCATCAGAATCACGTCAGGCAGTTGCTGCGGTGATTGCCGTAGGAATTCGATTGCTTGGGCGCCGTCCGCGGCCTGTGAGCTGACGATGATGTTCGGATCGTTGTTCAGCATCATCATGAAGCCGGTGCGCGCCCCTCGCATGTCATCGACCAGCATGACCTTGATGATGTCGTCTCTTGCATCCTTCATGGTTCTTCCGTTTCTTTCAGGGGATTAGTGCCTTGACCGCCCAGCCATTGCCGTATGGCCCATAGGACAGGGTGCCGCCCATTTTCGTAAGGCGTTGGGAAAGTCGTTGCAGTCCGGTTCCACCTGTCGGCTTCCCGCTTTGACCGGATGCCTCGCTGGTGGTGTCGTGTCCGGAGACGTGTCCATCGTTGCGGATCGTGATTGCTGTTCCGCCATCACGGTAATGATTCCAGGAGACAGCAATGCGGGTCAGTCCCGCGCCGTGCCGAAGGGCATTGGTCAGTGCCTCGCGAGTGACGGCGAAGCATAAATCCGAACGGCGGGGATCCTCGACGCGTCTTCCCGTTTCGGTGAACACGACGATGATTCCGGTCGCGCGTATGTGTTCCAGTACGGGTCTGATATCGTCCCAATCCCGTAAGCGCAGGACGTCATCCTGATTCACTGGGTCAAGACCGACCTGTTCCAAAGACGGCTGCGATTCCTCTTCATTGAAGACCTTCAGTATGCGGCGCGTATCGCCCAGACTGTCTTTTGCAATCGATGTGATCTCCGCTAAGACATCGGCCAGTTGCGAGTCGGAATAGCCGCCGTTCCTTATGCAGTCCTCGCCTCCTTGCGATAACGCTATGATCGAGGTCAATCCATGACCGACGCTGTCATGCAGTTCGTTGGCCATGCGAAGGCGCCGTTCCGTACGATTCTTCTCCTCCGCCAGTATTGCGGTCTTTCGCCGTGCTTCGGACAGTAGCCTATTCGCCGTTCGACGGTCCCGTGCTATGGACAACAGTGAGGATGCGATGCCGGCCAAAGCGACGGAATATAGTAACGCCAAATACTGAGGCTGCAGAGAGGCGGGATGCATGTATTGCACTGCGATCATGCAGATCATGGCCAGATCGCACATGGCCTGAGCATACAGGGGAAGCCGGATGCACAGATAAAGCACCAGGATAACCGCGACCTGCGTGTATGAGTGCAGGCCAACGCCGAACAGGACGCTCAGGGAGAGCTCAATGAATTCCAAGGCCAGCAACGCCACGGGGCTTCTGGACCTTAACGTCACGTTTATGGCTCCTAAAACCAGCAGTATGAGGAAGTACCATATTCCCGCTCCTTCGTTGAGGAACCGGATAAACGAATATCCTGTGCCGATTGCCATCCGCTCTTCCACATAATCGCGGATCAGCACGCCCATCGTGCCGACGATGCAGATCAGAGTCGTCGTGAAACGAAGCAGGCGTTCCCCTTTGAGCTGACGAAGCCATAGAATCAATCGATCCCGCGGGGTGACGGCCAGCGTTTGTCCCTCATCTGATGACTTACCCCGGCGTGAGCCCATAATGAGGCGGTTCCTCGCAACCTGCACCTTACGCCTTCTTCGTTGTCCGAGAATACAGCTCTCCCATTATCTACGATTCACGGCTCACCCGTCCATGACTTGGCTCCTGTTTGACATCTACGGATGACAGTGACCTATCGCAGACTTCCGCTCTGATTTCGGAGAGAATGATTCAGGCGAGGCTGCTCGACATACTTTCCTTCATCGGCGCGGGAACACGGCCCCTGGCCATGCGCCGTGCGAATGACCGTATTGCCTGGCCGCTCGCATGCTCGCGGCGGTGCGCCGGGCGGACCGCAAGACCCGACGCAACGAACTGCCCGACCGCACCTGCATCAGCGACCGGCTCGGAGACCAGACGATTGATGTCATTGAAACCAGCGAAACCAAAGGACTCAACGGCAGCTGGACGCGCAGCACCCGAAAAAACGCCAGAAAACTCCTCACCCCGGACGAACTCGGACGCATCCCCTCCGACCGATGCGTCTACCTACTCAGAGGCATACCGCCATTCCTCAGCAAAGTTTGTCATCTATAGATGACAAAACAGCTCTTTTATAATCGGCGTCCAAGCTATAGTGCGATTATAAAAGCGAGGGTTATCACAAGAAGTTGAGAACTCTCAACGTCTGGCAAACTCATCAGACGAATAACTGTAAGAGAGACTCATTATGAGCGCTCTCAGACGTGTGCTTCTTAGAGCTTTCATGCCATTGTTGGTATGGTCCGTCTCTAAAAACCTACGTTTGCTGGTAATGCGCTCAGTACTGGCAGGAGTGAGTCAAGTTAGTTGACTTTGTCAAGACACATGACTGCCATAGCAAGTGGACGCAATAATTCAGTCAAAAGAAAGGGGTGATTCATTGAAGAACAACGTGAGACTAAACCGTAAGCGGAAAGGTCTTACGGTGTCTTCGTCATAAAAAACACAACTGGACTCAGATTAGACAAGACGCTGAAGCCAAGGCTATTCACCTTAAAAAGCCAAGCGAAAGCGTCTATCCAGATTCTATACACAATCTGCAGACGTAGATTAGCGGACGGAGAGTGTTAATGCAGCTCCTGCTTATGCCAATGTTCTATGCCTGTCACATTGTAAATGGCAATCGATGCAGCATGGAATGGAGGTTTTATGCAAGAACAAAAAGAAAACACACTTCATCGTTTTACCCCAAGATGGTGGGAAATTCTGGCATACGCATTGATGATTGCACTTGCAGTGATTCTCAGTGCAATGCAATTCCCTAAATGGGTAGTAGTACCACTTGTTTTAGCGATCATATTGGTTCGGGTCGCTCGAATACATCTCACAAAAAGAAAGCAAGGTTCATGATGTTGTTGTTTAAGATTGCTGGCACATTGGGCGTAAGCACAGCTGTAGCCACGAGTATAGTGAGTATCATTCTGACTGGATCTACACTAGTCACAATAATCCTCGCAATTACTACGATTCTTAGCGGTGGTGTAGATGCAATTCTAACCATGGGTTGGTCAGCCTTTGTTGCGACAGTCAAAAAGATTGTCGCCGAACGAGGTGCTGCTGCAGCAGCCGCTTGGTAATCAATGACCAACACCTGTAAATGTCGATAGGCGTCAAGAATTCTTTTTGGGCAAGCTACTGGAGGGTTCCATTGGGCAATCCCCAGTAGCTTTTCGATAGGCGGTAACGTTGAATGAATTGAAGCAAACAATTCTAATTGCAAAAATGACAATGGTTAATAAACGTCGTTTTCTCATGTCAATGACTCGTAATAATTTGGGGATTATATTATTGACGATAGTTAGAACGATCTTTCGATTCGTTGTAACGATAATCTTCTTTCATCTCGCAACATCGCGCTTTGACAGGGTGTATATACCATTTTTTGTAATAATGCTCTTGCTGATTATGACGATACAAGTAAGTAGCCCTTTGCTGTTTTCAACATCGGACTATTTTAAAACTATCGATTATCAATACTGGGCCGCACAATCTATCTCGCCATCTCGGCTGCTTTCTACTATAATTGATGCTCGAATACTTGAAACTACCATCGACAGCCTTGGTTTCACACTCGGGGTAGTGTTCGTCCTCGCACCAACATTCAAACTCACAACTATTTTTCTTATTGTATTTGTCAATCTTCTAGTAATGATGGGAACATACTATAGATTCTTCCATAAATTCCTTCCATTGGGGACAAGAGCGATTTTAGCATACGCTTTTTCTGCATGCTGTTTTTCGATTATAGCTTACTTTTTCTTTGATTTCCTATATAAATTGATTTCATATACTAAGATGTCCGTTTATAGCTACGGAGTCGGATCTACATTTGTAGCGAAAACAAACGACGACATTAACTCTATAATTGCGACTATCAGTCATAGCATTTCACGGCATATTGATGAGTTCAACCATATTAGTCCGATCCTTTACCTCACCATTATCCTCGTAGCATCTGTCGGAGTGTATATATTTAGACGAATACTAATTACAACACAAACCCTAAGAACAGATGCTGACATTGTAATACGGTCGAATTATGTCCGCAACTACGAAAAGACAGTGCTTAATTTTACAAATTTCTCAACTTTTTACAAAAGTCTAGAACGACGATACAAACCGGACTGTGGACACTCTCGACTGCAGATCTTTATACCGTTTGAATTTTGGATCTTTGTTTCAGTCAATTTTATAACTGCTCACTATGTATATAATAGCTGGGCTTTAGCGACTATTGCTTTTTTAGAAATCTTCTTGATGAGCACTGCTTTGACACGCTCAATAACCGGACATTACAAAGATATCTTCGAATTCGGTTTTGAACTCAAGTCGCTTAGATTGATGAAAATACTTTCGCCCTCCCTAATGGATTCGCTCTTTAAGGCAAAAAATAAACATCTGTTTTTACAGGTTGCAACACTTGGCACTGTCTATTCGGCAGCACTATTAATACAGATATCCCTACTAAAGGGACAGGTATATCTCTGGAGTCTGTTAATCCTCCTTTCCATACCGCTCGCCCTAGTAGCCTCTATCTGGACATTGCGCCCTACTTATGACGCTTTCCGCACTGTCACGAAGATGAACAGCTCACTTATGCTTGATTTTCATAAAATAGAAATGAGAGATATTTCTGGTGTTAGTGTTTTCTCGAAGATTACACAGACTCCATCAAGACTTATTATTTTCTTTACTCTTCTCGCAACAATACTAGGCGCATCTTTCAGTTTAATTCATGGAGATATTTGGAAAACGGTCTTTATCGTCATTTCTTTTGCCCTAACATTTTCTCTCACTCTCGGATGTGTTGGAACCTTCATAGAGTGTTTTAACTTAAACACAAACTTACGCTCAATAATTTGTTCTAGAGTCGCTTTCACCATAGTCATTGTACTTGCGCTTATTGTAAGCTTTATTACGGGTACCATTCATGGCATTGGACTCCCTCAGACCATGAACCCGGTTCATCTCGATTTCATGGAGTTATTGAAGCATAATTATACAGTTTTACTGATTACTATTGTGCTTGGTTTAACAACGCTAGGAGTCGGAGGATTGGTTCTTCCTTGCTATACCATGTTTAATTTAGGACTTATTACACCCGGTATTGTGGCAAACTATGGATGGAGTCCACTAATTACGGGTATTGCTCCTCATGCGCTCTTTGAGATATCAAGCTTTATTATTGGCATCCTTGTCTCCTTTGAAGTACATAGACTACTTCTTCGTCTCCAACTAGGTTTGCCATTTAATATGAAAAAGATCATTTCAACAGATATTGCTCTAATAGCCATGTCTTTTATTTTAATGATGCTTGCTGCTTTTATAGAATCTGGAGTTTCATATGTCTGAACTTTTGATAATTCAAGATTTAAACTTCTCCTACGACGACCATGTTGTTCTGCAAAATCTCAATTTATCAATTGACGCCGATATGCCTACATTATTATGTGGTGATAATGGAGTCGGGAAAACAACAATACTGAACATACTTTCGGGTGTTATCAGCCTTCCAGAAAACCATGGGAAATTCTTTTGGAGTGGAAAAGAAGTTCAGCTGAATGAGATTCAGGCTCGAGTCGCGTATATTCAAAGTCCCCCTGCATTGTTCGCCGGCCTCTCAGGGCATGAGAACATACGACTCTGCGCGATGCTGTTCAATGAATGTCAACGATATAGGCAGGCCGTCCGCAGGATGTGTAGATGGTTTGGTCTAACGCGTTTAGATCTTGATAAAGATGTGGCCAAATATTCGCAAGGAATGCTCCAAAAACTATGGATTTCTATCAACCTAAGCCAAAAAAAGGATCTATACTTACTTGATGAACCTTTTAATGGATTAGACAGTACCTCTATAAGTAAATTATGTGAATTAATACTGTCTTCACCGAAAACTTTTTTAATCGTCGCTCATGAACCACCGCAAATAGTCATTGATCATTGTCGTAAAATTTTTGTTATTCCAGCAGAGAAGAACTAATTTTCTCATTCTTATTCTCCAAATCAATGGAGATATGTCTGCTCAAATAACAGGCAAGTTTCGCTAGCTCTTCACGTAAACTGAGAGAATAGGCTATGATCGACATGACGCACAAAAGGTATTTCCGGGTGGCGGTATCAGCTATTGCCTTAATATATGTCTGCATGACGGGAATACTGATGTTTCAGGTGTCTGCGGCATATTCCCAGTGGAAATCAGACCAAATCGTCTGGGATCTAGCGACTTCAGTGTCGGCAGAGACGTAGGCGGCTGCGCGAGAATTCGGATTGACCGAATTTGAAAGACCCGAGCTTCCGGAGTATAGCGAGCCATCTCATGAATACAGCATATTTCCGTGGAAATTACTGAAGGAGAGGGGGGATATCATATCAAGCGACAAACTCTTGAAGCAACAGACAACCTCCCATCTTGAATACGCGAACAGTGTTCTTGACGAATACAATCATCGCAATTGATGGCATGAAGGGACCGTTCTCCGATATATCGAAGAACGGTCCCTTTCGTTTGCTCTTTGGAATCGTCTTTATCCTAGTATTCCTCCGCAATGACAATTGCGTGTTCTAGGCCAAATAAAGATCATCGGCCTGCTCAATGGTCCGGTTCAGTTTCTTACGCGAATCGAAGAGGCGCTGACGTTCATGTGAAATTTTGGCTTTATCAATGGCGTCGCGCAGGCTCTTTACCCGCGTTCGGATTCGATCGTTCGTTTTCTCCGTGGTCGTCCGGGCGCGATCGAGCCGGACTGGCGTCATATACGGATCGCAGATGACTGGCGATTCCGGAAGATCGACGTCATCGAAACCAGCGAAACCAAAGGCCTCAACGGCAGCTGGACACGTAGCACCCGCAAAAATGCTCGCAAACTCCTCACCCCGGACGAACTCGGACGCATCCCCTCCGACCGATGCGTCTACCTACTCAGAGGCATACCGCCATTTTCAGCCAGAGGCGGTGATTGGTGATACATAGTTCCAAAAAATCCTGAGGTATTGTCATCCCGGAATGACAGTTGACAATTTGGAGCTTGTAAGTCCACCTTCAATTTGAGAAGCTGACAATGCAAATGGAACGAGAGAATTGCGAATGTAATTTCTGAGACTCTTGCCGATATCTTATAGCAATAAAATGGCAACATCATAATACTGAGATTTTATAAGGAGCTCTATGATAAAAGAGTTTACGAATGCAGCACGATCACCTCCATTAAGTGCGACCAATAGGAGGCTGCAAAATAATGCTGATATATTACTCAAGGAAACTAATGCAATTTACTAATGAAGTTACATAGTGTTTGTTAACACTATTCAAAGGAGACAATGATGTCTAAGCATGAAAATGATATCCGCCTCACGTCTTGCGATAAGGGAAAGCGCCAAATGGCAAGTGCGGCAGTTGCTCTTGCGGCAGTGTTCGTCACTCCTTTTGTTGTTCCACTTGTTGCTTCTCTAATGGTAGTGCTAGGAATTGGAAGCGCAGCAGCCACCGCCATTGTCGCTGTAGCTTGGCTTGGATCTGCTGCGGTGGGAATGATCTTCCCCGCGGCGGCGCCACTCACTTCTACCATTCAATCCATGATTGGCACCTTGGGAACATCAGGTGCCGCAGCATGGTGATTTATTAATTAGATATTATGGCCTTGCAGGAAAGGAATAATGTGGGATTTCTGAAGTTGCTCTTTATTAAGACGCGTTGTATCCTAATGATTTCCTTAATGGCGTTTCTGGGTGGTGGACTTTTGGCCAGACTGCGTCCGTACCCTTTGAGCAAGGCCATAATTCCAAACGTGTATCTTAATGAACTGCTGTGGAATAATACTAAAGTATGGCTAACACTATTATTAGGGGGATTTCTTTTTTCTATTCCTACAACTATCGTATTGGTTATTAACTATGGCATCTTTGGTTGGAGTGCGGCTCAGTATTTGTTCCAAGGCTTTGGCGATAAATTATTGACAGCGGTTATTCCTCATCTTTTCTTTGAATGCTTTGCCTTGATTACTGCTGCAGGCATTGCACTAACTATTACACATTATGAATTATGTTTCTTGCAAAACAGTCAGAAACGAAATGTTGATACAGGTAATGTCGTTTTATTGACCCTGTCAATGGCTTTTATTTCATGGATTTCGCTTGTCCTTGCTGCAATTATAGAAACATACGTATCTCATATTTAAGGAGCATCATGATTCGCCTTTCGGTCTGGTTTGAGTCCTTGAAGTGGCGTATTTCCAACGGGCGTCGCCATACTTTGAACTGGTGGTATCTGGTATTGGCCGGCGTGCTGATCGTGTGGCTTGGTGTGGCAGAGGCCGTGGCGTTGCCTGCGTATGGCAGGTACGCGCATGAGGTGTTCTCGAATCTGCTGGCCGGGGTGCCGTCCACGCCGCCCGCGGTCGTGCAGGTGACGGTGTTCCAATGGTCGTGTTCGGCGGTCTGGCTGGTGTTGGCGTATCGGCAGTGGGCTCGCCGCCAGTTCAAATGGATGATTGTGTTGATGGTGTGCAGCCTGCTGTATATGCCATTTGTGGTTTATCTGATGCATGAGGTGGTGGATCAGCGCAGAGGAGTCGTTCGGTTGGAGGAAAAGCCTCCGGAACCGAGTATTGTCGCTGACGATGAAATGATCGGAGATGAGCTAGGACAGATAGATTCCAGTATCGCGGCATCAGTAAACGCCGGCGATCCGGTATCTCATCGCGGCAAGACTCGCCATGGACGCCACTGTTGAGGTTCGCGGCCTGGTCAAGCGGTATGCGTCCGGGCCGACGATAGGCCCGATCGATTTCGAGGCGCAGCCGGGTCAGGTGGTGGCGGTGGCCGGGTCGAATGGTGCGGGAAAGTCCACCACGCTGCGCATGACGCTTGGCCTGTCCGCTCCCAGCCGGGGACATGCGCTGGTCATGGGCCGCCCGTACGGGCAGTTGGAGCGACCGGGTCTGCAGGTGGGCGTGTTTCTGGGCGGCCGGTTGGGCGATGAGTCGATGACGGGCCGTGAGTATCTGACGTTCATGGCCGGCATGATGGAATTGCCCAACGTGCGCCGCCGCGTGCGCCGCGTGCTGCGCGACTGCGGTTTGGAGCGTTGGCCGAAGACACGGATCAAGGGGTATTCCACGGGTATGCGGCAACGGCTGGGCGTGGCCGGCGCGATCATCGCCGACGCGCCGGTTCTCGTGTTGGACGAGCCGTTCAACGGATTGGACATCGCCGGCAGACTCTGGCTGCACGACTCGATGCGCCAATGGTCCGCCGCCGGCAAGACCGTCATCCTCGCGGCCCATGAGATCGACGAACTGCAACGCATCGCCACCCACGTACTGATCATCATGCACGGCAGACAGATGGCCTATGGGCCGCTCGAACAGGTCATCGCCGACAACGGCGGCAAGTCCGGGACCGTGTTCCGGTTCGCGCCCGATGTGGATGAGACTCGAAAGGCCATGGTCATCGGCGAATTGGCCATAACCGGAGCCGATCTTCACCTCTCGGATGACGGCTCCTATCTGGCACGACAGACGGACGAGGCCGCCGTGTTCGCCATTGCGGCGAGGCATGACGCCACACTGGTCCGTCTGGACCATGCCGAGCCGACATTACGTGACGTGATGACCGGCATGATCCGGCAAACCCCGGAAAAGGAACGCGCATCATGAACAGGACGGGACGATGCCTACGACGTTTGATGCTGCTCATGCGCTACGCGGTCTGCCGGCCGGCACCGCTGACTGCTTGGCTTGGTCTGCCGGTGGCGTTCATCGCGTTCTCCGCACTGACCAGCGCCTCCGTGCGGCTCATGTTCTCCGCCGATTCCAAGCTCGACGGCCTGGCCACGCTTGCGGGCATGGGGCCGAGCATCGCCGGAGCCGTCATGCCCATGACCGAGCCCGTGGCGATCGTCGCCGCGCTGCTCACCATCCGCATCCTGACCAACACGGCCACCGCCGTGCCGTTGTTTCTGGTCGAGCCGAAACGGACGCGACTGTTCCTGGCCCTGTGCGCCGACATCGCCATCATCGGCACCACCGTGACGGCAGCCGGCGCGCTTGCCGCGACCGGGGTCTCCCGTCTCATCCTCAATCCCGTCGTGCCCGAACAGGCATGGCCCGCGCCGCTGTCCACGGCATTGCTGCTGTGCCTGCCCGTGGCGTTGATACTCGCCGGACGAATGTTGGTCGCCGCCGCGTTATGCGTGACCCTCGACTCGGCGGGCAAAGGCGCGGCCGCCTACATAGCCCTGTATTATCTCCTGCCCATCGTCGTGACCAATCTGCAGGCACCCCAAACGTTGCACGAATGGCTGCCCTCCATAGCCGGCACCGCCATACTGGAACCCAAACCAGGCATCAGCCCGATGCTCAGCGGCGCGATTGCCCTCGCGTATGCCATGACCGCAATCGGCATCGCCTGCATCGCCCAAAAGCAGAGAGATATCAGATGATCAATCTTTGTGGAATTTGTCGAGAAGCTATTGTAAGCAGCCGCGGTGGCTGCTTCCCGTCAGTGGGAATAACGTAGCATCGTCGATGCACAGTGACGTGCTCGGTAAACATATTGATGTCATTGATACAGGAACTTCAATAATGTCATGATTGGAATCATTACATCCAGAGCTTCCTGTGGCTCGTAATCGATAGCGCAGGAGCCGGCCCCCATGATGCACAGGGAATCCGGCTCCTACTTCCATTTCCTCCTCAGAGGCTGGCTTATCTCATAATATATCGTTCACCAGCGACCAGTGATATCTGATTCGTTTCGGGAAGAGTCAACTTGTGCGAAGATCCACGGTCCGAAAATCCAAGGAGGCGACCATCAGGCTGAAATCCAGCGGACCGTTCCCTGCGTTCTGACGCTTTCATCGCTCCATGCGACCGGATCACTCATTGGCTTTCACCTCCGTTATGTCTCTTCTTCTGCGGGACGAGTTCAGCGATTCCCGGTCGAACGGCGGTAGCACGGTGTAAGTGTTCACCTTGGAGAACCCTGTCTCCGTTCCTGACGAACCGGGCAAGCACACTGTTGCGCTCTTCGTTGCCGCGTGGAAGCTGCACGAAGGATTTGTCAATCGGCACGAATGACCGTTTCGAGCGGGCAAGGAGTGCCTCTACGGTCTCACGCCAGTCAATCTGATTATCATCCATATGCCTTTCGCATGAACATCATTGCCATTGCCCGCAATGCTACCATGCAAGCCGAAGAGAGCGAATGTTTCATTATCGCAGATGACATACACTACAGCGGGTTTGCGATGCGGGGAATTGTGCGGACTGCAGGTTGGGGATATCGATCTTAAGTCGAGAACGCTGCGTGTCAGGCATTCCGTCAATCGAGGGCGAACAGATCGTGGTCACGTGCGAATCGCCGATACCAAGACGCGTTCCAGTATACGCAGTGTGCTCATTCCGGACGGGCTCATCCCCGTGATTGGTGATCATCTGCGTCAGCACTGTGACTGGACTGATCCCGATGCCATGGTGTTCCCGCCAAGACGGGTGAAGATTATGAGTCAAACAACGCTGGAAGGTCAGTTCCGCAAAGCCATAGAAAAAGCGGGAAGACCTGATCTAACCTTTAAATCGTTGCGTGCCAGCCATGCGACACTGCTGATGCTCAGGGGCGGCACGTTGCGTGAAGTTATGGACGAGCTGGGGCACTCCAGCGAGAAGGTCGCCATCAAGCACTACCAGCGCATCGTCGATCAGCACCGGAGTCAAGTTGTCAACCAACTCGTAGATGAATTCATACATAGCCAGTATGAGTCAACTATAGATGACAAAAAACTAGTAAACAGAATGAGAAGAAAACCAAAGTGCAATAATACAGACACTCGATAGAGGTGAGGTGAGAAGAATGAGTTCTGATTGGGTCGATGCGAATGACTTCTATGAATGGTTGGAACATGAAAAACTTTCTTCATTGACTTTTGGTGTATGTGGTTCAGGAGATACATTTTATGAGGATTTCTGTACCGCAGTCGATAATTTCGACTCAAGGCTAGAGAATACCGGAGCCATACGAGGAGCCGACCCCGTAAAAGTTGAGTTGTACCCAGAAGCTGAAGACGAGCAGAGATTGGGAAATTTTGTTTTGTCGATTTTAAACACAAAAAAAGGACATGATGAAAATCAAAATGTTTAAAGGCAATAAATCTGTCATATTATTTATATTTGGAACATTTATTTCAAATATAGGTAATGGAATGTTCTCGCTAATCGTGGGGCAGATGCTATATGCTGCTACAGGATCTGTCGGAGCTTTTGGCCTGATACTGATTATTCAGAATTTATCATCGCTTTTGTTGAATATAATAGCGGGATATGTCGCTGATTTGATTGATGCAAAGAAAGTCTCTGTTTACATTAATCTAATTCAAGGTGTGATTCTTTTAGGAGGTGTATTTTCATGTTTAATGTTCGCAAAAAATATTGTAATAATACTTATGGTAATAAATACTATATTAAGTATTTGCAGCCCCTTTTTCAGAGCTGCTAACTTTAAGTTGATCCCTGAAGTTGAACGCCATAATATAACTCTGCTTTCATTTAATGGAATTCGGAGTTCGGCAAACCAAAGTGGACAGCTAATTGGTGTTGCGCTTGCGGCACCTTTGCTTTTGACAAACAATCCAGTTTATGCTTTAGGAATTAATTCTGGCTGTTTTCTCATAACTAGTTTTATGATGAACAGAATTATTTTAGTGAGAAGTTCTGATTCTATCAATACAACAAACGATAAAAATGTGTTGAGATCGATGTATCTTGCGTGGTTTTCCATGATAAAAAATATTTTGGAAAACAAAAAACTTACATTACTGATCGTTTTCTCTATTTTTGATTATATATCGGTTAGCTTTGTAAATCTTATCGAACCAAAGTTTGCAACTGAAGTATTGGCGAATAGTGCTTACATATCGATATTGGATGGAGGCTTTGCCCTGGGGGCGATCTCTTCATTTCTATTAGTGGAGAGAGTATTAAACCGATGGTCCTTCAGCGGGGTCGCTCCGCTGTTGATGCTCCTTCAAGCAATATGTTATTGCATCCTAGGTTCTTTCCCATCCCCATTTTTTTCGTCTTTAGTAATGTTTCTAATCGGTTTGATTAATGGATCAAGTATTGCTGTTTTTCAGACGGAATTGCAAAAGACTGCAGAAAACACGGTGCATGGAAAACTATCAAGTTTGCGAGATATTTTTGTTGCATTTTCAACTTTAGTATTTATACCTATATTTACACATATAGTTGATAACAGCATATTCGTTGGCATTGATGTATTTGTTGGTGTATTGGCCATTATGTCATTGCTTTTATATTTTTCTCGTTTTGCCGGTGCTAATAAGGATTGAAGATCATGATGAATTTTTTAATGATTGGAGAAAGCGCTGTTATAGCAAAATGCATTTCTGAATCAGATCCTGATTCTGTTATATATATTCTGCATCAAAAAGACAGTGTGGATAATACCGTAATTGATATTTCAAATGATATACATTTCTTCCAATATGGGAATAGAGAAGAATTGGATTCTATCATTTGTTTATTGGTGCAAACTGTAAAATTTGATGCAGTTATTCCGTGTTTTGAAAATTCAGTTGAGGATGCAAACTATTGTGCGAAGAAACTATGCGTGCCGCGTATTGGCGATATCGGCGCACATATTTTTAGAAATAAACTTGAGCTAAGGAATTTTTGTAAGAAATATGATATTCCTCAGCCTGATTACATATTTGCGTCAAGTAGAGTAGATGTAAAAAAGTTTTATGCAAATCGTCAGCAATCATCAGTAGTGATCAAGCCTAGAACACTTTCTGCTAGCGAAGGTGTTGTACGTATTAATCAGGCATCAGAGATCGATGAGAAGTGGGAATTCTGCGAGTCTATAGCAAGTCTACATAATGAGAAGGATGGTCTACTCGTTGAAGAATTTATCCCTGGTGCCGAGTATTCCTGTGAATATATTGTAGATGATAAACAAATAGTTTTTCGAAATATAACAAAGAAATTCAAATACGAAAATGGTTTTTTTGTTGAATCTGGACATCAAGTTCCAGGAATAATTAGTGAAAAAGCAAAGGTGAATATATATCATTTTATGGATCTGCTTGTAAAAAAGGCAAAGATAGAAACTGCTGCATTACATGCTGAATGGATTATCTCTTCTGATGACAATCCTTTTTTGGTTGAATGTGCGGGTCGACGTCCTGGTGACAGGATTGTAGATCTCATATCCATAAGCTATGAAATGAATTTTTTATGGATGTATTGCATGCTATTATGCGGTTTGCATCCTGTTTTTCCTTCAATAAGTTCACGCTTTTCTCAACAGAATTACTTCGATTTTCAACCGGGCATTGTTACTGGTTTCAGTCATCCTGAAGCATTAAAAGGATTCCAACATGAATTAACCTGTTCAATAGGTGACTATTTAAGTGAAATATCTGATAGCAGCAAACGACGAGGTTATATCATAATTGATGATATAGATTATTTTTCGCTTGAACGTCAGATGAATTGTGTACTTAGTTTATTTCATATAAACACATCTAAGGAGTGAACATGCATGTATGCATGATTAATCGTGTGCCCTGGGTTCGCGCCTCTGTAACTTCGTGGCTTGAGCACTCAGAAATGGAAGACACAGATGTAGTTTTAATTTCTCGATACGATATACCAGACTCTGAAAAAAGAGGATTGAGCAAATTTGTTTACTTCGAATCTTATGATGATGATTTAGCGCTTGAAAAACTTGTGATAGAGCTGCATGGCGAAAGACCTTTTGACAGAATCATTGCCTTGTCAGAGCTGGACATTCTGAGGGCCGCTAAGCTAAGAAGCTTGCTCGATATTCCTGGTCAATCTTATTTCAGCGCATTTCTCTATCGAGATAAAATTGCTATGAAAGAATGGGCGAGTCTTGCGGGAATCTCGGTGCCTTCGTTCACGGTTGCTTTTGATCAAGAAGATATTTATTCTTTCGTGGCGAGACATGGATTCCCTATCATAATAAAGCCGAAGAATGAATATGGATCTAAGAATGTTTCACTCATTTCAGATAAGGGTGAGCTTCAATCCTTTTGCCGAGTTTTAGATTTTAATGATGGACTAGATGTCGAGTCTTTCATTCAGGGAAATCTTTACCATGTAGATGGAATAATATCCAATGGACGGCTTGTGTTCACATCAGTATCAATGTATTTGAACTCCTCTGGAAAAAGTACAACTTTGTTTAACGAGGATATTAAACCTCAATTTCCATTGAGCACAGTTGCAGATCTACAGATATCTCCATTTTCTACTCCTTTTAAGGTTCTGACAAATGAAACGCGCAAATTGCTTGCGGACCCAAAGTTTGATAATGGATCTATTCATGCAGAATGGATCCTTGATGAATCAATGAAACCTTATTTCATAGAAATAGCAAGTCGTACTGGTGGTTTGCTCATAAGCGATGCCATACAGCGAAAATATGGTTTTATAATGAACGAAGAGTCTTTTCGCGTACAGCTTGGTTTACCGTTCTGTGCATCATGTGTTACGGATAAATTGTATGGTTACTTGTCGATTCTGCCAAAAAGAGGCAGAATCGACAAGTATGATATTAATACAATTGCTAATAATTCTAACGTAATATTATTTTCTACTTCATATAAAAGTGGAGATTATATCGATGCTCAATCTGAATCTACTGATAATATTGGACTTCTTTTATTTGAAATAGATCAACGAAAGACATTATTGGAACAAGTAGAATATTGGACTCTTTTTTTGAATTCTAAAATTCATGTTTTAAGTGACTAAGTCTTCTGCTCCTGCTCGCTCATCCTGAAAGTTGTTTAGAATTGTGAACGAGATGAGTGCTTGAACCGCCATTGAGTATGGTCGATTGCGGATATGTATATAGTTTCCTCTTGTTTCACGGATTATATCATGTAGAAATATCATATTCCTTACAATCTTACCTTAGCGCACCAAGGATTTTTTTAGTTCAGAAAGGTGCGCTAAGGTTTTTTGTTGCTGCTTCGGGAACAGTCAAGATCGTCCGTGTTTATAATGGGTTGATTTCAGTATTCATCTTAGAGCAGCAAGTCATTGATTTGATGTCTAATTTATCTTCTCCCTGATATATGTGCATGATTTTCCAGTGAGATTCTATACCCGTCGTGCAGTCATCATTAAGATGACAACAATTCAGCAAAAATGCTGGTTATCAGGAATTCTTGGTTTCAATCTCTCACAAGAGGCATATATTCAGTGCACCTCTTTGATTTACGGAGATGTTATGCACCAGAACAGGTATTCCCAGAAAAAGCAATCGCGTAAAGCTCGCAGTAAGTGGGGAACGGTTATAGCTCGATACAGCAAAGATGGTGAAATCGTGGCTTGGCAGGTTCGCTATCCTCATCCTACGGAATCAGGGAAACGTGTTCAAAGACAGTTCAAACCTTGGCAAGAGTTGGAAGCTCGAAAATGGCTTGAGGAAGAAAAATACTTGGTTGATCTTCAACATAAGGGAATTCTCACTTGGACTCATCCGACACTAAGAAAAAGAGAAGCAATGCAAGAAGATGACAAGACGAAGCGAGATAAAGTCAAATTCTGCGATTATGTGAATTGGTGGGAAAAGAATTATCGACTACCGAACGGCGAAGATGTAGCAGGAGGAACTAGGCGCAACCTTCATGTGGATATAGGACATTTTATGCCTTTTTTTGTGAGAACTTGCTTCTCACTGAGATTACGCCAATGATAATCAAAGAATGGTATGATGCTCCTCACTGCGAGGGACCCTGGGCATTTCGTCGTTCTTGCATGAGGTTGAAAGCGGTACTGGAATCTGCGACAAAGGCCGGATTAGACGGATCTGCGTCATTGCTGCAATTCAATCCTTTTATATTCCATATTCCTCCAGCCCCTCGATCATCTCGAATTGATATTCCTCCAGTTACGCCGCATGAGCTTCGGATTTTAGCCGAGTCAATGCCGACGTACACGCGGTTATCGGTATTTTTTTCCACTTTAGCGGGAGGTTTGCGATGCGGTGAGCTATGCGGTCTTCAAATTAGAGATATTGACCTGGACAAACAAACGCTGCACGTGCGGCATTCAGTGAACCGAGGTAAAACAGATAGAGGTACGGTCCAATACGGCAAGACTAAAACAGAATCTAGTGTGAGGAACGTGCATATACCGGATGCGATTATGCCGATGCTGCGACAGCATTTATGCGACTATTGCGATATATCTACTCCTGACTCTCCGGTATTTGTTCCTAAACGATCGAAGATAATGTCGCAGACCACGTTAGAACGCCAGTTTGCTAAAGCGCGAATAAAGGCGAATCGACCCGATCTGACTTTTCAGGGATTGCGTGCGAGTCATGCGACTCTATTGATGTTACAAGGGGGAACTCTGCGTGAAGTTATGAATGAACTGGGGCATGTCAGCGAAAAAGTTGCTGTTAGATATCATCAGTTGACGGTTGCTGAGCATCAAAGTCATATTGTAGATACTTTGGCACGAGATTTTATATTTGAAAGCAGCAGGTAAAATAGACTTTATAAAGAAATTGTATTAGACGATCCGTCTACGTTTCAGAGAGAGTTTATCTAATGCACGACGCCTGACGGTAATCAAGCCGTATGCGGAGACATTGGTGTCAAGTAATTGTTTCCGCAAGATGCGGCTACCGAGAAGTGTAAGCATGTTGTCTTTCGATGTCATACGAAAGTTGACATCGAAAGATTGATTTGAGATGCAACTACCGTATTTATGGCATACTTCACCGGAGTAAGAAAGTGGTGGATATGAATATTATTGCTGCACTAATGATTTTCTCTCTGACGGCTTCGGGGAGTCCAATGGAATCTGTCAATTATGCAGTTCCATATGCATCTAATGCGTCAGAGCCTTCTTTGATGTTGAATCAACATTGCCCGCCATTTCTGCTATGGCTTTGCCGTCACTGATTTGTGCGTACTGGTATTGACGCATGGAACTGCCATGTTCCATCTTCGGATGAGGTTTTCACGGCTCCTCCCTCGGACTGAATTCGTTCGGTGTGCAGTCTCAGCCCGTTGTTCGAAGCCGGCTTGTCTGGAAGCAGTGTGCTATCTGAGATTTCGTTGACCTGATCGATAATCATCGCTCCGTCTTTATAGGTGATGCGAATGAAATACTCGCTGTTCGGCGATGCATGAACGGCAATGTTTGTATACAATTCAGGTAGCAGTGAGGATATTTCAATCAGGCAACGGGAATCCGCGTGGTTCAGGGACCGAACTGACAGTTCGGTTTTGCCGGAGAATCCGAGTCTCATTAACGATTCGTCGCCACTGTTGATGATTGATTGTATTTTCGCGGCGGCTGTCGTGCTGTCTCCGGTCTGATGGGGAATTTCCTCGCCTTGCATCAGATTGATGGCTGTTCTAACGTCTTTAAGAGTGTCCATTATTTTCCCATGCAGTTCGCTGATTTCACGTTCCGTAAATTCATATTCGTTCTGGATCATCTTGTCGTCCAGCAGCATTGCGGCATAGGTCAGGTTCGCGGCGACCGAATCATGGATATGGATGGCGGCCTCGTTTTCCTTGCGTAGCGTGTCCAAACGTTGCCGTAGCTGATTGCGTTCCAGTCTGTTTGTTTCGGCCTGATGCTTCATGTTCCTCCATCCGAGGGCTCGTCCAATGTAATAAGCGAAGAACATGATGAATAGCAATGTGAAAGATTCCCGAAATGGTGTCCCTGCTTCGTTGAAGCTCCACATGCGTGCGACCGAGACGATCAGCGGGTACATAAACCCAATCGGTGACTTAATCGATAATCCTATATACGCCAACGAAAGCCAAGTGCCCCAGAGCAGGGTGGGTCCTCCGTCATCGGGTATGAAGCAGCATATGATAAACGATGCTAGTGCCAGGTTGCTCCCTAATAGTGGTCGGCTCGGAAGCATCATTACCGCGATCATATGGATGATACAGAATACCAGCGTCCATATTGTATTGGGGGGGGGGCAATATCATAGTTTCCGCCATAGTGAGTGCGACGCTAACTATGGAAAGTAGGTATCCGATGTACGTGGGATGGTTGAGCACAAAGGAAACAAGAGGAGATTTCCGAATCCTCATGATTCCCTCTCTTTGAGCCAACATATCACCGCTTGAGTTCGATTTTTAACGTCCATTTTTTCGGTCACGCGTTTGATGTAGGTCTTGACAGTTGATTCGCCTATGCCCAAGTAATCGCCTATCTCCTGGGAGGTGTATCCACGTGCGCACAGACTCATGACCTCCGTTTCCCTTCTAGTGAGGTTTTTGTGATACTGACCAGCGTCTTCGGGCGAAAGCTTGGAGTACGCTTCCTGAGCAGTCTCGGAAGATTCATATTGAGTGCCGGGCTGTTGCCCGTTCGCAAGCCGATATGATGCCCGGCATATATCTCTCATCTGGACTTTGGGAATCAGGCAATTGGCCCCATTGGACAGTGCATCAGCATAGTAACGCTCAGGAGAGAAGGCAGTCACCCCTATGAGTGCGATTTTGGGGGTCCGGGAACGGATCCTTCGACACACTTCGAATCCACTCATGCCTTCTAGTGACATATCCACTATTAGTACGTCGGGCTGTGTCTTGTCGAAGAGACTTTTGCTGACGGCCTCCTCACCTGTGAATGCGGTCCAGCATATGTCCGCTGACGGGAGGAGATGCCCAATCAGTAGTCTCATCATACCGATGGCAAGTTTGTCATTGTCTACAATTGCGATTCTGATTCTTTTTCCTAAGTACATTGCCTTGCCGTGTGGACCCGATAACGAATTTATTTGAATAATTTGGTGCCATACAGTGGCATGCAAATTACTTGTGCAGAGACAATATTTGCAGTATCGCCCCGTGTCTAGATTAAAATTACTCACCTCAGTTCTAGGTTCTAAAGAATGTCATATGATAACACAAAGTATCTGTGTCTCATGCATGAGACACAGATAGAGTTGCTATCACTCCTTACTCTCGAGCATCTGATTATAGCAAAGCTGCAACATTGGAATGTCCATATTGTTTCATGCGACGGTTTTGTCATCTAAAGAGGACAGTGCGTCATTCATGTCGATTCAGAAGAGAATGCTTCCGGGCAAAGCCCGTTCGACATACTCTCCTTCATCGGCGTGGGAACGCAGCCTTAGGCCATGCGCTGCGCGCATGACGGTGTTGTCTGGCCGCTCGCATGCTCGCGGCGGGTGGGCCGCGTGGAATCTGACGAGGGGTTTGCGGCCACCACCAGCATGCCATGCGCTCCGTCTTCGCTTCCTGCGCCGTGTCCCGTGCCGCTCCGCCTGCGCGCATGGCAGGCGGGTGGTGTCCGAAATGGAAACCACACGGAAAGGACCGATGGACATGAACGACATGGTGGACACCCGCACGACGGGAACCGGGCTGGCGAAGCGCGTACGCGACGGGTTCCTTCAGGACCGGCGTGAACTTGGACCGGCGCAAGCGGCCGACAAGTGGTTCGCGCCCCTGATGGACAGGTGGAACGGCCTGCTGTCGCGCGACGAGGGCGGCTTCTCCCATGAGGAGCGCGTCACGCTGGCGGTGCTGATGACCGAGTACCTGAGCATGCGGGACGCGCTGATACTCGCCGCGTTGCGCGAAATGGGCGACGGCGAACTGCACATGCTGTACGCCCGGCCGCATTCGATGGAGTCGGCGGCCGTGGTCACGTGCGAACTGTCACGGGCGTTCAAGGACGCCGACTGTCAGCCGGACATGCGGCGCTGGGGGCGGGCGACGGCGTTGCTGGAATCGGTGACGGCCGACGCGCCGGACGGGTACGAGGCACAGCCGATGGCGGCGTGCGCGTACCTGATGTGGATGGCCGACCGTTCGACCGCCGCCGCGGTGCGCGCGCTCAAGGCCTTGGCCTTGGACGACGACTGTTCGCTGGCGTCCCTCGTGCTCGCGGCCAGCGAACACGGCATCCGCCCCGCATGGACGGAACGCCGCCGCCACTGAGCGTCGGCCGCGGATTCAATCCGGTCGGGGCTTCCGACGCCGGAAGCCCCGACCAATCCCAATCATCCGATTTTTTCAAGGAGACAAACATGGAAACCGCAATCATCGAACGTCCCGTAATGGCCGACGAAGGCATGGACGAATCGAACATCGTCATGCTGGATGTGGGGCTTATCGACCCGAACCCCGCGAACCCGCGCCGTGACGTGGGCGACGTGTCGGAACTCGCGGATTCGATACGCGCGCAGGGCATCCGGCAGAACTTGCTCGTCACTCCCACGTTGCAGGGACGCTACCTGCTCGTCATCGGGCATCGTCGCCTCGCCGCCGCCAAACTCGCCGGATTGAGCCGGGTGCCCGCCGTGGTGGCCGATTTGTCGGAACGGGAGCAACGCGAACTCATGCTCGTGGAGAACAGCCAGCGCGCCGACCTGACCGTCATCGAAGAGGCCGACGGCTATCAGGGGCTTCTCGATTTGGGCGTGGGCGTGGACGAGGCGGCGCAACGCACCGGCCGTTCCGTGTCATTGGTGCGCCGACGCCTGAAGATAGCCGCCATCGGCGAGAACGCTCGAAGCAAGGCCGGAACCGCCCAGCTGAGCATCGACGACTGGGAGACCATAGCCGACTTCGACCGGTATCCAGACCTTCAGGAACGGCTCGCCGAGGCGGCGGGCGGCAAGAACTGGAACATGGCCGTCAAGCACGCCCGGCAGGAGCGGACATGGCGCGAATGGCTCGACACGGCGCGAGCCGAATTGGAACGCATGGGCATCGACGCGGCCGACGAACAGCCGAACACGGACAACTGGTATGACTCGCCGAAGGGATTGCGGCGCACCACGATGCTGACCACGGGCGACATCGCCAAGGCCATCGACGCATGGCGCGACTCCCATGACGGTGCCACGCCCGTCGTGGGGGTGCGGGCCGAAGGCGCGTCATGGGCGCGCGGCATCGTCCTGTACGAGACCGTGGACGAGGAGGCGGAGACCGCGGCCCGCGAGGCGCGGGAGGCGCGTTGGCGAGAGGAACGGGAACGCGAGGAACGCGAGACGGCACCGGCCAAGGAGTTCGCGCGGGCAAGCCGTGATTTGCGCATCGCGTTCGTGACGCATCTCATGGAACTGAAATCCCAGCCGAAAGGCATCGGCAGGGCCGTCGCCCTGCTGTCCGCGAGATTCGCGCTCGATGCGCTCACCGAGGGATTCGACCAATGGGACGGTCACGCCGAGGACGTCTGGGAGCAAATCACCGGCATCGACACGACGGGCGACGACGCCGATGCCGAGGAACCGGAGGGCGAGGCCGAAGACCCGTTACGCGCGTCCGTCACCGCGATGATTGCCGGCGACCCGCAACGGGCCGCGTTCGGACTGCTCTACGCGTTGGCCGAGGAACGCGTCAGCTGGGAAACGTGGCGCGGCGCGGCGACCATCGCGGAACACGCCGCACCGCTGTACGAGGCTTTGGAAACGCTCGGTTACCGCACCTCGGACACGGAGACCGAAGCCCTCAACGGCTCCCTCGCGCCAATCGATGACAACGACAATGGCGGGGATACCGGCATAAGGCAGGACGGCGAACCGGACGACGACGGGACGTCGCAAACCGACGACGCATCCGGCAAGCCGGAAGACGCCGAATAGGCGACGAACTGGGCGGAACCGGAATAAGGGTTCCGCCCAGTCCGGGCGCGGACGGCGAAACGTGACGGCGCATGCGCGCCCGCACCTGCCGGAGCCAAGCGGCGGCAGGTGACGCTCAGCCGCGGCGGACCGGCGGGCGGCGGGGCCCCGCGGCGCCCCCCCCCCCCAGCACCACCACCCGACCGGCCGCGGGGCACGCCGGGCCGCGCCATGAGCACCAGCCGCCCACTGCCGGCGCGGGCGACCCCGCGAGGTACAGGCGGATGAGGCACGCACGGAGGAGCAACCACCAGCGCTACCGCCCGGCCGCGAGCTCCGACGCGCCA
>OJKF01000087.1_pt1 | contig 49792 bp, 43 predicted proteins | sample 1596531 | NCBI WGS metagenome assembly OJKF01 (sample SAMEA4350128, study PRJEB24818) | metagenome | biome: human; feature: gut; material: faeces | place: Denmark | collected 2013-09 | reverse complement strand
GGCTCGCGGTCCGTCACGGACTGTCCGCCAACGGCAATGACCACGTGCGCCAAGGCGTCGCGCAGCGAGGACGAGTTCATACGCCGCGTGCGCAGGGAAGGCTTCTCCATCGACCCCAGGCTGCGCAGGGGAACCGCCAAAGACTCGTTCACCGACCCCGGCCAGGTGGTCGGCTACCGGATCACGTGGCGCAGCGCGGACGGGTGGACGGAACGGTTCAACGCCTTCGAGCTCGGCGACGACATGCGATTGAAACGACTGCGCGACGGCTGGGCGGACGATGCCAGGAGCCGCAGCCTCGCCGTCCGGGAATGGCGCGCCGCGATGGAGAACCGCCCGCCCTTCCTCGACGGCGGACGAGAAAGACACCCCGAGAATCTGTCCACGCACGACATGGAACGCCTCGTATCCGAAGCGTTCGCCATCGCCGCCAACCTCAACAGCGCGGCGGACGACGACGAATACCGGGCAGCGATGAGCGAGGGCCTGCACGCGTTCGACATGCTGCGAACGCTACGGGCTTACGTAGGACGGCCTGTGGATAACGGCCACGGACATGAACGAAAGCCCTATACCAGCGCACGTAGGAAAAATTTGACAGCAGCCTCGAATCCCTACCTCCGTCGCATGTCTGTGCAAACTCAGAAGGAATGTCCTCCCGAGAGTACACATCCGCTCTCATTCATTGAGGTATCGCGCGTAACGAGTTTTCATTGTAAATGCCACGGTATGGTGACGGATTTTGGAGGACGATAATGACAATACAATATACAGCGCAGCCGGCTGATCCGGCGTCGAGTGCGGTGCTGACGCGCGGGCTGGTGAAGCGGTATGGGGATTTTCTCGCGGTGAACGGGTTGAATCTGAACGTGCCGGCGCATGGCGTGTATGGTTTGCTGGGGCCGAATGGTGCGGGCAAGTCCACGACGATGAAGCTGTTGCTTGGGTTGGCCTCGGCCACGAGCGGCGATATGTGGATGTTGGGTGAGAAGGTGGGTGGCCGGCACAGGTTGCAGGCGGGCCGGGTCGGTTCGATGATCGAGGGGCCGAGCTTCTACCCGGTGTTGAGCGGTCTGGATAATTGCCGTATGGTGGCCGATTACCTGAATCTGCCGGGTTCGGCCGCGCCCGCGATTTTGCGGCAGGTCGGTCTGGCCGGCCATGAGGGCAAGAAGGCGAGGGACTACTCGCTGGGGATGAAGCAGCGGCTGGGCATCGCGATGGCGTTGATCTCGCAGCCGGAGCTCCTGTTGCTGGACGAGCCGACGAACGGGCTGGACGCGGAGGCCGTGGTCGAGGTGCGCGAAATGATCATGGGTCTGAGCCGCGAACGGGGCATCACGGTGATCATCAGCTCGCATATCCTTTCCGAGATCGAGAAGATGGCGCCGGTCGTGGGCGTCATCGCGGCCGGCCGCCTGTTGTATCAGGGTTCGCTCGACAGTCTGCGCGAGGAGGGGCACATCGATTTGCGTGTCTCCGACCCGAAGCTCGCGGCGGCGATGCTGGGCTCGGACCGGATCGACTACCGGTGGCTGCCGGGCAGGGATGGCGGCGTGCTGCGCCTGCCGGAACTGCCGGACCAGCGGATCGGCACCCTGATCACGCAGCTCGTCGGCCAGGGCGTCGCGGTCTATCGCGTCGCCTCCGAGCGCAAGACGCTGGAGCAGGCGTTCCTCGAACTGATCGAAAGCCCGCAGAGCCGCGAGCCCACGCCTCATCAGGCGCAAAATGCCATGGATCCCGACGCCCCACGCGCACCCGCGCACGCATCCCCGCGTCGTCCGTTGCCGATCCGGCAGGCTGCGGGTCGGGCGGCGTTCGCGGCGGCGGACGGAGGCGCACGATGAGCGGCGCGGCAGTGTTCGCGGCGACGGGCCGCCGTCCGCCGCGCCCCCGCGCGAAGACCGGCAGCCCGTTCACGCTGGCGCGTCTGGAGTTGTTGAAGGTGCGGGGCTCGTCGTTCTGGTGGATGCTGCTGGGCATGATGCTGCTGGTTTCGGCGTGGGCGGGCATGGCGTTCATGAAACGCGCCGGCAGTCCCGTCCCGGCGTTGAGGTCGGCCGCGTTGGCCGATGGCGAGGTCTATCAGGTCGTGAGCCTGCTGGCCCCGATTCTGGCGGCCCTGTTGACCAGCCGCATCGCCGTGCTGGAGACCTCGGAGCGCATGAACCTCACATGGCTGTCGTTCGGCCAGTCGGACGCGGCCCGGTTCGTGGGCAAGCTCATCGTCGCCGGCACCGGCGTGGGGCTTTGCTTCCTGATCCCGTTGCTGTGGGTGCCGATCGCGGCGAAGGCCCTTGGCTTCACGGTGGCCGGCTCGTTCGCCGCGCTGGTGTGGGTGCCGGCCTTGACAGGCTTCCTGTCCGCGACGGCCACGAGCGCGGTCCAGCTGATGTTCTCGATGATGATCGACAAGCAGGCCATCGGCCTGGGTCTGGGCGTCATCGCCGGCGTGCTGGGCTCCGGCCTGGGTGCGATGAACAGACCCGCGCTTGGCTGGCTGTTCCCGGCCGGCCTGAGTTCGGCCGCGAGCCCGTTCGTCAGATCCGTGGATGCGGGCGGCAACGCCACGATGCTGCTCGCCGCGCGCCCGTGGATGGCCGTGGCCTCCGCGGCCATGGCGTTCCTCGGCTGGACGCTGGTCAGCATGGTCGTGGTCAAGGTGAAGGAGTCAAGACGATGACACACGCAAACGCAGTGAACCCGGCAACCAATCCGGCAATCAAACCGGCCGCCAATCCAGCTGCCGGCCCGAGCCATGCCGCGATGCCCCGCGCGCATGCGGCGGGACGCCGCAGGCCGTCCGTGTGGGCGGCGTTCCGCTGGGAGATGCGCAAGGCCGGCAACCTGTGGTACTGGATCGTGACCGTCTTGTTCGACGCGATCGGCATGTTCAACGGGTGGAGCCAGTACACCGGCTACCAGGCGGAGTTCGCCAGGCAGGGCGTGACCTGGGCCGCGATCTGGGGTCAGGCGATCCTCCTGCCGAGCATGGTGTTCATGCCGGTGCTTGTGGCCGCGTTCGCCGCGCAGGTCGAAGCCAACGAGCATCGAGGCCGCAACTGGCAGCGGCTGAACGCCGCCGGCACCGTGAACGCGGCGATCGCCGGCAAGATACTGCACGGGCTCGCGGCTTCGGCGCTGACCGTCCTCGTGTTCGAGGCAGAGTTCATCCTCGTCGGACGCTTCGCCGCCGGATTCGACCTCGCGCAGCTCGGCCCGTTCCTGCTGCGCGGTATCCCGCTGACCCTGTCGGTATGGGCGATCATGACGCTCACGCAGGCCGTGAGCGCGAAGGCCGAATCGTTCGCGGGCACGATGAGCGTGATGATGGTCCTGACCATCGGCGGATGCGCGCTGAGCCTGGCCGCCCCGGCCATCGCCGGGCCGTATCCGCTCGCCCTGATCACCAGCGCCTCCGCCGCCCGCGACCTCGCGAACATCGCCAGCCCGGCATCCATGCTCGCCTCCACGACCGCCGCCGCCATCTGGACCGCCATCAGCGCCCTGATCTTCCACCGGCTCGCCAAACAAGCCGTCTGAGCAACCGTCCACGGGCTCCCCTCACCTGCGGGAGCCCGCCACCCAACACCATGGAAAGGCTTCATCATGCACACCACCAGCCAACACAACGAACGACACGACGAACAACACAACGCGCCACACAACAGCGAACAGTCCATACGCCTGCCGCGCCGCGTCATCGCCGTGCTGATCGCCGCCCTCGCCGCGATCATCCTCACCGGCTGCTCGACCGGCATCGGCGTGGCCGGAGACAGGAACCTCCAAGGCATACGCACCCAAGACGGCGACTCCTACACGGGCGGCTACAAGGCCGACTACAGCAAGTTCACCGGCGAGGAGGCCGTATTCGGCGGCACCGGCAAGAAGGCCAGCATCCACCTGAACGGCACCATCACAGGCACATCCGGCACCGGCAGAATCCTCGTGACCAACGGCAGCGACACGAAACGACCCGTGCCCGCCACGAACGGCAAAATCGACCAGACCTACAACGTCACAGGCACCAGCTTCTACATCTACGTCACCGGCGACCAATTCACCGGCACCGTGAACCTCACATCCAAGGAGCAATGACCATGGCAAACACATCCCAATACCCAAACCAGCAACCGGCATATACGCCGGCACCGCCGGACGGCGGGCGGACATGGGGCGGCTGCGCCAGCCTCGCATTGGCCGTCCTTCCCCTTCTGTGCACGCTCGTGCCCCAGCTGCTCGGCATCCACCTCTACACGACGGGCTGGGTCAGGAACATCCTCGTCATCATCGACTTCGTATGCCTCATCGCTTCGCTCGTCATCGCGATCGTCACCTATCCCGAACAGGCGGGAGGACACAGAATCGTCAGTACAATCGCGATACTCCTATCCGCAGGCCTGACTGCCGCCGGCGGCATGCTCATCTCCTCATGTTCATCAACCAGTAGGAATCCGACTGACAACGGAAAACTTCTTTGGAAGTTCATCTAACCGCATACACGCCATACAGCACAGGCCACATGCGATACGCTTCAACACGGATGGGGCAGCACCCAGGGAAGGAGAATCGCATGACCGCAAAAACCGGAAACGACAAGCGCCACGCGGTTACCGGCCTGATCGGCCACGTGGCCGCGTTCTGGCGGTCCAGCCCGGTCGCGCGCATGGTCGCGCCGATACTGTGCCTATGCTACGACGTGATGATGCTCACCAGAATCGTATTCACCCATGGCGGGGGCGATTCGGCAGCCATGAAACTGTTGGAGCATCAATGGGGAATCCCCGTACTCGCCATCCTATGTGCCTTATCTGTTGTGGCGCTGTTGTTCCGTATCAGAATGCCGTTCGCTATTTTGTGTGCCATATGCGGATTGTATCTATGCGCTTGCTTGATTCAAGCGGAGCCATATCTGATGTTGCCTCTCTTGTTTGCCGTCTACACGTCTACAGCCTTGGCCGCGACCGCTGAACGTGCCATTGCGGGAATGGTTTTGTCGGGATTGTCAATCGTTTGCGGCCTCTGGATTGCGACCTTCCCCGCCTTGCAGACTGATATACTTCTGCCCGAGTCCCTCCTTGCGTCGATGACCGCTATTTTAGCTCTTTGGTCGCGCAACATCAGTCAGCGGCGGAAGGGAGCGGCCTTGGTGGAAGCTCAACAGCAACGAAGCCTGGAATTGGAACAGGAACGCGATGAAGAACGTCGGCGGGCGGACGTCGCAGCCGAACTGCATGACAGCGTGGGCCATAATCTCACCGCTATCATTGCACTTACTGAAGGCTTGGAGGGATTGACACAGGAGCCGGTGGAAGGCGCTATAAAGAGTATCAATAACTTAGCTCGGCAAAGTCTAGGTGATACACGCGAGGCGGTACGGAAACTTTCATCTCCGGTGACGTTACGGAAAACAAAAACAGGAACGGTGGAACTGTGCAGCTGGAATGATATAAACCCGATTCTTCAACATGCTCGTGATATTGGAATCGCCGCCATTCTGACCGAGACAGGAAGGCGTCCAGACGATCTAGCCCAAGCTGATTTATGCTTCCGAGTGAGTCGTGAGGCTGTCACAAACACAATGCGCCATGGGAAAAATATAACGCGAATTGTGGTTTCATGGGATCATCTGGATAATGGGGAACTCCATATAACAGTGCGTGATGATGGTAAGCCAACACTGAACAAAGATAACCGCGCTAAGGGGACCGGTTTCGGGCTTGCTGGCCTAGTGACTGAAGTTACGCGGGTCGGCGGGCACCTTCACTATGGCTCATCATCAGGGCAGGGGTGGACTGTTTCAGCCATTATTCCACAGCAAAAACGTCCATATATTCCTGTGCAGGAGGGAAACGATGATTAACGTAATGATCGTGGACGATCAGCAGCCGACCAGAATGGGTTTTTCGCTCATGGTCATGAAAGATCCTGCGCTTCGCATGACGTTGCAGGCGGGGAATGGACAGGATGCCCTTGATATTCTTGCGGCACTGCAATTACATGGGCAGAGCCTCCCTGACGTCATTCTTATGGATGTTCGCATGCCTGTTATGGATGGGCTCGATGCCACGGCAAGAATCAAACAGTTATATCCTTCAATACGTATCCTGATTTTAACCACATACGATCAGGATAGCTATGCGTTTGGGGGATTGAGCGCCGGAGCTTCGGGATTCTTGCTTAAGGACGTTAAGACTAAGGACCTGTGTCGGGCCATTCACTCGGTGTACGATGGAGACGCCATACTCACACCACGGATTACAAAGGAAGTGATTCGCCGAGGGGTTCCCAACGTCAGCATCAATGCTGACGCTCTGGCCATCAGAAGTAAATTCGATTCATTGGGACCTCGCGAATTCGAAGTCTCAGCACTGGTCAGCGAAGGAATGACTAACGCTGAAATTGCTCAGCGTCTCGGAATGCAACTGGAGGCAGTCAAAAAGGCGGTTAGTAGGTCTCTTGCCAAGCTCGATGTCAAAGAACGTGTTGGTATCGCGGTGCTCTGGTATAAGGCCGGAATGCCGAATCTGCAGAAGTGACAGATTCCGTAGAATAATGTAGGGTTTCTGAATCGTGAAGTGGCCCGGGCTTAATTTTCTCATGTGGATATTCCCTGATGCTGCAACTTCAATCAATCGGGAACAGAAAAGCCACCGGCAACACGCCGGTGGCATCAGGTGAGCTCCTGCGGCTGGGCTTGAACCAGCGACCGTCCGATTAACAGTCGGATGCTCTGCCAACTGAGCTACGCAGGAATATTCAATTTTCATCCCGTCCGGAGTTACCCGTTCAGGTGAGCTCCTGCGACTGGGCTTGAACCAGTGACCGTCCGATTAACAGTCGGATGCTCTGCCAACTGAGCTACGCAGGAATATCTGCTGTGTTTGAGATTTCTCTCGCGCACAAGTCACACATCTTACATGCTTGCCACGAAAAAGCAAATTACATGCGTGTAGGGCATGTCGCGCCGAATTCCGCAGAATCGGACTCATCGAATACCCACTCATACAACATGATGACGATGCGGCGATACTGTCACGCGGAATTTCATTGTGGGTAACTTCGGAAGCTAGAACCACATAGGTCGTTCTGGCTGGACATCCTGTTTCGGCCCCCTCAAGGTGGGTATCACCGGCAAAGAAGCCGGAATCACATCACACTCACACTATGGGGAGGAATCTCATGAATGCACCATTGTTGTTTGATTGGCGTCGCGACGAAGCCCGACGTGCCAGCAGGCGGCGTCAGCAGGCGCGTCAGCGGGCTCAGGAACGGCAACGGCGTATGGATGCCATAATCGCGTTGGCCGCCGTTATCGGCCTGCTGCTTGCCTTGGGAATAGGACTGGCATCCACGCCTCAGCATGTTGCGCATGCGGATACTGCGGTGACCGGAGATGCGGCATACACGGTGGAGGATTTCACCGATATGTCTGATTTGGCGTGGCGCAATGGCAATCGGTGCGAACCCCGGTTCGACTGGCCGGTCGACGATCCACAGGTCGAACAACAGTTCGAGCGGCCGATCAACCCGTGGGCACCAGGTCATCGTGGCGTGGATCTTGTTGCGGAGCAAGGTACCGTAATTCTGTCACCACAGGCAGGGACCGTGAGTTTTGCTGGCAAAGTAGCTGGCAAAGATGTGGTGAGTGTACGGCATCGTGGAGGTGTCACGTCAACATTCGAACCGGCTGTTACCGAGCTCTCGGTGGGGGATACGATCTCCCGCAGACAGCCCGTAGGCATCGTTGAGGGCAACTCGGACCATTGCGAAGACCGTTGCCTGCATTGGGGCCTCAAGCGAGGAACAGCCGACTATCTTGACCCACAGCAATATGCGGGGAGTCGAAAAATCGCACTGAAGCCGTCATGATTCAGCAATGTTTGTCGGCCGGAACAGGGCCGTATGGAATAGACACCGTAGGCGGCTAGCGGCGTGACGAGTATGAATCACAGACCGGCATCGGCCAAGGAGATATATCCGGGGGCGATCAGCGCGGACTTGAGATTGCTGGCGCTGACAGCCAGCAACGGTTCGTTGATGGTCGGGATCTTCTTCACGCCGCCTACCTCGGAGTTCCTGATTGAAGGCATGGAATTCAGCGCTTCGTTCTTGTTGAGCCTGGCGCAGGCCTGAGCGATATCCGTGGCGATGGTCTGTCTGTCTTCCATGCCGGTCATCCATTGCTTGCCATTGACGATGGATGGGATGTTCGAGACGTACGCGCCGTATCCGGTCACCAGAGGCCATTGCGAGTCACGGTCCTTGTCGGAAGCGGAGGTGTCCTTATCCGCATCGTCATCGGAACTGGATGAGTCGTTTGCGTTGTCGTTTTCAGGGGATTTGATCGGGTCCGGCACGGCGTCGCGGCTGAGATCCTTCTTGCCGGTGATATTGCCGACAATGCCCGAGATGGTGATCTGCGGATTGATATCGGCGGCAGAGCCGGTGTATCCCAGATCGTCCAATTCCTTGACGACCTCGGAGGCGATATAGTCGTTCATCGTGATGATGCCGTCAATACGGGTGAGTGTGGACTGCCCGTCGGTTTTTGCCAGACGCTTGTCAAGCACTTTCGCAGTGGAGCCTTCCTTGGCGGCATCGTAGGCCACGGCTTGCCAATCGTTTTCCGTGGATTTGCCGTCCAAGGTGCCCGAAGGGCTTTCCACAACGCCCTTCTGATAGTAGGAGCCCAGTACCTGCCAGATACCACGGAACGCCTCTTGGGCGAACGTGGAATCGTTGGCGTTGCCTTTTTCGTCCACGGCGGTGTATGGCAGCAGCACCTCAATGTATTTGGGGTTGTCTTTACTGGCCTTATCCAACTTGAGTTTGGACACCATCTTTTCCGCCTGTAGCTTGCCGATGGTCTGGGCGTCGGAGAACTTGACGAAGGCGTCCGGCTTATATCCCTCGATGCTGTTGCCGAGCAATACCACATGCATGCCGGATTCCTTGGCCAGCTTGAGCGATGAGACCAGCCGGTCCACGGCCTGCGCCTGCTCGTCCGATGCAGTGCCGTCGCTCTCAGTGTTGGACGAGTCATCTTTGGAAGAGCTGTCTTCGGAAGAATCACCGTCAGAAGTAGCTCCCTCATCCGTGGCATCGTTGGTGCTCAGGTTCTGGCTGACGTAATCGCCGTATTGGCGAGTGGAAGCGTCGGCCTCGACTACTGGAACCACGAGCAATGTCATGTTGTCGGGCGCGATGGCAATGCCGGAATCGCCCGTGGTGTTATTCGAAAGATGATCGACCACAAAGTCTTGGATGGCGCGGCTTTGCTTGTCCAACGAGTCGGACGTCGTATGATCGATATCGCCTTTCTTGAAACCGGCGTCGACCAGAGCCTTGGTCAGGTCAGGCACCAGCTTCGCCCACTTGTTCAGTGGCGTCTGCTGGTTCAGCGTAATGCCGTCCGAAGGCGTGAACACGGCCACGCCGCCGGAAGAATTGGACGTCACCGTGGTTTGACCATCTACAACGGTCTTATTGTCTGAGGTGCACGCGGTCAGTGACAGCACCATCGCGCAGGATGTGATAATGGCGGCGAGCAGGGTGGTTGAGCGGCGTGCGAACACCATAAGCGGCGAAACCTCCTCAAGCGTGCGTGAAAACAAACTGAATCACGATTCTAGTAGGCCGTATACGAAAAAGTCCCGGACCAGTGGACAAATCGCCACATATCCGGGAACAATTAGGGGTATTACGTGCGTGCATCGAACAACTGTCATGATTATCGTGCTGAGGAACATTCCAGATGAAGCACGACAATCATGACAGTTGGCGACATGACATGACCTATGTAGGTCCGTACGATGTGTTCGATGATTTACTCGGCCAGAGCCTTGGCCAGGTTCTCGTCCAGCGCGTTCATGAAGCCGTCGGTGTCGAGCCACGGCTCGTCCGGGCCGATGAGCATGGCCAGATCCTTGGTCATCTGACCACCTTCAACGGTGTCGACGATGACCTTTTCCAGCGTCTCGGCGAAGTGACGGACTTCGGGCGTGCCGTCCAGATCGGCGCGGTGCTTGAGGCCGCCGGTCCACGCGAAGATGGAGGCGATCGGGTTGGTGGAGGTCTTCTCGCCCTTCTTCCAGCGGCGGTAGTGACGGGTCACGGTGCCGTGCGCCGCTTCGGCCTCGACGGTCTGGCCGTCCGGGGTCATGAGCACGGAGGTCATGAGGCCCAGCGAACCGAAGCCCTGGGCCACGGAGTCGGACTGCACATCGCCATCGTAGTTCTTGCAGGCCCAGATGTAACCGCCGTGCCGCTTCAGGGAGCTGGCCACCATGTCGTCGATCAGGCGGTGCTCGTAAGTCAGGCCGGCCTCGGCGTACTTGTCCTTGTATTCGGTCTCGAACACCTCAGCGAAGATGTCCTTGAATTGGCCGTCGTAGGCCTTCAAAATCGTGTTCTTGGTGGACAGGTACACCGGGTAATGACGCATCAGGCCGTAGTTGAAGCAGGCACGAGCGAAACCGCGGATCGAATCGTTGACGTTGTACTGCACCTGGGCCACGCCGCCGTCTTCGCCGTAGTTGTAGACCACGTGCTGAATCGGCTCGGAGCCATCGTCCGGAGTGAAGGTGACGGTCAGCTGGCCGGCTCCCGGAACCTTGAAATCGGTGGCCTTGTACTGGTCGCCGAATGCGTGACGGGCCACGACGATCGGCTTGGTCCAGCCGGGCACCAGACGAGGCACGTTGCTCATCACAATCGGCTCGCGGAAGATCGTGCCGCCCAGGATGTTGCGGATGGTGCCGTTGGGGGACTTCCACATCTTCTTGAGACCGAATTCCTTGACTCGGGCCTCATCGGGAGTGATGGTGGCGCACTTGACGCCGACATGGTGCTTCTGGATGGCGTGGGCGGCGTCGATGGTCACCTGGTCATCGGTCTCGTCGCGGTGCTCGATGCCCAGATCGTAGTAGTCGAGGTTCACGTCGAGGTACGGCAGGATCAGACGATCCTTGATGTCTTTCCAGATCACGCGTGTCATTTCGTCGCCGTCGAGTTCGACGACAGTGCCTTCGACCTTGATTTTGGCCATGCTTCCTCCTGATAGATGGTGTGAAGATGATTTAGTCATAGCGCATGTTTGTAACGACTTGAAGCAATCGTCCGGTCCGTGGGAAACGGCCTTGTTGGCGTCCCACCCGGGCAATAGGCTGGAAACCATGTCTCAGGAAATTGAAATCGGTTTGGGCAAAAAGGGCCGTCTCGGCTACGCACTCGACGATGTGGCGATCGTCCCCTCCCGTCGCACCCGCGACCCCGAGGACGTCTCCACCTCTTGGCAGATCGACGCCTATGAGTTCGATGTGCCGGTGATCGGCGCCCCCATGGATTCGGTGACCAGCCCGGCCACCGCCATCGCCATGGGCAAGATGGGCGCGCTTGGCGTGCTCGACCTCGAAGGCCTGTGGACCCGCTACGACGATCCGCAGCCGCTGCTTGACGAGATCGCCGAACTGCCGGCCGAAAGCGCGACCGAGCGTATTCAGCAGATCTACGCTGAGCCGATCAAGCCGGAGCTCATTGTCGAGCGTCTGCATGAGATTCGTGACGCCGGCGTCACCGTTGCGGGCGCCCTGTCCCCGCAGCGCACGCAGGACTATTATTCGACCGTGCTCGAAGCGGGCGTCGACCTGTTCGTCATCCGCGGCACGGTCGTTTCCGCCGAGCACGTCTCCCAGGATCACGAGCCATTGAACCTGAAGAAGTTCATCTACGATCTGGATGTGCCCGTCATCGTAGGCGGCGCCGCCAACTACACCGCGGCCCTGCACTTGATGCGTACCGGCGCGGCCGGCGTGCTCGTCGGCTTCGGCGGCGGCGCAGTATCCGCGAACCGCAACACCATCGGTGTTCACGCTCCGATGGCCACCGCCATCGCCGACGTGGCCGAAGCCCGCCGCGACTACATGGACGAGTCCGGCGGCCGTTACGTCCAAGTGATCGCCGACGGCGGCATGGGCGACTCCGGCAGCTTCGTCAAGGCCCTGGCCCTCGGCGCCGACGCGGTCATGCTCGGCGCGCCGCTGGCCCGCGCCACCGAGGCCCCCGGCAAGGGCACCCACTGGGGTTCCGAAGCCCGCCACCAGACGCTGCCGCGCGGCTCCCGCACCACGGTCGGCACGGTCGGCCCGCTCGAACAGGTGCTGTTCGGACCGAGCCACCAGGCGGACGGCAAGACCAACTTCATCGGTGCCCTCAAGCGCGCGATGGCCTCCACCGGCTACGTCGACGTGAAGAACTTCCAGCGTTGCGGCATGGTGGTCAACCCGTATTCCGCACGATAATCCCGATTACCCCCTGAAGATTGGGGGTTTGCCCTCCATGCAGGAGGCTTAACTTGCCCGAAGGCGCGCTCAAGTCGTTTGACTTGGCGCGCCTTTCGTGATGTTGTAGTACAGACGCTCGCCGATGATGGTGAGTTGCAAGGGGGCTTGAAGGGGTCATCATGGAGTATTCGGGATTTTTCCACGGCACATATCAGTACGGGCCGTTGCCGAGTTATGACGGATTCATCGTTGTGGAGCTGTCGGATCGCCCGGTGCGGTATCACATCCAACCCACATTCATAGGCGGGCTGAATGCGAAGGAATGTCATTCCATGGCCATGGCTGCATGCCGCATCGCCTGCACATCGGCGGACGCGATACGTGGCAAACTCAGCGTCGCACATCTCAACAGAGCCATGACAAAACCATGCCTGGACCGGCTGCAAACCATGCAATACCTGCTCGGCACCCACATGGTCACTCATCCGGAGCTCAAAGCGAAATTCTGCTATCTGCCCACTGTCCCCACATTGATCGACGGCATGATCACCGGCAAGGACACGCTGGAAATGGCGGTATTCATGACCATCGGCCAGGAAAATCTGCGAGTCAACCTCAAACTGAAGTACATCGGTTCCCGATGGATGTGCATCTATGCCGATCTGGGCTGACCAGACGGCCCCACCCGCACACCGATTCCTACGCTGGTAGCGGAAGACGGTTCTGCCGTGTCATAGGCTGGTTCGCCTATAGTAGTGATCATGCGTGAACATGTAGAAGAACCCAGATATGTCACCACCGATGACGACACCGTCTACTCGCTGCTGGCCAAACGAGCAGCTCGCACGCCGGATGACGTCATCGCGGAATGGCAGGATGACAACACCCACCAATGGCGCAGCGCCACAGCTACTGAAATGCTGTCCCGCGTACGCGAGGTGGCCAAGGGCCTGTTGGGACTTGGCGTCAAAGCCGGCACCATGGTGCTGATTTACTCGCCTACCTGCTATGAGTGGGGTGTGGCTGATTTCGCTTGCGCGGCAATCGGCGCTGTGGTTGTGCCCGTCTATGAGACCGATTCCGCCCGTCAGACCGCGGGCATCGTCGAGGAAGTCGATCCCGCCATCGCCTTTGCCGGCGACTTCCAGCGCGCACAGACGCTTGAGCAGATTCGTGTCAATCATCCGGGCATGAAATACGTGTTCAATTTCAAGGCCGATGGCCTTGACGCTGTCGCTGACTTCGGGCATGGCGTATCCGATGAGACGTTGGATGCGGCTATCGCTCGTATCAAAGCCGATGATCTGCTTACCGTGGTCTACACCTCCGGTTCCACCGGCAAGCCCAAGGGCGCGATGCTCTCCAACCGCAATTACACGCACATCGTGCTTAACGGCTACGAGATTCTGCGTGGCATGCTGTACGACGACAACCGTCTGCTGCTGTTCCTGCCACTGGCGCACTGCTTCGCCCGCTACATCCAGTACGTGTGCATCGGTGGCTGCGGCGTGGTCGGATACATTCCCGACGCCAAGCGACTGCTCGCCGATATCCGCAGCTTCAGGCCCACATACCTGCTCGGCGTGCCGCGTGTGTTCGAGAAGGTGTATAACGCGGCCTCGCAGAAGGCTGGTGCCGGCATCCAGGGGCATATCTTCGCCCAGTCGGTCAAGCACTTCGTCAAGTGGAGCAAGGATGAGCAGGCCGGCCGCGGCCATTCGTTCATCGAGCGCATGCGCCATTCGTTCTACATGGCCACGGTGGGCAAATCCATTCGTTCCGCTCTCGGACCGAACCTCAAATGGCTGGCCTGCGGTGGTGCGCCGCTCAACGTGGATTTGGCCCACTTCTTCAACGGCATGGATGACATCACCTTCATCCAGGGTTATGGCATGACCGAAACCGCCGCTCCGATGCTCGTCAATTGGGAGGATGACAACGAGGTCGGTTCGGTCGGCAAGCCTGGGCCTGGCATGGGCGTGCGTCTTGGCGAAGACGATGAAATTGAGCTGACCGGCCCGACCGTGTTCCTTGGCTCCTACAAGCAGCCCGAACTCACCGAACAGACGATGACTGCCGACGGCTGGATCAAAACCGGCGATCTGGGTCGTATCGACGACCGCGGCGTCACCTTCCTCACCGGACGCAAGAAGGATATCATCATCACCGCCGGCGGCAAGAACATCAGCCCCGCCCCGATGGAGGATGTCATCGACACCTGCCCGATCGTGGCTCATGCAGTAGTAGTCGGCGACGGCAAGCCGTTCGTATCCGCACTTATCGAGCTCGACCCCGAAATGCTGCATTCCTGGCTGGAAGGTCAGGGCCTCAATGCCGACATGACACTCGCCGAGGCCAGCGGCAACGACGCGGTGCGCGCCTTCATCCAGCAGTACATCGACCAGGCCAACGCCAATGTCTCCCGCGCTGAGTCCGTGCGCAAATTCGCGGTGCTGGATGAGGAATTCAGTCAGGATCACGGCACGCTCACCCCGAGCATGAAAGTGGTGCGTCCCAAGGTGTTGCAGCGCTACGCCACCGTCATCGAAGAGGATCTGTCCGCGCCCAAGCCATCCAACAAGCCGTTGCCCGCCACTGCCAAGATCATCGACAGCACGCTGGAGACCGTCAAGAAATCCTCCGAATCGGTCAAGCAGGCGTCCGAACAGGTCAAACAGGCCTCGGAACAGATGAAAACCAGCGTGTCTGATTCGATTGCTAGCGTGTCGGAGAAGATCAAGAAGTCGAAGGCCGAACCCGAAGAGGGCGAGACCGGCGATTCCGCCGACAATGCCGACAATGCCGCTGACACCGGCAGCAAGCTGGACCAGCCGGCTGACGAGAAGAACGAGGAGTAACGATAGTGGCCATCCGTGAGATTAGGGTCGTGCCCGACCCAGTCCTGCGCACCCCCTGCGATGAGATCAAGGAGATCACCCCGGCCGTGCGCCGCCTGGTTGACGACCTGTTGGAAACCGTGGACGATCCGGGCCGAGCGGGCCTGTCCGCCAACCAGATCGGCGTGAGCCTGAGGGCCTTCTCCTACAACATCGACGGCAAGGTCGGCTACGTTCTGAACCCCGTACTCGAGGAGAAGTCCGGCGAGCAGTACGGCGATGAAGGTTGTCTGTCTGTGCCCGGCTTGTGGTACAAGACCCGTCGTGCCGACTACGCGCGCGTGCGTGGCATCGACCTGGACGGCAACGAGGTCGTGCTCGAGGGCTCCGGGCTGATGGGCCGTATGCTTCAGCACGAATGCGACCACCTCGACGGCCACGTGTATTTGGATCGCCTGGAAAAGGAAGAACGCCGCGAAGCCCTGCGCTACATGCGCAATCGTCAGGCGAAGTAGTCCATAATCGGCTCCCGCTGGCGGGAGCCGTCGAACATAGTGAGACTGAGGGTGGTTCTGCAGGTACCGCCCGAAACTCCCCTCAGTCGCCTACGGCGACAGCTCCCCTCAGAGAGGGGAGCCTTTTAGTACCGGCTCCGTGCTATTCTCGGAACTTGTGTGCCACCCGGCAACGGACGCAGTCGCTGGCGTACAGAGCCACCCAATATTGTCAACCGGCACACAACAAATTCGCGTCATGCTCGCGACGGCTTGTGTCGGTCGGCTGCACAACTCGTGAAACCGGGGGAGCAGCTGCACGCAGGTGCGCATGGCCAGGCAAGAACCGACAATGAAAGGTAGTAATACCATGGCTCAGATCACTATGAGCGATATGCTGAAGGCTGGCCTGCACTTCGGCCACCAGACCCGTCGTTGGAACCCGAAGATGAAGCAGTTCATCCTCACCCAGCGCAACGGCATCCACATCATCAACCTGTTCAAGTCGCTCGACATGATCGACAAGGCGTACGACTTCATCAAGACCACCGTGGCCCACAACGGCACCGTGCTCTTCGTCGGCACCAAGAAGCAGGCTCAGGAAGCTATCGCCAACCAGGCCACCCGCGTGAACATGCCCTACGTCTCCGAGCGTTGGCTCGGCGGCATGCTGACCAACTTCCAGACCGTCTCCAAGCGCGTCAACCGCCTCAAGGAACTTGAGGAAATGGACTTCACCGACGTGCACGGCTCCGGCCTGACCAAGAAGGAGCTCCTCCTGCTTGAGCGCGAGAAGGACAAGCTCAACAAGCAGCTGGGCGGTATCCGCAACATGAACCGCACCCCGTCCGCGATGTTCGTCGTTGACATCACCAAGGAAACCCTGGCTGTTGAGGAAGCTCACAAGCTGGGTATCCCGGTTGTCGCCATCGTCGACACCAACGCCGATCCGGACACCGTTGAGTACCCGATCCCGGCCAACGATGACGCCATCCGCGGCATCGAACTGCTGACCAGCCTGATGGCTGACGCCGTCGCCGAAGGTCTGCTGGAGCGCTCCGGCGCCAACAAGACCGAGGGCGAGGCCGCCGAGCAGCCGATGGCCGCTTGGGAGAAGGAACTCCTGACCAACGAGGCTCCTGCCGAGGCTTCCGCTGAAGCCGCCGCTCCGGCTGCCGCCGAGGGCGAAACCGCCGAGGCCCCCAAGGCCGAGTGATGCTCTACGATGGGAAGTGCCTGAATAAGCGCTTCCCATCGTTCATGGGTAAGCAAAATTTCTCAAGGAGAATAATCAATGGCAGCAATTACCGCCGCACTGATCAAGCAGGTTCGTGAAGACACCGGCGCCGGCATGCTCGACGTCAAGAAGGCTCTGACCGAAGCCGAAGGCGACGTCGCCCGCGCCAAGGAGATCATCCGCGCCAAGGGCATCGCCGCAGCCGGCAAGCGTGAAGGCCGCAAGGCCCAGGAAGGCACCATCGCCTCCAAGGTCGTCGAGACCGCCAATGGCGAGACCGGCTACGCCGTCGAACTGAATTCCGAAACCGACTTCGTGGCCAAGACCCCGAAGTTCGTCGAGTTCAGCGAGGAAGTTCTCGGCTACGCCGTGGACGCCGAAGCCAACTCCGCCGACGAACTGCTCGAGGCCAAGGCCGGGGACTCCACCGTCAAACTCGCCGTCGAAGAGGCCGCGGCCCTGTTCGGCGAGCACGTCAAGGTCGGCCAGTTCGCCAAGATCTCCGGCGAGCACGTCGAGGTCTACGCCCACAAGAAGTCCGCCGAGATGCCGCCGAGCATCGTGGCCATGATCGCCACCGACAAGGCCGGTGCCGCCGTGGCCCACGAAGCCGCCCTGCAGATCTCCGCCATGGGAGCCAAGTGGCTGACCCGCGAGGACGTTCCGGCCGATGTGGTCGAGTCCGAGCGTCGCGTGGCCACCGAGAAATCCTTGGCCGAGGGCAAGCCCGAGAAGATCGTTCCGAAGATCGTCGAAGGCCGTCTCAACGCGTTCTTCAAGGAAGTCGTGCTGCTCGAACAGCCGTTCGTCAAGGATCCGTCCAAGACCGTCGGCGACCTGTTCAAGGAAGTCGGTGGCGCCGCCACCGCGTTCGCCCGCGTCGAGGTCGGCAAGGGCGAAGAGGAGTGAGCCCGAGGCCCACTTCGCGCGATTAGCGTAGGATTCCGCGAAACGCCATCCGTCTGCACGTCAAACGGATGGCGTTTCGTCGTAAGGGCCCGCGGATCGTCGATGGCGTGTTCCGAGGGTGTCGTTGCCCAAGAGTGTCGTTGTAAACCGATACGCTGGTCTACGGATAATTTCACATGTTCGGTTCTGAGGAAGGCATGATATGACTGATAGCGACAAGCCGCGCAGGGTTCTGCTCAAACTGTCCGGTGAGGCGTTCGGTGGTGGCAAGGTTGGCATCGACACCCATGTGATCCGCCGCATCGCCGAGGAGATCGTCCCGGCCGTACGGCAGGGCGTGCAGGTGGCCATCGTTGTCGGCGGCGGCAACTTCTTCCGCGGCGCCGAACTCCAGCAGGCCGGCATCGACCGCTCCCGCGGCGATTACATGGGCATGCTCGGCACGGTGATGAACTGCCTCGCCCTGCAGGATTTCCTGGAGCAGGAGGGGCAGGCCACCCGCGTGCAGACCGCCATCGCAATGGGACAGGTCGCCGAGCCGTATATTCCGCTCAAGGCCATCCGCCACCTCGAAAAGGGCCGTGTGGTGATCTTCGGCGCGGGTGCCGGCATGCCGTATTTCTCCACCGATACGGTCTCCATCCAGCGCTCCCTCGAAATCCATTGCGACGAGGTGCTGATGGGCAAGAACGGCGTCGACGGCGTCTACACCGCCGATCCGAACAAGGACGCGAACGCCAAGCGTTTCGAAACCCTGAGCTACAATCGCGCCCTCGTGGACAATCTGGCGGTCATGGACGCCTCGGCGTTGTCCATGGCCCGCGACAACAAGAAGCGCATCCGCGTCTTCGGCCTCGAAGGGGCGGGCAACGTGACCCGCGCGCTGGTCGGGGACGAGATCGGCACGCTGGTCTCCACCGCCGAATCGCGTGTGGCCGAATAGCATATGGACGTCCCGGATCGGGCGTTCGCTGACGAACAACATCGACAATCATCACATACAAGGAGTGAACATGTCCCTCATCGATCAGGCCAGGGAACAGATGGCCAAGACCGTGGAAAACACCAAGGAGAACTTCTCCGGCATCCGAACCGGCCGCGCCAACCCGGCCCTGCTCAACGGCATCACCGTGGACTACTACGGCGCCCCGACCCCGATCAAGGCCGTGGCCTCCATCGGCGTGCCCGAGCCCCGCACCCTGTCTGTCACTCCGTTCGACGCCTCCCAGGCCGGCGCCGTCGAAAAGGCCCTGCGCAATTCCGATCTCGGCGTCAGCCCGAACCGTGACGGCAACGTCATCCGTCTGACCATGCCGGAACTCACCGAGGAACGCCGCAAGGAATACGTCAAACTCGCCAAGGGCAAGGCCGAGGACGGCAAGGTGGCCGTGCGCAATATTCGCCGCAAGACCAAGGAAGCCCTCGACAAGGCCGTCAAGGACGGCGAGATGGGCGAGGATGAAGGCGATCGTCTGCTGAAGGATCTCGACAAGGTCACCAAGTCCGTCACCGATGAGATCGACGCCTTGCTGGAAAGCAAGCAGAAGGAGATCATGGAGGTCTGATTCGGACCGGGTACGGAGCATTATGGAACGCAACGAACAACTCCACGAGGAGGCCGAGGAGGCGCTCGACCAGATCAACAAGAAGACCGGCCGCAACATGCCGCAGGCCATCGCCACCGGTGCGGCGCTGGTCATCCTGATCGTCGGGTGTCTGCTGCTGAGCGTCGATCTGTTCGTGTTGCTGGTGGTCGTGTTCATGATCCTGGCGTTGTGGGAGCTCAGGGTGGACTTCGCCACCGTGGGCCTGCATATCCCGGTGATCATGCTGTGGCTGTGCTCGTCCTTCACCCTCATCGCCACGTATTATTCCCCGTACCATCTCATCACGATGTCCCTGAGCATCATCGTGTCGATCATCCTGGTCGCCATCGCGTCCAGCGCGAAGATCAACGTCGGCAACCGCCTCCCACTGGCGGTCGCCGGCAAACTCTCCAGCACGGACGCCAGCGCCCGCCTCGAGTCATCGTTCAACCACGAGGGCGGTGAGCAGCACCATTCCCGGCTCAGCCATGTGGCTGTGTCCGTGCTTACCGTGTTGTACATTCCGTTGTTGGCCAGCTGCATCATCATCTCACTGACTTTTAATGGGCATCCGATTGCACACGCCATCATGCTGGTGTTCCTTCCTGCCCTATCCGATACGGGCGGTTTGTTTGCCGGTGCCTGGCTCGGCAAACACAAGCTCAGCCCGCGTATCTCGCCGAAGAAGTCCGTTGAGGGCCTTATCGGCTCGATGCTTTTCGCTATGGCTGGCGCGTTCGCCGTATTCGCATGCACGTATGATGCCTCGAAATGGGCCACTCGTTGGTGGATGCCGATCGTGGCGGGTATTCTCATCGGTGCCGTGGGCACGTTCGGTGATTTGTGTGCTTCCATGCTCAAGCGCGATATCGGTATCAAAGACATGGGCCATCTGCTCAAGGGGCACGGCGGTGTGATGGATCGTGTGGATTCCATTTTGATGAGTGCACCATTCACCTGCGCCTTGCTGTGGGTCACCGGACTGTGATTCGCATGCCTCGTGCATGAAACAATGTGGCATCGTGTGTATATCGCACGGTGCCACATGTCATATATGGGGGAAATCATCGTTCAATATGCGTTCGCCATGGGCTAAGACATGGGCCATCTGATTCGTATGCGGCACGCCGTATGGTGGATTCTGATATTTCTATTGCATGTTTGACCATTTTCTGATATTGAGAGCGAAGCGAACCCATCATGACCACACAGCATCCTGACACTCCGGAAACCGGCATTACTCCCGGCGGCACATCAGGTGCCTTCCGTGACGTGCTATCCAAGGACCATGCCCGCCGTGGTAAGCCGCCGCTGCACTTTGTGGATATGACGCCCGAGCAGCGCATCGAGAAAGCGGCCGAACTCGGATTGCCGAAGTTCCGAGTCAAGCAGCTCGCCAACCATTACTTTGGCCATTTCGATGTGAATGCCGCTGAATTCACTGATTTTCCGGCAGCCAAGCGCAGCGAGGCCGCCGCCGTGTTCTTCCCGCAGCTCATCACCGAGGTGACCCGCCAAGTGGCGGACGAAGGCACCACCATCAAGACCTTGTGGAAGCTGTTCGACGGCTCCCTCATCGAATCGGTGCTTATGCGATACCCGACCCGCACCACGCTGTGCATCTCCTCGCAGGTCGGCTGCGGCATGGGCTGCCCGTTCTGCGCCACCGGCAAGCTTGGCCTGACCCGTAACATGTCCACCGGTGAAATAATCGAGCAGGTGCGTGTGGCCGCCAAAATGATGCGCGACGGCGAAGTGGCCGGGGGGGCGGGCCGACTGAGCAACATCGTGTTCATGGGCATGGGCGAGCCGATGGGCAACTACAACTCCGTGCTGTCCGCCGTACGACAGATTTCCGCCATGCCTCCCGAAGGCTTCGGCATTTCCGCGCGCAACATCACCGTATCCACGGTGGGCGTGGTCCCCGGCATCAAGAAGCTCACTGCCGAAGGCATTCCCGTGCGTCTGGCCGTTTCCCTGCATGCCCCCAGCGACGAACTGCGTGACGAGCTGGTGCCGATGAACAAGCGTTTCAACACCACGCAGGTGTTGGATGCCGCGCACGATTATTGGCTGGCCTCCAAGCGCCGCGTCAGTATCGAATACGCGCTGATGCGCGGCATCAACGACCAGGCCGAGCATGCGCAGTTGCTGGCCAAGAGGCTTAACCATTACGGCGACAACTGGGCCCACGTCAACCCGATTCCGCTCAACCCCATCGAGGGCTCGAAGTGGACCGCCTCCAAGCCGGAAGACGAACAGCGGTTCCTGGAGATCCTGCACCGCGCGGGCATCACCGCCACACTGCGTGACACCCGCGGCCAGGATATTGACGGCGCCTGCGGGCAGTTGGCCGCCAAGGAGCGGTAGTTTCGGTGACGGAATCGCCTGCGGCCGATTCCGTCACTTCAGCGCATCCTTGATTGCGCCCACGAAGTAGTCCAGATCGTCGGGCTTGCGGGACGTGATGAGCTTGAAGCCGTTGGCGTCGTCCACGTGCAGCTGCTCGTCGACGTAATGACCGCCCGCGTTTTCGATATCAGCGGCGATATAGCGGCAGGGCGCGGCGGTCTTGCCAGCCACCAGACCCGCCTTGACCAGCGCCATGCGCCATGGCAGATCACGGCGATCGGTTTGCCTTCGTGCGCGAACTCCTGCGCCAGCGTGATCGCATCCTCATTGACGCGGATACGATCCACATTGCAGGTGCCGCCGGGCACCACCAGCAGGTCGTAGTCGGCAGCCTGCACGTCGTACAGGCGCGCGTCCGGGGTCAGCGTTTCACCTTCGTAGCGGTGTGCTGCACCGTCTCACACGGGTCCAAGGTAGTGGCAGCAAGCGTCACCTTGGCGCCGGCGGCCTTGAGATCGCGCAGCGGGCGCGTCAGCTCGGATTCTCATATTCCAGAAACTGGTGCGGCGCATGTAACGGGCGGTAGGTAGTCTGAAGGACTGTAATGCAAAGCCGAACAGGGGAGTGAAGCATGTCGTTGGCGGTACGAGTCATCCCGTGCCTGGACGTTGACGCCGGTCGCGTGGTGAAGGGTGTGCATTTCGAGAACCTCAAGGACGCGGGTGACCCGGTGGAGCTGGCGGCCGAATACTACCGTCAGGGAGCCGACGAGATCACCTTCCTGGATGTGACCGCATCCAGCTCCCACCGCAACACGATGATTGACGTGGTCTCCCGCACCGCCGAACAGGTGTTCATTCCGATGACCGTGGGCGGCGGCGTACGCACGCCCGAGGACGTCGACTCACTGCTGCGCTGCGGTGCAGACAAGGTCGGTGTCAACACGGCGGCCATCAACGACCCGTCGCTTATCAGCCGTGTGGCCGATCGTTTCGGCAACCAGGTGCTGGTGCTCTCCGTGGATGCCCGCCGCGAAAAGGGTGAGCAGCACACGCAGTCGGGTTTTGAGGTCACCACGATGGGCGGCCGCAAATCCACCGGCATTGATGCCATCTGGTGGGTCAAGCGCGCCGAGCAGCTTGGCGCCGGCGAGATTCTGCTTAACTCGATGGACGCCGACGGCACCAAGGAAGGCTTTGACCTCGAGATGATTCGCGCCGTGCGCAAGGAAGTCAAGATTCCGATCATCGCCTCCGGCGGTGCCGGCAAGGTCGAGGACTTCCCGCCCGCCATCGAAGCAGGTGCCGACGCGGTGCTGGCTGCATCCGTATTCCATTACGGCATCCTGACTATCGCCGATGTCAAGGCGGAACTCAAAAAGCACGGCTACACCGTTCGCTAAACGAATACACCTTGCTCCCGCTGGGCGAACAATCCAGTGAATTGTTCGTGGCAATGCGCTATGCGCACGTCGCACATAATCCGGGAGCTGTCAGCGAAGCTGACTGGGGGTGGCCCACAAAAAGAAGATAGGTATGACAGACACTACATACGACAATTCCACTGAACTCGATCCCCGTATTGCCGCGCGCCTGAAGCGTGACGTCAAGGGTCTGGTCGCCGCCGTCATCCAGCAGTACGACACACACGAGGTGCTGATGGTCGGCTACATGAACGACGAGGCATTACGCCGCACGCTGACCACCGGCCGCGTGACCTTCTGGTCCCGGTCCCGTCAGGAATACTGGCGCAAGGGTGATACCTCCGGCCATGTGCAATACGTCAAGGGCGTGTCCCTGGATTGCGACGGCGACGCACTGCTCGTCGAAGTCGACCAAGTCGGCGCCGCATGCCACACCGGCAAGCGCAGCTGCTTCCTCGAAGGCGGCCCCCTGCCCGTGGTCGAAGGCCATCGCCCGGCCGAGCAGTAGAACGGGCTTTCCTGACTGAGGGAAGCCGAGCGACCGCGTACCATGAAGCAAGACATCGAGTTTGTAGGTAAAGGAGCGAATATGAGCGAATGCAGCGTCAAACACCTGAAGTGGGGCGCCACCTGGCCCAGTCGCGAACAGTTCCACGAACTGGCCGACGCCGGCTACCGTGTGATTCCGATCGTGCGCCGTCTGCTCGCCGACTCGCTCACCCCGGTCGGCTTCTACGAGCGTCTCGCCGGTGGCCGAACCGGCACCTTCATTCTCGAATCGGCGGAATACGGCGGCACGTGGAGCCGTTACAGCTTCATCGGCGTCAACTCGATGGCCCAACTGCGCTCCAACAACGGTCAGGCCGACTGGCTGGGCAAGGTCCCGGTCGGCGTGCCCGTCACCGGTGACGTGGTCGAAGTCGCTCACGCCACGTTGAAGACTCTGAAGGCCCCGCATGTGGAAGGCCTGCCGAACCTGACCAGCGGTCTGATCGGCACGGTCGGCTGGGATGCCATCCGCCACTGGGAACCGACCCTGCGCGCCGAAGCTCCGGACGAGACCGGACAGCCTGAGACCGTGCTTGCCCTGGCCACCGATATCGCCGTGGTCGACCACGTATCCGGTTCGGTATGGCTCATCGCCAATGCGGTGAATGTGGATGATAAATCCACTCGCGCCGACGCCGCCTACAACGAGGCCGTCGCTCGACTCGACCAGATGCAGCGCGATGCCGCCACCCCGGCTCCGGACGAGTCCCGCGTCAACATCCTGGACGAAACGGTCACCCAACCCGAGCTGCGCTTCCGCACCGAGAAGAGCCACTACGAGCAGGCCGTCAAACGCGCCAAGCAGCACATCGTCGACGGCGACGTGTTCCAGGTGGTCATCTCCCAGCGCCTCGACATCGATTCGCCTGCTGACCCGTTCGACGTGTACCGTGTGTTGCGCACGCTGAACCCGAGCCCGTACATGTATTTCATGGCGTTGACCGACGCTCAGGGCCGCGACTTCAACGTGATCGGCTCCAGCCCGGAAACCCTCATCAAGGTGGACAACGGCCACGCGATGACCTTCCCGATTGCTGGATCCCGCCCTCGCGGCGCCACCCCTGAGGAAGACGAGAAATTCGCCAAGGAGCTGCTTGCCGATCCGAAGGAACGCAGCGAGCACATCATGCTCGTCGACCTGTCTCGCAACGACCTGAGTAAGGTGTGCGTGCCGCAGTCCGTGGAAGTCGTGCAGCTCATGGACATCAAGCGTTTCAGCCACATCATGCACATCTGCTCGACGGTCACCGGCAAGGTCGACCCCTCGCTGACTGCATTCGATGTGTTCAAGTCCGCGTTCCCGGCCGGCACGCTGTCGGGCGCTCCTAAGCCGCGCGCAGTCGAAATCATCGACGAGTTGGAACCGGCCGACCGCGGCATCTACGGCGGCACCGTCGGCTACTTCGATTTCTCCGGCAACATGGACATGGCCATCGCCATCCGCACCGCATTCCTGCGTGACCATGAGGCGAGCGTGCAGGCCGGTGCCGGCATTGTGCTCGACTCCGTGCCCGCCACCGAATGGCAGGAGACGCGCAACAAGGCCGAGGCCAGCGTCGAATCCATCCAGATCGCCGCCCAGTTGCGCGAACTGTAACGTTCAACGCATAGCGATGCCCCCGCTGACAGAAGTTGTCAGTGGGGGCATCGCTGTCTGTATGTCAGTGGGTTGCGCCCATGATGTCGGTGGCGTCGGTTTCGGTGCTCACAGCGGCCTCGATGGCAGCTTCGATACCGCGCGCCATGGTCGCGATCTCCATGGTCGGCGTGCCGTTCGGCTTGCCCACGCCCTGTGCGGTCGCATACGGCACATGAATGAAACCGCCCTTGACGCCGGGGAATTTGTGGTCAATCAGATACAGCACGTTATACATGATGCTGTTGCACACATACGTGCCTGCCGTATACGACATGAATGCGGGAATCCCGTGGTCATTGATGTTCTTGACCATGGCCTTGACCGGCAACGTGGCGAAATACGCGGTGCCACCATCCTCCCGTAACGGCATATCGAACGGCTGCTCGCCATCATTATCGGGAATACGCGCCTCGGCCAAATTAATGGCCACCTTCTCCACGGTCAGAGCCGAACGGCCACCAGCCTGACCAATGCACAGCACATAGTCAGGCTGCTCGCGCACCATGGCTTCCTCAACCACGGTCGCACTGCGCGTGAACACCGTCGGAATCTCCAATTTCACCACTGTCGCACCGGCGATTTCATCCGGCAACAGCTTGACTGCCTCGAATGCGGGGTTAACCGGCTCGCCGCCGAACGGATCGAATCCGGTCACCAGAATCTTGCTCATTATTAGCTCCTTATCTCACGGATTGTTGTGGTATCTGGACAACGAGGTTATTGCGCGATCAGCATGTAGACGATTTGCACCACAATCATCACCAATGCAGGCAGCACCTGCTTCTTAACCACGCCCATGCGGTCCTTCATATCGAGCATCGCGACGGGCACGATGTTGAAGTTGGCGGCCATCGGCGTGCACAGCGTGCCGCAGTAGCCACAGGTCAGCGCCAGAATGCCAATCACCGCCGGGTCCGCACCGTAGGCGAGCACGAATGGCGCGCCAATGCCCACGGTCATTACGGTAATTGCGGCGAAGGCATTGCCCATGATCATCGTGAACAGCATCATGCCCACACCGAATACGATGATGCCCAGCGTGACGTTGCCCTTCGGAATAATGCCGCCGACCAGCGTGGCGATCACGTCGCCGACACCTGCGGCTGTGAAAATCGCGCCGAGACTGGCCAGCAGCATCGGCAGCATGCAGAGCGCACCCATGGCAGACAACAGGCGTTCCGAATCGTTGAGGAATACGACCGGCTTGTTGTCATGCGAGAACGCGAACAGAATCACGGCGGCAATCATCACACCGATGCAGCAGCCGGTCAGGGCGCTGACGCTGGGAATCAGGGCGCCGATAATGGCGAACACGCCCAGGCACAGGGCGGGAATGAAGATGCGCATGCCGATGCGCTGGAAGTTCGCGGCCACTTCGGCGGTGCTGGGAGCGCTCGAATCGGACGCCGATCCCTTACGCACTTGGCGGAAGATGGCGGGAATGACCATGATGATAATGAGCACACCGTCCGCAATGGCCGGAATCCAACGGCCGAACGCGATGACGATACCGAGCGCCGTCCAGAACACGAAAGTGCCGTAGCGGGCCTTGTTGGTTTTATCGAGTAGGTTGCGTACGCCCGCATACATGGACATGAAACCCATGAAAATATAGAAGAGCTCGAGGATCTTGGTGCCAACGGTCACGCTGGGGTCCATGAAGAACGACATATCAGGCCTCCTTGCCGGTGGTGGTAGCGGTAGTGGCCTGAGCGGCGGCTTCGGCACCGTAGTACTTCTTGCGCAGTCGTGTGTCCTTGATGATGTAATAGACGGCGGTGACCGCCACGGCAATCACCGCGACCGGGATCTCGATAATGGCCATGCGCAATAGTTCGACGTCATAACCCAGCGGCTTCAATGTGGACTGCACGAGCAGCGCACCGGCCGTACCTACGAACAGCACCTGGCCAAAGAACCATGCGACGTTCTCCATACCGGAAGCCATGCCCTTGAGCTCTTCCACATACTCGTCGTTCGGCTCGTGACCGGACGCTTCAATCGCACCCACCGCCATCGGCATAATGACCGGACGCACGAACCCGGCCACGCCACCAAAACTCACGTTGAACGCGGCGAACACGAGACGCATCACACCATACAGGGCGATCACCATACCGGGCGTTGCATTCTTCACCTTGCCGATCAGCTGCGCGGCTGCGGTTTTCAGACCGTTGCGCTCCAATGTGCCGGTGACCAGCAACACGATGATGAAAATCGCCATGCTGCGGTTCGAAACGAATGATGCGCCCAGCGTGGTGAGAAAACCGTCGACGCCGATGCCGCCGACCAGTGCGGTCACCACGGCCGACGCGACGATGATCAGAATCGCATCAAGTCTGAGGGCGAAACCCACAATCACAATCACGATTCCCAATAACACGAGATAATTTGGTTCCATGCGGCAAACCCCTTCCACAGTACGTGCGCATTGCGCCGCAAGCGTATTCGAATACCAGATAGTGTACGACGCGAATCATGCTTCGGCGGCCTCTTCGCGCACATCGTGGGTATTGCATGGGCGTCGCGCGCCTCGCGCACGGCTGCGGCCGGGACGGTCGGCATGGTGTTCGCTATGATGTACAGTCGGACTTTGGTAAGAGACAGTATTCGTAACAGGCAAGTAGGTTATTCATGGCTATTGAGGTGCAAGGACTTGAAATTCAGATCGGCGCGCGCACGCTGCTTCACCCCACCAACTTCCATGTGGCCAAGGGAGACAAGATCGGTCTGGTGGGCCGCAACGGCGCCGGCAAGACCACGCTGACCCGCGTGATCACCGGCGACATGCTGCCCACCGCCGGCAAGGTGCGCGTCTCCGGCAAGCTCGGCTACCTGCCGCAAGACACGCACGCCTCCGATCCCACGCAGACCGCGCTCGACCGCATGATGAGCGCGCGTGACATCGCCACCATCATCAACCGCATTCGCAAGGCCGAAAAGGATATGACCGACCCGGATCCGGACGTGATGAGCAAGGCCATGACCCGGTACGACAAGGCCATGCAGGACTTCGACAAGGCCGGCGGATACGCGGCCCAGTCCGAGGCGATTTCCATGGCCGCCTCGCTCGGCCTGCCGCAGGAGGTCATGGAGCAGCAGCTCGGCACGCTCTCCGGTGGCCAGCGCCGCCGCATCGAGCTGGCGCGCATCCTGTTCTCCAATGCCGACACCCTGATCCTCGACGAGCCGACCAACCACTTGGATGCCGATTCCATCGAATGGCTGCGCGGCTACTTGAAGAAGTACGAGGGCGGCTTCCTGGTCATCTCCCACTCCACCGAACTGCTGGACGAAGTGGTGAACAAGGTCTGGCATCTGGACGCGCAGCTCGGCCAGATCGACATGTATTCGCTCGGCTGGAAGGCCTACCTGCACCAGCGCGTGGTGGACGAGGAGCGCCGCCGCCGCGAACGTGAAGTGGCCGAGAAGAAGGCCGACCGTCTCATGAAGCAGGGCATCCGACTGCACGCCAAGGCCACCAAGGCCGTGGCAGCGCAGAACATGATGCGCCGCGCCGAAAAGCTGCTGGAAAACACCTCCGAGGCGCAGAAGGCCGAGAAGGTGGCGGACATCCGTTTCCCCGAGCCCGCGCCCTGCGGCCGCACGCCGATCATGGCCAAGGACATTGCCAGGGCCTTCGGTTCCAACATCGTGTTCTGCGGCGTGAACCTGGCCATCGACAAGGGCTCGCGTGTGGTGATCCTCGGCTACAACGGTGCCGGTAAGACCACCACGCTGCGCCTGCTGGCCCACATCGAGGAGCCGGACACCGGTTCCGTGGAATACGGTCACGGCTGCAAGATCGGCTACTTCGCGCAGGAGCACGACACCTTGGATCTGAACGCCACCGTGTTGGAGAACCTGCAGCATGTGGCGCCCGAGCTCGACAACACGCAGGCCCGTTCCATTCTTGGCTCGTTCCTGTTCTCCGGCGATGACGCGATGAAACCGGCCCATGTGCTTTCCGGCGGTGAGAAGACCCGTCTGGCCTTGGCCACGCTGGTCACCTCGCGAGCCAATGTGCTGCTGCTCGACGAGCCCACCAACAACCTCGATCCCGCTTCCCGTGAGGAGATTCTGAAGGCCATTGCCAAGTATGAGGGCGCCATCGTGCTCGTCACCCACGATGAGGGCGCCGTCGAGGCGCTCAACCCCGAGCGCGTGCTCCTCATGCCCGACGGCGACGAAGACCTCTGGAATGATTCGTACCTCGAACTCGTAGCTGAAGAATAGTCCTACCTCTTGGCTCCCCTCGCTGAGGGGAGCTGTCAGCAAAGAACGGGTTAACCCTAGGTTCCCCTCGCTGAGGGGAGCTGGCCGCCGTAGGCGGTCTGAGGGGAGTCTCGCAAGCATGCAAAGGAAACAACCATGCCAACCACAACAGGTAAGAAAATCGCCATCGTCACCGGCAGCGCGCTGGGTTTGGGCTACGAGCTCGCCAGCCAACTCATCACCAAGGGGTGGCTGGTGGCCGGCATCGACTTCAACGCCGAACGTCAGGCCGAGCTGAGCACGCAGTGGCCCGCCGAATCCTACCGCGCCTTCGTAGGCGACATCACTGACGAAGCGTTCGTCAAGGAATCCGTGGCGAGCATCGCCGCGCTTGGCCACATCGACCTGCTCATCAACAACGCCGGCCAGCCCTCGTTCAAGGTGCCCACCGCCTATGAGGCCGCCGATGTCGACACATGCCTCAAAGGTCTCAAAGGCATGATCCTGTGGACGGTGGAAACCCTCAAGGCCTGTGGCGAGCGTGACGTGAAAATCGCCCAGATCATGAGCACTGCCGCCACGCGCGGCAACGCGAACGAAAGCGTGTACTGCGCCACCAAGTGGGGCGAGAAGGGGTACACCAAGAGCCTGCAGGCCGCATACAAAGGCACCAGCGTCAAAGTGGTCGCCGTCTATCCGGGCGGCATCGACACCGCCTTCTACCGTGATAGCCATGACTACGTCTCCGAAGCCAAGCAGCACACCTTCATGCAGCCCGGTCCGCTGGCCGAGGTCATCCTCTTCAACCTGATCAACGAGGCCAACCTCACCGTCACCGACATCGAGATCAACCGCAACAGCTGAGCTGGCAGGTTATACACATATCCACCGATTCGGCCGAGCTGGTTGCGCGCAGAAGTTGGTTATGCCATCGTGAGTTGTATCCGTGAATAACGCGGTTCACGGATACAACCATCAGGGGGATGGCATGGAGTCCTATGCATACAACACGTTTTTCACACTTGATGAGGCACGAGACCTCGCCCAGAAAACACTGGAACAATGCCGTGCCAGATCGATGCGCACTTCACAGGAGCTTTGCTTCAGCCATGGCACCAGGCTACAGCTTGCTGGCATGACGGCTACGCTGAATTACAAGCCCAACTATGACCCCAACAAACTGCACGTTACGGTGTCCGGGGCTGAAAGATTGTCGAATCTCACCGAAACGCAATGCCATTATTGGGGTCATGGCATTGACCAGACGATGATTGATGATCTTATCGCCGTGGTTTCAGTGGAACAGGCGCTGTGTCAGATCGCACAGTTCGTCGATGTGGAAAGTATGGTCATTGCCTTGGATTGGGCCACCTGCCGTAATGAGCATTTGAAACAGACAACGAAAGACAAGATATCGTTGTTCCTCGCCGATATAGGTAGATTCCCAGGTATCAGATTATTTCGCAAAGCGCTCTCGTTGTGCAGAGAGAACACCGATTCGCCGCAGGAAAGCATCCTTCGCCTTGAATCGGTAAAACGTGGATTACCCGAATTGGAGGTGAATGCTCCGATATACCTCCCGTTGCAGAACAAAGAGGTGGTTGTGGACATGGTGTATCCGAATGATCATGTGATTCTGGAATACGACGGACGGTACCACTATGACCGAAACCGATGGGAAGGAGATATCGAGAAAAGGAACAACCTCTCCTTCGCGGGCTATAAGACTTTTCCCGCCACAAGAAGAACGTTCGCTACCACGCAGAATCTGGATGAATACTTCAGAATCGTTGGAAGTGCAATTGCGGAATACCGCAATACCGGGTCATTTTCACAATGAGATATGACCGGACGCATTCATTAGGTCGATTCTTCATTCATTAGGTCGGTGAGTTCTGACAGTCACCACTGGAATGGTGCCATTCCAACACCGACAATCACAGCCTCATGACCTAATGAATGAAGAATCGACCTAATGAATGATTGGAAGCGTTCCGTGCAACGTTATGGCACCCGCAAGAAGCCGGAACCCGGAATATGTCTGTCATCGTGGGGGCCAAGCAACAGGTGAAGGATTGAGTATGTACATCGGTGACGATGAGTTTGAACGGGCCATTGAACAGGTGTTGGATGATTTGCCTGAACGGTTTGCGCGGGTGCTGGAGAATGTCGGCATCGTCGTTGCGGACGAACCCAATGAGCGCGAACTGGCCACAATGAGCAATCCGTGCGGTGAGCTGCTCGGACTGTATGAGGGCATACCCATCACGAAGCGAACCACGGGCTGCAGCGGCGTGATGCCGGACGTCATCACCCTGTTCAAGGGGTCGCATGAACGCGTATGCTCAACACAGGCCGAGCTGCGCCAACAGATTCGCAAAACCGTGTTGCACGAGATCGGCCATTATTTCGGCTTCGATGACGAGTATCTGCACTCGCACGGCTACTGAAGCGCTGCTGTTTCACTAGCGGGGAGCCGTCATACCGCCGTATGTTGCCAGATCTACTGCAAGTGGTGCAACGCACGGATGATGGCGCAACGGTCCTCGGTGGTTCCCTCGTTGGCGCACATGGTGTGCGTACCAACGCGGATTGCGCAAGGTCTCGGTGCCGGTGGCCTCATCCGTGGCGACGAGCGTGTGCAGATCGTTGGCGTACTGGAAATGCAGGTGGCTGAGCAGCCCGCCCTCGGCGAACGCCTTGCGCGAAGGCAGAGGGTTGATGGCCAGCAGCCAGCGGAACGGGCTGTCTTCGGCGGCCGGATCAGCGGTGCGGAGCACGAAGGTGGGGGAGCTTTCGAGCCCGTGCTCGATGACATGGTCGATGGCGTATTCGTAAGTGTCGAGGCTGGTGTCGTCCTCGGCGAACCATTCGATGGCGAGCGAGGCATTGTCCGTGGAGCCGGATTCGGCGGCCGGGCTTGAAGCCAGGGCCGCAATCCGGTGCCGATACGGTTCCAAGTCAAACGCCCGCAATCCCATGGCGGCCACGCAGCCGGGGGAGAGGGACAGAAATTCATCGGCCTCGTAATCCTGCACGATATGTCCGCCGTCGAATACCACGTACCGGTCGGCCACGCCGTTGAGCCATGCGAGTCGGTGATGAAACAGGGCAGCATCATCGTGACGCCCACGGCCAGCGCGGAGACCACATGCAGCCACGGCAGTCCCCGGGCATCGGGGTCGAGCATTCCCAGCGCGGTGAGTACGGCATAGGTCACGCCGAAGTTCAACGCGGTTCGCCATCGGGCGGCCGCCAGCAGGGGCAACAGGAACAGCACGACCATGACGATTTGCGTGGCGAGAGCCCTACATGGAAGAACAGCATGAGGTTCGCCACCAGCAGAAGGAAGAGTCTCGCGCGCGGATCGAGCGTCCGGCGGGCAGGAAGATGGAGCCGAAGCCGCTGGTGAACAGGGTGCTCACCAGTGTGGCGATGCACACCATCACGAAGTACAGGGCCGCAAACACGCCGATGGTGATGAGGTCGGAGACCTCCAGTTTGCCGGATTTGGCGGGCTTGTTGAGCTGGTCAGAGGTTTCGGCGGGCGTGTTCGGTGCGGTCACGATGTTTTCCGTTTCGTATGCATTGACAATATTCCTCTCGCCAATCTAACGATGATTTCCCGCAAGGCAATAGTCTGTCTGTGATTTTTGCGTGCGAAACAATAGAGCTCCCCTCTTTGAAGGGGAGCCTGAGTGTTCCATCAAAACCGAATGCTCGCCCGGAACTCGCCTTCGGCCGGTTGGCCGAGTTCCAGCCTGGCTCCCATCGCCTCGCATGCCGCACTGGCGATGGACAGGCCGAGCCCCACGCCGGGCACGGCGCTGATACGCGAGTTTTCGCCGCGATGGAACGGTTGGGTCAGCTCGTTCAGATCGTCCGGCAGCATCTCATCCGTGGTGTTCGTGACGGTCAGACGGGGTCCGCTTCCATCCTCATCCGATACGACGGTCACGTCGATCGACCCATCATCCGTGTTGTGCACGACGGCATTGCGCAGCAGGTTGCCGACCGCCAGTTCCAGCAACGCCGGGTCGGCGGCGATGAGAAACATGTCCGCGTCGCCGCCGGCCTTGTTCACGGTTATGGTGATGCGACGCTTGGTGGCGGCATCGTCGATATCCGCAAGGGAGTTGCCGACGCATCCGTACAAATCTGTGGATGTGCGTGCCGTTGATGCGGGACTCATCTGTGTCACATCGCCCGCCTGCTTGCCGCCGATGGTCCCGCTTTGAATACGGGACAAGGTCAGCAGCGCCTGCACCAGTTGCGCGCCGCGCCGATTGGCATCCAGTGCGCGCTGTACCGACGGTCGCACATCCTCGGGGAACCGCCCCTGGGCCAATGGCGCGTCCAGATTGGTCTCCACCGCGGCAATCGGCGTGCGCAGCTCGTGCGAGGCATTGGACACGAACCGCCGCTCCGCTTCGGATGCGGCCTGAATCCGGTCGAGCATGCCGTTGAGGGCGTCACCGAGCTGCGTGACTTCGGAGGATTGGCCGGCAGCTCGACCGTCCGTGCGGCTGTCCGTGCTATGATCCCAATCCTCGGTCCCGCGTCTGCCCGCACGCCGGAACTGGGGCCTACGGCGAGATGGCGGCCCATTCACGTCGATGCGCGTATCAAGTTTGGCCGGGTCCAATGCCGCCGCCTGCGCGCTGATGGAGGTCAGTTGCCGGGACATGCGCGAGGTGACCAGCCAGATGATCAGAATGCTGGTGATCCCGAAGAACACGAAGATGATGGCCGCGCTGATGCGCAATCCGGTGGCGATGTTGTCCTGGTTCCACACGGAGACACCATACGGGGTGTTGATGGTATACGACCCGTCCTTGCCCCATTCCACCTGATAGTCACCGTCGCCCATATCGCCGCCGACGCTGGATGTTCCAGTGATATCGTTCAGACCTGTGCCGCTTCCCCGGGAAAACATTCGCGGGTCGGAATCCGGGCGTTTGCCGGTGCCGGAACCGCTGTGCTGGCTTTCGACCTGCATCTCAGGGCTTTTGGCGGTGACCGTCGTGGCGTACGTGAACATGCTGTTGACCACAATGGTCTGCACGAGGGTCGCCGATCCCATGGCGATGAGGAACACGAGACTGATGGCCAACGTCAGTTTGGCGCGGAATGATTTGGGCCGCAGTTTGCCGGCAAGCGCCTGTATACGACCTGATGCTTTCGCCGTGTTCGTCGCCTTCATTGCAGCCGGTATCCTTCCCCGCGTGTCGAGACGATGGCCTCGCGATCGGCGAGTTTGCGCCGTAGCGAATAGATGGTGGTTTTGATCACGTCGGTCGGGTCGGCGGCGGTCGGCTCATCCCAAACCGCATCGTAGAGTTCGTGCGCGGTCACGTATCCGCCTTCCGCACGCATGAGCTCCAGCAATATGCCGTACTCCTTGGGTGTGAGTTTGACGAGCGTGCGCCCGTGGTCGCGGAACACGAGCCGGCGTGTGGAATCGAGGGTGATGTCGCCGCGCGTGAGCACGGCTGCGGTCGCGTTGCTGGTCCCGCTGCGCCGTTGCAGGGCGCGGATACGGGCCAGCAGTTCGGGATAGGCGAACGGTTTGGTCAGGTAATCGTCGGCCCCTAGGTCCAGCCCGCTCACGCGGTCGCTGACCTCGGCGGCGGCCGTCAGCATGATTACGGCCACGGGAATGCGGTTCGCGGCGACGGTGGCCATCACCGCGTCACCGGACAATACCGGCAGATCACGGTCGAGCAGCATGATGTCCACGTTCGTGCCGGCAAGGATCTTCAACGCTTCGACGCCGGTGGTTGCCAGACTGGTCGCGTACCCCTCGTAGCGCAGCGCGTCGTCCAACGCGGCGGCCAGTTCGCGGTCGTCCTCGACGATCAGAATCCGCATCATGTCCCCTTCCGAGCCTTCCCGAACCAATGGCATCACCCAATATTTTCCCGATTCTACGGTAAGGCGAAAGTAATCCGTCCGCTTACCGACGCTCCACGGTGAGGGCGATTGGATGGAAGTCGTCACAATCGACTCACGGAATGGAGACGGTAATGTCCACTACTCATACGCGCCTGGTACGGCGAATCGCAATGCTTACGTCCGCACTCTCGCTGGCCTCGATGCTGGGCGCCTGCTCGTCACCGCTGGCGGCAGTCGGAACAGGCTCAGGTGCCGACGATCGGTCCGATGCGACGACCACCACCGACGCCACGGCGAAGCGATTCGCCGCCTGCCTGACCGGCAAAGGATTCGACGCGCGTACGGCTGCTGGCGTGTCGTCCGGCTCCGGCTCGGGCAAACAAGCCCCGACCAAAAACGCGGTCGCACTGCGCATGATCGGCACCGACGGCAAGCCGGTCGCCTCCCAAGGCAACAGCCTCAGCGCATCCGACGACGGCCCGCAACTCTACCCGAACGCTGCCTACACGTCGATGGAAGACGACAGCACCTGGGTGGTGTTCAAGGACGCCAAGGCGCTCGCCGGCTCACCCTACGAATCCAAACAGCGGGAATACGCCGACTGCGAGGCCAAGAACCCCGACTTCACCCAGCCCATTCCGGACATGGGGCCGCAACACCAGTATTCCGGGGAAGACAAGCAGGCGGCGCTCGCCTACGCCCAGGCCGCGCGTAAGAAGGGCTTCGACTGGGTCAAGGACCCGGACGCCGATACGCCCACCTCAATCACGATTCCCGGCACCGTAAGCGAATCCGAACTGCGCCGATTCCTCAAGGAATGCCCGACCGATGGCGCGAACATCTCCTATGCCTTCGCTGGCACCACCGAGGAATTCGGCTATGACTACAACAAAGTCCTCTCCGAATTCACCTCCGGCAGCGCGTCCACCGAAGCCGCGCCCCAGCAATGAGACGGCCATCCGATAACGGACAAAGGAGCAATCATGACACGGACGGAAGCGCGCAGATTCGGGAGACACCGCAGAATCGTGACGATGATTATCGCGGCGATCGCCGTGATCGGACTGGCCGCGGTGTGCGTGGCGGTGAGGCCGTGGACGTTGGCCGGGCACGTCACCGCGACCGGGCAGACTGGCCGATCGCAGCAGGTGGATGTGTCCACGCTGCGCACGCAGGAGGTGACCAAGGGCGTACTCAACGCCGAGACCCGGCTCGGCGCGAGTCTGCAATACGATGACGCCTCCGATTTCGCGGCCGCTTCCGGCACAATCACCCAACTGCCGGTGGCCGGCAAACAGATCAACACCGGCGAACAGGTGTACGAGATGGACGGCGCGCCCGTGCCGCTGTTCCATGGCGACCGCCCGTTCTGGCGGACGATCGGCGATGGCGTCTCCGACGGCCCGGACGTCACGCAACTGGAGCAGAACCTGCAGGAACTCGGATTCTACGGCGGCGAGGTCGGACCGCATTTCAACTGGCTGACCCGCGAGGCGATCCGGCAATGGCAGCGCTCGCTCGGCCTGACCGGCGACGCGGTCACCGGCACATTCGACCCGAATACGGTGGCCTTGGCCGCGGCCGCACCAATCCGCATCACGGCGGTGAACGCGAAACTCGGCCAATCACAGGTCAGCCCGGCAAGCTATACGGGCGTCACCCTGCATGCGCAGGCCACGTTGACCGCCACGCAGGCGGCGATGTTCAAAGCCGGAGACAAGGCGCAGGTCGTGCTGCCGGACAACACCACCGTCGAAACGACGCTCGCCTCGGTCGATCAGGGCGGGCAGAAGACCGGCGACAACGGGCAAGCCACACAGCCATCGGCGCGCATCGACTTCCCGGACCAGTCGCCGGTGGCGGCTTTCGGGCCGACGGCCGTGCAAGTCATCATCCCGAACGCCGATGCCTCGACCGGGGAGGCGCTGATCGTGCCGGTGACCGCACTGATCGCCAGCGCCGGCAGCGCGTATGCGGTCGAAGCGGTACGCGGCGGCAAGTTGGTGCGTGTGCCGGTGTCAATCGGGCTGGTGTCCGACGCGCAAGTGCAAATCACCAAGTCCGACGGCCTCAAGGCGGGAGACAAGGTGGTGGTCTCATGAACGACATCGAGTTTGCCCCCGCTGGCCCAGAGCATGGGGCATTGCTGACGTTGGAGCATGTGACGAAGGCGTTTCCAGGCAAGGACGGGAGCGTGCTGGAGATATTGCATGATACGTCACTGGCCATCGATCGCAGCGAGCTCGTGGCCATCGTCGGGCCGTCCGGCTCGGGCAAAAGCACGCTGCTGTCGTTACTGGGCACGCTGGACATGCCGACCTCGGGAATATTGCGATACGACGGCGGGGATGTGAATGCGATGGGTGAGCGGCAGCGCAGCGTCCTGCGGGCCGCGCGCATCGGCTTCGTGTTCCAGCAGTTCCATCTGATCGCCACCGTATCCGCCTTGGAGAACGTGATGACAGGCCTGCAATACACAACCCTGCCGCGCGGCGAACGTCGGCAACGGGCCGCCGAGGCGTTGGAACAGGTCGGATTGGGGAACCGCCTGCATCACCGGCCGGCCCAGTTGTCGGGCGGCGAACAGCAGCGTGTGGCCATCGCCCGCGCCCTGGCCAAACGGCCGGACATCATCTTCGCCGACGAGCCGACCGGCGCGCTGGACTGCGAAACCGGTCACACCATCGTCGACCTGCTGCTCACGGCGGCCGATTCCGGCGCAAGCCTGGTCATGGTCACCCACGACCAGACCATCGCCGCACGTTTCCCCAGGCGTCTGCACATCCAAGACGGCCTAGTCACCGAACTCGACAAGCCGAATCAAGCCCCCTCTGACGAGGGGCTGTCAGCCAAAGGCTGACTGGGGGAGAGATATGAGTGAACGTACTCCTATGAGTAAACCAATACGCACGCGAATTGCGGATTTGATGCATGCGGCTTGGGTTGGGGCCGCCGGGCGGGCGTCCCGCACGGTGCTGGCATCGCTGGGCATCGCGCTTGGCGTGGCCGCATATGTGGCGTTGTCCGGCATCGCCGCATCGAACCAGGCAGCGCTCCTCGCCCAACTCGACGCGCTTGGCGCGAATCTGTCGGTGGTCGCCCCCGGCGTGGACGCCGCCCAGCAGAAGGTTCCGCTGCCGGATTACGCGCCCACAACCATCGCCCGTCAGCCGCAGGTCGAACGGGTCGGTGTCTTCGACACCGCGCCAGAGAAGGTGCAGATCTTCAAGAACGGGCTGTGCCCCAAAACCAACGGCAACGCGCTGGCCCTCGCCATCATGCGGCCCGGCGCACTCGACGCCGTCGGAGCAAGCCTCGCCCAAGGTCATGGCATCGACGCGAACAACGAGCACCTGCCCGTCGCCGTGCTCGGCTCGGACGCCGCCTACCGGCTCGGCGTCAACGAGCCCGGCGACCGCATCCTCATCGACAACGCATGGTACGGCGTCATCGGCATCCTGAACCCCACGCCGCAGGCTGAAAACATGAACGCCGCCGTCATCATCGGCGAGCAATGGGCGCTCGGCCGGTACCCCGACCAGGCCGACACCATCGGACGGATCAGCGCCATCTACGTGCGCACCACGCCCGGCGACGCCGAAGGCACCCGCCGCACGCTCGCCCACGCCGCCAACCCGGCCGGCGGCAACGTGTCCGTCACCGCGTCCGCCGACCTATCCAAAGCGCGCAACACCACCAACGATTCACTGACCACGCTCGGCCTGATGATCGGCGTGATCGCGCTGGCCGTGGGCGGCATGAGCATCGCCAACATGATGATTGTCACCGTGATGGAACGTCGTGGCGAAATCGGCCTGAGACGCGCGCTCGGCGCCACGCCCGGCAACATCCGCATGCAATTCGTCACCGAAGCGGCCCTCCTGTCCACACTCGGCGGATTCGCCGGCATCGCGCTCGGTGCCGGCGCTGCCATCGGCGTCGCCGCCAGTGCCGGCCAGCCGATCGCCCTCGACTGGACCTCCCTGCCGCTCGCCTGGGCCGCCGCCATCCTGGTCGGCCTCCTCGCCGGCCTCTACCCGGCCTCCCGCGCCGCCCGTCTCACCCCGACCGAGGCCCTGCGCGGCGAATAGGGGCGACGGCTGGAGTGAACGTTCACCATGAGTGCGCAGACTCAATGTCACTTTTACTGCACATGATGACATGTGCAATAAAAGTGACATATTGGGGCTGGGCGGAGAGAGCACGCGTGGCGCGGGCGAGGTGTGGTTCGCGGCCATCGGCTAGTATGGTGCGGTCACGACAGAGGGAGGCATGCTGTGGCCGATGTGATGCGGGAGCTGGAACGGCTGCGACCGGTGTATGAGACGGGCGTCCTGCGGTTGCTGTTGCGCCAGAACGCGATGCTGTACGTGTCGCTGCTGCGTTCCACGTTCGACCCGCTCACCGGCGAGCTGCCGCGCGAGACCGTGGAGGAGCGGTTCGCGCAAAGTCTGAACGCTCTGGCCGACGCCGGTGAATATGCTCCGCGCGAGGACCAGACCTTCGCCGAGGCCGCTCATCAGATCCTCGCCGATCTGACCCGTGAAGGCGAAGGCGACTACGCCTGGCTCGCCAACTCGCATGATGCGGCCTCACACCGATTCCTCTACCGTTTGACGGCCCGTGCCCACCGCGCCATCGAGGCGCTGAGCAGGCTCGAAGACGAATCACGCGCCCTGTCCGGCGCGCAGGCCAACAGCATCATCATGGAAATCGAGCACGCGCGCATGCAGCTGACCGCCGACCCCGGTGAGCGCATCAAACTCCTCAACCGTGAAATCAAGGAACGCAAGCACGAGATCAAACGCATCCAACAAGGCAAGCAGCATGCCACGCTGAGCGAAGCCCAGGTGGAGGACGTGATCGCCGTGATCCACAACACGCTGCGCGGCGTGCCCATCGACCTGCGCGAACTCGTGCTCGACGAGCGGGACAACGGCGACGCCTTGCGCCGGCGCATGCAGGCCGGCGACATCAGCGTGGACGAGAACCTGACCCGCTACCACGATGAATACCGCCGCTCGTTCAGCGAATCGGACAGCGGCCGCCGCTTCGAGGACGCCTTCCAGGTGATCATCACCGACGAGGGCCGCCAGCAAATCGACGAAGCCCTGCGCGCCATCGCCAAAACCCCGTATCTGGCCGGCGAATCCGGCCTGCTGCTTGGCCAGATACGCGACGAACTGGCCCGCATCTACGACGGCATCGAGGCCGTGCGTCGTCAGATGCGCGTCTCCGACGAGGCGATCAGCCGGCTCGTGCGCCAGCAAACCGACACTCGCTACCGTACGATGCTCACCCGCTTGAACCGACTGTACGCGCGCCTCAACGCAGATGCGAAAACCCATATGGGAGACGCCTCGCGCCCGTGCGACACGGCCACCGCGGACGCGCTGTTCGCGCCATTGCCGATGCGCCCGGCCAAATCCATGACCCGCGCCACCGCACCCGGCCTGAGCGACCTCGCCACCGAAGCCCCGCAGGCGACTCCGGTGGCCGATCTGCGGGACATGGTCAACAGCGGCGGCCCCCGACTCCTGCGCATGGTCAGCCTCATCCGGCGCAACCCGGTGACCGTTGACAGGTCCGGTGACAGGTCCGGCGCAACCCTCGTGGACATCGCCGCCAGCTTCAACCGGCTGCCCGAAAGCGAACGCCGCGAAAGCGAGATCGTCGGCTTCCTGGGCGGGCTGGGAGCCGCAAGCGGCAGCGCCATCGCCGACGAGCCGTCCACTGACGGCGTCGGCATCGACAGCGACATCGCCACCGAGCCGGCCCCGGCGCAGCGCGGCGATACCGCGACCTGGCATTGCGTATCGATCGACGGCGAGCCCCGGCACTGGATCACTAGACCGGTGCTGGCCGACATGGACGAGTTGAACATCATTGTGGAGGAAGGATGACCGTGGCCGAGGAACACGAGGAACATATGGACAACGCCAACCCGTACGCCCTGTTCGAAGGCGACACCGGCGACATGCCGGCCGAGGCACGCATGGCCGCCATCGCCCTCAAACGCGACCGCTATATCAGCGGGCCCACCTACGACACCGTGCTCGACAACCGCGACGCCGTCGTACGCTCCCTGAACAACGACCTGCTCGACTTGGTGATCAACGAACGCTACCGCATCATGTACGCCACGCCCGTGGCCGGCGACGACGTGACCCTGCGCTCGCTCAAAACCCGCGTCAGCCTCAAACGCGAGGAGGCCGCGCTGCTCGCCTTCCTGCGCATCCGCGTCCTCGAATACGAGAACGTGCACGCCGACCCCGCCGACTGGCTCGTCAGCTTTGAGGAGATCCGCGCCGCGCTCGCCACCGGCGCCGGCTATCTGGCCGCCCGCAACGACGAGGAAGGCGTGGCAAAGCAGATCGGTGCCATCGTCTCCGCGATGATCACCTACGGGTATTTGGTGCGCCTGGACGACGAAGCCATGTACCAGATCACGCCGCTCGTGCCCGTGGTGCTCGACCGCGAACTGGCCGACACCTGGCTCGACGTCGTGGAACACGGCGACGGCGACACGGAAGATGACGATGACGAGAAGGAAGCCGAATGATGCAGGCGACAGACGTGCAGATGATCGCGGACCGGTGGATGCTGGAATCCCGCCGACTCATCAACTGGGGCTCCTATGAGGGCTACCACGAATTCCGCCCCTCCACGGACCACAAGCTGCCGGTGACCCTGCTCGCCGGCGCCAGCGAATCCGGCAAATCCACGCTGGTCGACGCGCAGATCTCCCTGCTGTACCCAACCGGCACGCCGTTCAACAAGGCCTCGAACTCCGGCCGCTCCGAACGCAGCGACTACACCTACCTGCGCGGCATGGTCGGCGTGGGCAGCACCGAAACCGGCGACGAGCCGCTCTACCTGCGCGGCCGCGACGAGAACGGCGCACCGCAACCCGTGTGGGGCGCCATCGTGGACACCTATCGCAACCAGACCACCGGCCAGGTGCTCTCCTGCGCCAAATTCCTCTACCTGATGCCCGGCGACGGCCGCGGTGACGTGCGCCGCCAGTACGTGGTCTGGGGCAAGCCCGTGGACCCCAGGCGCATGGACCAATACCGTGACGCCCCGTTCACGCCGGCCCAGTTCAAAGCCACCTACCCCGACTGCCTCACATTCCCCAGCGCCGAAGCGTTCCACACACACATCTGGAGCGCAATGGGCCTGAGCGAGGCCGCCTGCCGACTGCTGCACAAGATCCAGTCCGCCGACGCGCCCTCCCGGCTCGACGACATCTTCAAACAAGGCGTGCTCGGCGTGCCCGAAGCCCTGGGCCTGGCCCGCACCACGGTCGAGGACTACGAACGTTACGACGGGAACTTCCACGCCATGGACGAGAAAACCCGCCGCATGGACACGCTGCGCGGCATCCAACAGGCCTACGGCGAATACGCCGCCGCACGCGGCAAGGCCCGCGCCTTCGAACCGGTCAAGCCGGCCGTCGACGGCACGGTGCCGGCCGTGCTGCGCGACTGGGCATTGGCCCGCATGCGTGGCGAAGTCGCCGTCCAACTGCCCGCCGACCGCGCCGAACAACAGAACAGCGAGGCGGAAGCCAAGCTGCTGCGCCGCCGAACCGAAGACCTGCGCACCCGCCTTGACATGATCCGAGGCCAGATGCAGGGTCTGGACGGCGGCAACCTGACCCGACTCGAACTCGAACTCGACCAGGCCCGCCGCACCCTCGAAGACGTGCAAGCCAACCGAACACGAATCGAACAAACGTTCGCATCCATCGGCGAGATGCTGCCCGGCAACGAACAGGCCTGGAACGAGCGCCGCATCAACGCCGTGAACTTCAAACGCGAATACAACAAACGAGACGGCGAATGCGAGGAAGCCCTCACCGCCGCCATCAACGCGCGGGCCGGCGCACGCGGCGACCTCGAACGACTGCAACGCGACTTCGACCGGCAACGCTCCCAGCGCACCCGCATCTCCCAGCAGATGGACGAAACCCGCGCCATGCTCTGCCGCGCCACCGGACTCACCCCCGCCGAACTGCCGTACGTGGCCGAACTTATGGACGTGAACGAACACGAGGAAGACTGGCGTCTCGCCATGAACGTCGCCTACGCGCCCATCGCCCAGACCATCCTCGTCGACAAGCGCCACGAACAGGGCTTCGCCGCCAAAGTCAGCACCATCGACCCGCGCACCATGCCCCGACGCACCTGGCAGTTCGTGGACACCGCACGCCACTACGACGACACCGGCGCGCACGCGAACATACTCACCGGAGAACAGGACGGCGACTGGCTGTCCGGCAAACTGCGCTACCGCGACGACTCACCCTTCGCCGACTGGCTGCGCTCGCAGACCCAGGCCGAACGATTCGACGCCCTATGCGTCACCGCCATCGACGACACCGACCGCACCAACCGTCAGGTGCAGGCCGACGGTCAGATCAAATCCGGCGCACGCGGCCAGCACGGCACCAAAGACCGCGCCCAGGTCATCGGATTCGTCAACGAAACCTACCTCAACGCGCTCGCAGCGCAGGTCGACGCCGCCCGCAACGCGCTCAGCCAGGCCGACACCGACTACACGGCCGCCAAAACACAGTCCGATAACCTCCACCGCGAACTCGAACTGGCCAACCAGCTCGCCTACACGTCATGGGAACGCATCGACATCACCGGCGCGCAACGGACCATCACGGACACGCAGGACGCCATCGCATCCATCAAAAACGATCCCAAACTCGCCGAACTCGCCAAACAGCGCGACGAACTGAACGCCGAACTCGACCGTGTGGAACGCCAGCGCATCGAATCCGACCAGGCCGCGGCCCGCGCCGGCAGCGCCGTCGAAGCGGCGCTCATCTGGCTGCGCGACCATGCCGACACCGGCACGACGGACGCCGCCGGTGTCATCGCCGACAGCGGCGATGACGATAACGCCACCACCGGCCCACTGCCGGACGAAGTCACGGCGGTGCTCACCGAATCCTACGACAACCGATTCGCCGGATTGGCGGACGCCGCCATGCGCGCACACATGATCATCGGCGCGGGCGTGGCCGGAACGAGGGCGCCGGGGGAGAGTTTCCCCGAACGCACCATCGCCGGCATCGGCAAGGACATGACCTCCCGCATCGATCTGCTGAACGGCCAGGCCGACGCCGCGCGTACCGGCGTCGAATCGAAAATGAGCACCTACATCGCGCTCTACGCGGCCGACGACGACTCGCTGACCGCCAGCGTGGAGGACTACCGGTACTATCTCGACGAACTCGCCAGCCTCACCCAGCTGGCCGCGGTCGCCGCCACCGACGCCGAATACCGGCGCTGCCTCGAACAGCTGCTCAGGAGCTTCCTGACCATCAAACGCGCCATCGACACGGATGCCAGCGACATCCATGACCAGCTCGACCGCATCAACGCCATGCTCAAAGGCCAACAGTTCGGTCCCAAGCACGGCAGCCTGTCCCTGCACGCGGACGTGCGGCGCCCCGAGCGCGCGTTCTGGTCGGCCCTGACCCGCGTGATCGGCACCCTCAACGACCGCAAGGCGGCACAGACGGACGACGATCTTGACGGGGCCCGGTGCGCGTTCGCGTCCTGCGCCGCGATGATCGACATGCTGCGCCGCGAGATCGGGCAGATCAGGGACGTCAACGGCGTGAAAAGCTACGGCGCCCGCAATCTCGACCCGCGCTGCCGCTCGTCCTTCTACGCCATCGTGCATCATGCCGACGGTCCGGACGAACGCATCACCTCCACCGGTGGTCGCTCGGGCGGCGCCTTGCAGGAGCTCACCTCATTCGTATACGGCGCGGCGCTCATCTACCTGCTCGGCGGCGGCCTGACCAGCGAACCCTCGTACACCACGCTGTTCCTCGACGAGGCGCTCATCAAGGCCGACGGCCGTTACACGCAGCGCGCCCTCGCGGTGCTGCCGCGCCTCGGATTCCAGGTCATCGTCTCCGCCCCGGAAAGCAAGACCGGCGAAATCCTCGAGGTCTCCACCAAGGCCTACGTGACCTACAAGGACCCCGACACCGGCCTCACCTCCCTGCGCGAGGCCGTGCTGCACCAGAATGACATGGATGATGAATCATCGTCGGATATATTGAAGGATGACGGGGTTGCCGAATGAGCAATCCCGGCGTCGCCGGTATTAAGACGATTCGGTTCGACTCGACGATGTTCGAAAGCAGGTGATGGGAACTATGGCCGGTATGAAAGACATCGCTGCGATCACCACATGCGTTCACATATGTACGACATCGAACCGGCATGGCCATTTTCCGTGCCGGTGGGATTGCCGGACCAAGCATTTATGGAAACCAATGCGATTGCAGTGCATGACAACAACAATGAGATACGGCAATGGGCAAGCAAGAATGGTTGCGAAATCATAACCAAGCATCGCACCATAGGCACCTCTGTCGAGTTGATCTCCAAAGTCGTCGTTCCTGACGAATCAATAGCCATGCGTGTGGTTGGTCGTACGCTGGCGGCGGAATATCGCGAAGCGCACCGTCGCACAGATTCCACTGACAGGATTCAGCGGCAAATGGCTGAATGAGTCAAAAACCAATCGTCGTAAGGCCATTTGCCGACTGCTCGGTGTCGAAACGTTGGGTCTGTCAAAACGGCCGACCGAACTGCGGTTCCGTTATCTCGATCCGGGCCACGACGATTTTGGTACCGATCGTACTGAACGCAGCGCGAAGATTGCTATGCGGGAGCCTAAGCCGACGCCCGGCCTTCAATCGGCGGAGCGACGTCTTTATGAACGACTGTGTGCTGACAAAACCATCGCTTATCGGCGTATCGAACAGGAACGCATTCCCATGCGTGATGCAGTTGACGAATTACGCAAGCTTGGCATCCCCGTGGAGTCCATTGAAGATTTTGTCCCGGTTCGAACATCAATCGTTTGACGGACGTACCGGGGCAGAATCCGTTGTCCCGGTTTGTGATTTCGGGTGTTTTTCGCGAACCGGGACATGTTGTGTTGCCCCGGTATGGGCGTCAATCGTTTGATGCGAGAATCGGGACAACATGGCGATTCTGAGATTGGCTTTATTCCGCCGTTTCCGTTCGCGTTTTATGTGGTTCGTGGAAACTGGAATGTCCTGGTTCTCGAAAACAGGCCAAAATCACGAACCGGGACAGCGGGTTTTGCCCCGATGCGGACGTCAAACGATTGACATGTGAACCGGGGCAAATCAGAGGAGGAGAGGTCTTCGGGATAGAGCTTGACTGGGGCTGGGCGCACGGTTGATGTCGCGTGGGCCGGCTCTTGCGTTTCGGTCCACTGATGGTCCGGAATTTTGCATACCATGGTTCGGTTTTCCGGCCTGACACGCCATCGAACAAGCGTTCGAATTTGGTCGTGTGTTCGGGTATCCTTGGGACAGATTTGGCGCGCGCATAACCGTGCGCGCGGGAACGGTGAGATGGAAGGTGGGGTGTGGCTGTGGCGGCAACGCGGACTGGCGCAAGGCGCGCAACAAGCGCAAAGGGCGCGAAAACCAGCAAGGGCAAGAATGGTGAGGTCATCGTCGAAAAGGTGATGACCAGCGACTCCTTCCTGAGCCGGGAGATCAAAAAGGCGCCGCTGATCGAACACGATGGTTCGCTGGTAGCTGATATCTCGCACATCCCGAACGATCTCAAGATCACGATTCAGGGTGCGCGCGAACACAACCTCAAGAATGTCGATCTGGCGATTCCACGCAACCGTATGGTCGTGTTCACCGGCCTGTCCGGTTCCGGCAAATCCTCGCTCGCGTTTGACACCCTGTTCGCCGAAGGCCAGCGACGCTACGTCGAATCCCTGTCCGCCTACGCCCGCCAGTTCCTGGGGCAGATGGACAAGCCCGACGTTGACTTCATCGAGGGCCTGAGCCCGGCCGTCTCCATCGACCAGAAGACCACCAACCGCAACCCGCGTTCTACCGTCGGCACCATCACCGAAATCTACGATTACCTGCGACTGCTCTTCGCCCGCACCGGCATCCCTCACTGCCCTGAATGTGGCGAGCCCGTCGCCTCCCAGACCCCGCAGCAGATCGTCGACACACTGCTCGGCTATCCGGAGCGCACGCGATTCCAGATTCTCGCGCCCGTGGTCAAGGGCCGCAAGGGCGAGTTCGTGGACATGATCGAGCTGCTGCGCTCCGACGGCTACTCCCGCGCGCTCATCGACGGCGAGATGACGCAGCTGTCCGACGACATCAAACTCACCAAGCAGAAGAAGCACACCATCGAGGTCGTGGTCGACCGACTCGTGGTCAAGGACGGTATCCGCCAACGTTTGACTGATTCGGTGGAAACCGCCCTCAAGCTCGCCAACGGCAGCATCGTCATCGACTTCGTGGACGAGGAGGAAGGCAGCCCGGCCCGCCGCCAGCCGTTCTCCGAACACCGCAGCTGCCCGAACGGGCACACGCTCGAACTCGATGAGGTCGAGCCGCGCACCTTCTCCTTCAACGCCCCCTACGGCGCCTGCCCCGCCTGCACCGGTCTCGGCTTCAAACTGGAAATCGACCCGGACCTCATCATCTCCGACCCGGACAAGTCACTGGCCGACGGCGTCATCGAACCGTGGAGCGGCACCAAGATGACCTCCCAGTACTACGGCCACATCCTCGAAGGCTTGGCCAAGGAAATGGGCTTCTCCATGAAGACCCCTTGGAAGGACCTGCCGGACGACGTCAAGCACGACATCCTCTACGGCCACGACTTCAAGGTCAACGTCTCCTACCGCAATCGCTGGGGACGCCTGCGCGAATACTCCACCGGCTTCGAAGGCGTGATCCGCACGCTCATGCGCCGCCACGACGAAACCGATTCGCAGTCCATGCGCGAATACTACGAGTCGTACATGCGCGAAGTGCCCTGCCAGGTCTGCCACGGACGCCGTCTGAAGCCCGAAGTGCTCGCTGTCACCGTGGACGGCAAATCCATCTTCGACGTGTGTGACATGCCCGTCGTACGCGAACTCGCATGGGTGAACGCGCTGAAGCTGGAGGGCTCGGCACAGCTGATCGCCGGCGAAGTGCTCAAGGAGATCAAGGCCCGACTCGGCTTCCTGAACGACGTCGGCCTCGACTACCTGACCCTCTCGCGCGCGGCCGCCACCCTGTCCGGCGGCGAGGCGCAGCGCATCCGACTCGCCACGCAGATCGGCTCCGGTCTGGTCGGCGTCATGTACGTGCTCGACGAGCCGTCTATCGGCCTGCACCAGCGTGACAACGAACGCCTCATCGAAACCCTGCACCACCTGCGCGATCTCGGCAACACGCTGATTGTCGTCGAACACGACGAGGACACGATACGCCGCGCCGACTGGGTGGTCGACATCGGCCCCGGCGCCGGCGAACACGGCGGCGAAGTCATCTACTCCGGCCCCGCCAAGCACCTCATCGAAGCCAAGCGCTCCATCACCGGCGACTACATCGCCCACCGGCGAGAGATCGCCGTGCCCGCCAAGCGCCGCAAGATCCACAAGACCCAGGTGCTCAAAGTCGTGGGTGCCCGCGAGAACAACCTCAAGAACATCGACGTGAGCTTCCCGCTCGGCGTGCTCACCGTGGTCACCGGCGTCTCCGGCTCCGGCAAATCCTCGCTGGTCAACACGATCCTCTACCCGGTGCTCGCCGACAAGCTCAACGGTGCACGCATCGTACCCGGCCGCCACAGGCGCGTGGAAGGCGTGGACCAGGTGCGCAAGGTGATCCACGTCGACCAGAACCCGATCGGCCGCACGCCGCGATCCAACCCCGCCACCTACACCGGTGTGTGGGACAAGATCCGCACCCTGTTCGCCAAGACTCCCGAAGCCCAGGTGCGCGGCTACGGCCCCGGCCGCTTCAGTTTCAACGTCAAAGGCGGCCGATGTGAGGCCTGCCACGGTGATGGAACGCTGAAGATCGAAATGAACTTCCTGCCCGACGTCTACGTGGACTGCGAGGTCTGCCACGGCAAACGATACAACCGCGAGACTCTCGAAGTCACGTACAACGGCAAGACCGTGGCCGACATCCTTAACATGCCCATCGAGGAGGCCGCCGACTTCTTCAAGGCGTACACCGGCATCTCCCGATACCTGAAGACCCTCGTGGACGTCGGCCTCGGCTACATCCGACTCGGCCAGCCCGCACCCACCCTGTCCGGCGGCGAATCTCAGCGCGTCAAGCTTGCCACCGAGCTGCAGCGCCGATCCGACGGCAAAACCGTGTACATCCTCGACGAGCCGACCACCGGCCTGCACTTCGAAGACGTGAACAAGCTGCTCAAGGTGCTGCAGTCCCTGGTGGACAAGGGCAATACGGTCGTCGTCATCGAACATAATCTGGATGTGATCAAGGAGGCCGACTGGCTGATCGATCTCGGTCC
>OJKF01000081.1_pt1 | contig 55239 bp, 51 predicted proteins | sample 1596531 | NCBI WGS metagenome assembly OJKF01 (sample SAMEA4350128, study PRJEB24818) | metagenome | biome: human; feature: gut; material: faeces | place: Denmark | collected 2013-09 | reverse complement strand
GATCGCGTCGCCACCGGGCATGACGCGCATGCTCGCGGCGGCGACGATCGAGAGCTATAAGAGTGTGGGAGGTCCGGACGATCGGCGCCCGCCCACCCCACACCCTCCGACAGGCAGGTGCCGGTCAACGCCATCGCCGCCACCGGCACGGCCGGCCAGGCGCTGTTCGCTGGCGCCGGCAAAGGGGATCGGAAGTCGGTCGCCAACATGCGCGCCATCGCCGCGGCCGCGCGTGCGGCCGGCATGCAGACCACCGAACTGGTCGTGCCCGGCGCCGACCATGACTGGCATGCGGTGCAGGCGGTCTGGAACCCCGGTCTCGACTGGTTCGGCGCGCGAACCGGGCTGGGCGAAATGACGAAATCGTTGGAGGAATACCCACAAGTGGAGGTGTTGCAATGAGCGAAGAACAACAGCATGGGAACGCGCGGCCGGCGGCCATGCCGCAGACTCGGCGGCCCCTGCGGGACGCGGAACCCTCGCGGACGAAGCCCACCACGACCTCCCGCGCCACCAAACCGCATGCGGCAAGGTCCAGCCATGCGGCGGAAAGCTGGCGTGAACTGGCCGGTGACATGCGGCAGTGGGCGGACGACCACCGGCTGGCCGTCACCACCACGGCGGCGCTGGTGGCGCTGAATTTGGCGGCGTGGCTGGTGGCCGCGATGGCCGGATTTGCGTTTCCGCTGCGGCTCAGCACCAGCATGGCCGCATTCAACGCCGGCAAACTCATCGGCTCGCTGTTCCTGGCGCGCGGCGTCATCCAACTCATGGTCGACGCCGTCCTGTGGCTCGTCATGCTGTCGATAGCCGAACCATGGCTCGGCCGTGTGCGCACCGTCGTCACCGCACTCGCCTGCGCGGCCGGCGGCGTGCTGGCGGGCCTGACCCTGTGCGCGGCGGCCGGATGGATGTTCCAGGACTCCCTGTTCGTCTCCCGCATGCGGTTCGCATTGAGCCCGCTGGTGTTGCCGGTCGGCGCGCTCATGGCGGCCAGCGCGTTCTGCAGCCACCTATGGCGCAGGCGCATCCGACTCGTCGGCTATGTGGCGATCCTGGTCACGTTGCTCTACAGCGGCAACCCCAGCGGCTACTGCATACTCGCCGCCGCGCTGATCGGCCATGCCGCCGGCCGTGTGATGGCCGGTCCGCCCGCGCACGTCGAAGCCGAATGGCACTGGCTGCGCAGCACCTCCTTCGAGGCGCGGCGCATATTCGCGGCCATCGCCGTGGTACTGGCCCTGGGACCGGTCATCGCCATCACCTCCCATAACCATGCGGGCCCGCTCAGCACGATCGGCCTGCTCATGAGCCCGGTTTCCGTCGACAACGGCATGCTGGCCAAATGCCTGGCTGGTGACACGCACGGCGGATGCTTCCTGCAGTTCAATCTGCTGCGGGCCTCGATGCCCGGCGCGGTGCTGCGCTCGCTGCTGCCCACTGCCGTGACCTTGGTGCTGGCGTGGGGCCTGTATCGCGGACGTCGGTTCGCGGCCATCTGCACCGTGGCCATCAACCTGTTCACGGTGGCCATCGCCGTCGCCTACTATCTGGTCGTGCCGCTGAGCTTCGCGCCGGACGGCATGGCCTCCCTGCTGCAGCACGGCGCGATCGTGGCCTGCGTGGCGAACGTCCTGCCCCCGCTGCTGTTCGCCGTCGCCCTGCTGGCGGCAATGAAACACTTCCCGATTCGCATCGGCTGGCGCAGGCTGGTCGGCGGCATCGGCGCCATCGTGCTGGCCTGGCTGGCGTGCGCCGCCATATACCTGATATACGGTATTGCCCAACCCGCCACCTTCTCGCCACGCGCCACCGCCTCGTCGCTGCTGGCCGAACTGCCGGGCCGGTTCCTGCCCATAGGCTTCCTGAGCCATATGAAGCTGTCGTTCGTGCCGCGCACTCCGATGGCTTCGATCGTGTACCAAGGCGTCGGCCTGGTGTTCTGGATCGTGGTGCTGGCCGTGGTGATCCACTGGATGGGCGACGTGAGCGAATCGAACGAGCTGGCCCGTGCGCGCGCCGAACGTCTGGTCGAAACCGGCGGCGAATCGATGAGCTTCATGACCACATGGGAAGGCAACAGCTACTGGCTGTCCCCCACAGGCAGATCGGCCGTGGCGTATCGCGTGCTCAACGGCATCGCCCTGACCTGCACCGGACCGTTCGGCGATCCAGCGGAATGGATGGACGATCTGAACGGTTTCACCCAGTACTGCGTGGAACGTTCGCTGTCGCCGGTGTTCTACGGCGTGCATCGGGAACAGCGCGACGCGTTGCTGGAAGCCGGCTGGAACTCCATCGAGGTCGGCAGCGAGATGGTGGTCGACCCGCGCAACTGGAAGACGACCGGCAAGAAGTGGCAGGATGTGCGCACCGCCATCAACAAGGCCAAACGCGATGGCGTGAGCGACGTGCAGTCCACCTTCCTGGAAGCGTCGCTTGACGTGCGCGAGCAGATCGAGGACATCTCCGAGGAATGGGCGCAACTCAAGGCGTTGCCGGAGATGAGGTTCACGCTCGGCGGCGTCGAGGAGCTCCGCGACCCGCGTGTGCGGCTGCTGTACGCCGTCGACGCGGACGGGCGCGTGTTGGGCGTCACCAGTTGGCTGCCGACCTGGCGCGAAGGTCGCACCGTCGGCTGGACGTTGGATTTCATGCGCCATCGCACCGACAGCCCCAACGGCATCATGGAGTTCCTGATCGCGCGCATGGCCGAGCGTCTGCGCGACGAGGGCGAAGCCGATCCCGCGCACGCCGTGGAGTTCATGAGCCTGTCCGCGGCGCCCCTGGCCGGAATGAACCCCGATCGGGACAACGCCGGGGAGGACGGGGCACCGGCCAGCGAAGGCACGCAGGTGCTCCAACACGCGCTGCAGATCGTGGCCGACTGGATGGAACCCGCCTACGGCTTCCACTCGCTGTTCAACTTCAAGCGCAAGTTCCAGCCCACCGAAGCGCCGGTCTACGTGTGCTACCCGGACCCGGCGGCGTTGCCGAAGATCGGACTCGCCGTGGTGCGCGCCTATGTGCCCAGCGTGACGGCCGCCGAAGTGGCCGGCATGCTCAGCACGCTGCGGTCGTGAACGGCGTGCGCTGTCATGGCGTAGTAACGTGGGACGTATGAACGAACGGAACAACGAGTGCGGCGACGGCACCGCGCAGGTCGCATACTTCGCCGGCGGCTGCTTCTGGGGGCTGGAGCGCTACTTCCAGAACGTCGACGGCGTCACGGACACCACGGTCGGCTATGCGCAGTCCGCCATCGAGGCGCCGACCTACGAGCAGGTCTGCGCGGGCGTCACGGATGCGGCGGAAACCGTGCAGGTCGAGTTCGACCCTGCACAGGTCAGCCTGCGGACGCTGACATTGCTGTTCCTGGAGGTCATCGACCCGTTCTCCGTGGACCAGCAGGGCGAGGACCGCGGCCGGCAGTACCGCACCGGCATGTTCCACACGGACGATGCGCAGCGGGCGGTGTACGTGGCGGCTCTGGAGCAGCTGGTCGACCGTCTGCCGCAGCGCCCGGCCGTGCTGGTCGAACCGTTGCGCAACTTCTATCCCGCCGAGGCGCATCATCAGGACTATCTGGTGAACAACCCGTCGGGGTATTGCCACGTGCCGGTCGCGGCGATTGCGAACGTGAAACGCCGCCAGAAGTATGTGGAGCGCATCTGGGACCTGACGCTCGAACAGTTCGCCGTCACGCAGAACGCCGCCACCGAGCGCCCGTTCGTCAACGAGTACGACGAGAAATTCGAGCCCGGCATCTACGTGGACATCGTCAGCGGCGAGCCGCTGTTCTCATCGCGCGACAAGTTCGATTCCGGCTGCGGCTGGCCCGCGTTCTCCCGCCCGATTGCCGGTGACTTGCTGACCGAGCATGAGGACCACCGCATTCCGGGCCGCGACCGCATCGAAGTGCGCACGTCGGACACACAGATTCACTTGGGCCACGTGTTCACCGACGGCCCGGCCGACCGAGGCGGCCTGCGCTACTGCATGAATTCCGCCGCGCTGCGTTTCGTGCCGCGCTCGCGCATGGCTGAGGAGGGCTACGGCGACTGGATTGCGGTTGTGGATGGGGATGATCAGGCATGAGCATGGAGAATATCGCGGGCGCTCGCAAGCCCGCCAAGCGTGAGGATGAGCACACGGTCGCCGGCGAGCATCGCATGATGCGCCGTGCGGACCGTGAGGTGACCGACCCCGAGCAGATCGCCGCGATTATCGCCGCTTGCGACATCGTCGAAGTGGCATATGCGGATGCTGAGGGCCTGGCCATCGTGCCGCTGAATTTCGGATTTGATTATGAGTATGACGAGGCCGATGGTGTTGCCGCAACAGCCTTGGTGAACGGTGCTGAGACGGTCGGCAGCACGGGAGTCGTGGCAGCCGATGAGGTGGGGTGCCCCGGCAAACTGACGCTCTGGTTCCACTCCGCGCCGCGCGGCCGCAAGCTCGACGCGATTCGCGCCGCCGCCGGTGGCCGACTGCCCGTGGCTTTCACCATGCAGACCGACTGCGAGGTGGTGGCGGGCCGCACCACGTGCAATTGGGGTGAGGCGTTCAAGTCGATCGTCGGCAATGGCGAGGCCTCGCTGGTCAAGGATTTGGGCGAATGCCGCCACGGCTTGCAGGCGCTGATGGCGCAGCAGGCGCACATGCCGCACGTCGAATTCACCGACGCGCAGGTGCGCAGCGTCACAGTGTGGAAGATCGAGGTCGATTACTTCACCACCAAAGTCCGCACCAAACCCGTGCCCGCACACATGCATCAGCGCCCTGCCGTGCCGCGCGCAGGTGTGATCGGTGCCCGATAACATCATTGCAGCAAGGATGGGATGTCGGTTGTGGTGCGGCTCAACGATTCTTAACGTACCGGGTGCCGCGGCCGGCGCCCAGTTTGGTGATGGTGACGTTGTCAAACAGTGTCTTCAGTGTACGTTCAACAGTGCTGGCGCTGATATCGGGCAATTGTTGAAGTATGTCCGCTTTTGAGAGCGGCGATAATGTGCGATCAAATAGATTGCCGATACGCTGCTCCTTGGTGGGTTTTCTATTGCTGCCCCAGCCGGACGCTTCCCCAATCCGTTCGTCGAACTCTTTACAGGCAGTGAGGATGACGCCGAGTAAATAGTTCACAAATGGTGCATAGTCGTTGACGTTGTCGTTCCAGCCGTATGTGCTCGCGGCAAGTGCCTCGTAATAGGTGTCTTTGGTCCGTTCGATAAGGTGTTCAATGCTGATATATTTACCTACTTGGTAGCCATTGCGGTAGAGCAGTAGCAAGGTCAACAGCCGGCTCATTCGACCATTGCCGTCATGCAATACCACATTGGGACTCACAAAGAAATCTATAATTGATTTCCACTTTTTGAGTACGTTCTTTACCGGTTCCCTCTGCTTGATACACATATATACTGTCAATCAGTTCAACCAGCATAGAACGGTTTAACTCTGTTACGTTTTCATACTTGCGTATGGTTTCTAAAAATTGGTTTGTATTTTTCGTCTTGTAGTCCTCGGCTTCGATTTTCTCTTTTAATTCCTTACGCCTTTCTTCAAGTTCTCTCTGCTCATTTTCATAAGTTACAGACATTTTCTCAAAACGTCCATCAGAAATTTTTCCTGCTACATTCTGCTCAAACAGCTTCATTATGATACTGTCAATTTCAGCAATACGCTTTTCTGCCAGTTCCAATTCCTGTTTAAACTGCTTGATTTTCTTACCGCCGCCGGATTCACTCAACACCCTCATTTCTTCAATGAACTGGTCGCCTAATGTTTCCATATTCTTGATATGCTTTTGAATGTCGTCCATGACAATCTTCACTAATGCGTCATAGGAAATTGAATGAGTTGTGCAGAGGTTGCTGTTTCTGGCATATGTCCTGCAACGAAATCTCGGCTCTCTCCCGTTTGGATTGGAGAACGCCATATTGCGTCCACAGTCCGGGCATTTTACAAGCCCCACAAACATATTGGGTCGTCCAGTCTTATTTGGTCTTTTCTTTACACTGATGAATTTCTGTACCAGTTCAAAGGTTTCTTCATCAATGATAGCTTCATGGGTGTTTTTTACAACAATCCAATCTTCCTTAGGAACCGCTACCAGTTTTCTGTTCTTGAATGATTTTGTCTGTGTCTTGTGCGATACCATATGACCGAGATACACTTGATTTTCCAAAATCATCTTAACATTTTTTCCAACCCAGTCGGTAGGGAATCGGGAACCTGTGCTTGTTTCCAGCGTGCCATTCTTCATTGCTCTGTAGGCTCTCGGAATCAAAATCTTTTCTTCACACAGGACGGTGAGCAGGTGAAAGTGTCTATATCGGTAAAATATCTCGACCAAAGGACAAAGGCAACACAGATTTCACAATTTGACTTGACGTTGGAAAAAGATAGTAACTGGAAAATTGTAGGATAATGAAACTGGGGGAATGGTTCTTAATCTCCATTCCCCTCTAACTATTTTTGTACACGTTCAATTTCATTTTGATAAAAAGTAATCTTATCATCTAATTTAGACATATGCTCTTGTAATGAAAGTATCTGGATATTTAATGCTTTCCGATGATTTATCAGCATTTCCATTCTTTCATATAAAGTTGATTCACCCATAGCACGTAATTCCGCATACTGTTTAATTTCTTTGATTGGCATACCGGTATCTTTTAATCGTTTAATAAAATCAATCCATTTTATATCACTATCTGAATAACAACGACGGTTTGCAGCATTACGTTTGGGTATTATTAAATTTTCTTGTTCATAATAACGCAATGTATGAATACCTAATCCTGTAAGTTTTGAAAACTCACCTATTGAATAATCCAAAAAATCACCTCTTATCTCTTGACATAGAGTGAACTCTACATTGTATGGTTTTATTGTACCAAACAAAAGGAGGAATGACAAATGGTAAATGAAACGAATAAACATACCGTTATTACAGGGGCAAGTTCTGGTATCGGTTACGAAACAGCGAAAGCCTTTGCTTCACGTGGTAAAAATGTAATTATAATTGCCCGTCGTAAAGAAAAACTCGATAAATTACAGAAAGAAATTTTAGAGAAATTTCCGACAGTAAAAGTCATTGTAAAGGCAACTGACTTAACCAAATCTAAAAATGTTTATCAACTTTATAGTGAATTAAAACCATATAAGCTAGACACATGGGTAAATAATGCTGGATTCGGAAATTATGGTAGCGTTGCAGAGCAATCCTTGGAGAAAATAGAATCTATGATTCATCTGAACATTGAAGCACTTACTCTTCTTTCAACACTTTTTGTACATGATTATAAAGATATTGAAGGAACACAGCTTATAAATATTTCTTCATGTGGAGGTTATACAATAGTTCCAACTGCTGTTACTTATTGTGCCACAAAATTTTATGTAAGTACCTTTACAGAGGGATTGGCAAGAGAGTTAAAGAGTTCTAATGCGAAAATGCAAGCTAAAGTATTAGCTCCTGCCGCTACTAAAACAGAGTTTGGCAAGGTAGCAAATGATGTTACAGAATATGATTACGATAAACTTTTTGGAACATATCATACAAGTGAACAAATGGCTGATTTTTTAATGCAGCTTTACGATAGTGATAAGGTTGTTGGTGCTGTAAATAGAGAAACTTTTGAGTTTAAAATGTTTGACCCGCTATTCGATTATGCGGGTAATTCATCTCATAATCAAAAACTATAAGATATGTTATAACTATTTTCTATACCAATTATAAGGCTACATTTCATACTCTGTATAATCCGTATAAGATGTAGCCTTATATAAGAATTATAGATGTTATAATTCAAAACGCTCTTTCATTGACGCAATCCATGTTTCGATTGCCTGTGCAAGAATATATTGCTGTTCCAAAACTGCCATTCCTGTTTCTGGAATTTCGGGAACATTTTTTTAAGATTCACATTTTCCTCAAGATAAGATTTGAGCGTTTTTACATTATTTTCAATATCTTATTCATTTTTTGATTCTCCTTTCATTTGGGTAAAAAAATAGACGCTCATTTCTGAACGTCTGGAAATAAAAAAGGAATACCGTTTTTCAAGTATTCCTAATTCTATATGTTATTTAACTGTATTTATGTGATATGAAGTTGTTTGCTGCTGTTATGCCGCTATTTGTTGTTGGTATCTCAATGGTACATTTCCATCATTGAATGGGTGGATGCAGGTGAAGTCGAAGGTGAACATTGCTGTGGCGAGCAATGGATCGATATGTCCGTCTTGGATGGCTTCTGTATAGGCGGCGCAGGCGCGCTCGACGAGCTCCGGTGTGATGAGTGCGTTTGGGGGCGTGAAACGAATGATTTGTTTTCCGGTGGCGTCGCGCTCGATGATGACATTGTCGCTGTCTTTGAAATGTCCGCCGAAAGCGAGGCCAGTGTATCGGAACAGATCGCGATGCAGTTGGAGGATTGTATTTGGGGTCGGTGGAATGTAGTCGTGGCTTCCGTGGATGGTGGCGAGTACGTCGCGATAGCCGGCGATTTCCTCCTCGGCACGATTGCGTGGCGTGGTTTTTTCTGCAACCAGTGCCTTGAGTCGCTTGTCGCTGGTGAGATACCTTCAATACGATTGGATGCGTTGGTGCTTTGAATGCGTGCAACCGCGATGAGTGTGTTCAACAAATCAGGCCTGATTGCAGCCTGTACGCTTTGACGACCTTTGGCTTCGTGGATGGCGGATAGCAGTGTTGTGGTTCGTGGGGTGAGCAGTCCCTTGGCGGTGGTGATGTAGTCAAAGTGCTTCATTGCGAGTCTCTTTCTGCATCATCAAATAGTTTTCTGCATCATATTCTATCAATATGATGCAGAAAAGTGGATTGTTATTCCCTTGATGATGGTGTTGCTCAAATCTCACCTTCCGCTGGCGGGAGGTGGCTCGCAGCGCCGGTGGGTGGTTTGCTCTCGAACCCGATAGACTTGCCGCATGGCAGCAGTGACAGTGGTAATTACCAGTTGCAATCAGGGTCCGTTGATTCGCGAAGCAGTCGAGTCGGCATTGTCCCAGACGGTTCGCCCGGAACGCATCATCATCGTGGATGATGGTTCCGATGAGCAAACATCTGTTGATGTATTGAGCGCAATTCTCGACGATTGCCGGCATGGAGTGCTGGATGCGGGCGGTGTCGCCGTCGATCTTATCGGGCAGGTGAATGCAGGTCCCTCCGCCGCGCGCAACCGCGGCATCGCCGCTGCCGAGACGCCGTTCGTGGTGGTGCTGGATGGCGATGACCGTTTGATGCCGACCTTCATTGAGCGTACGTTGCCGTTGCTGGCTGCTGATGATTCGATGGTTGCGTCCTCTGGTTGGCTGCGTACGTTCGGGGTTCTGGACTCAGTGGTCCAACCGACCGGTGGCGACGCGGGAGCGTTCGTGTCACATAACTGCTGCCCGGTCACATGCATGATTCGCCGCTCGGCGTGGGAGCGTTGCGGTGGCTACGACGAGTCGATGCGCAGTGGCTTTGAGGATTGGGATTTCTTCTTGTCGTTGCTGGAGTTCTTCTTGTCGTTGCTGGAGAGTGGGCTGGCTGCGAAAGCGGAAGATGGTATCGACGGTATTGGGGATGCCGGCGGTATCGATGATACCGATGGTGTCGAGGATGCTGGTAGTGCAGGCGGTGCTGTGGATATTGGCGGTACTAAGGATGCCGGGAACATTGAGGCTGTCAGGGATGCCGGTAACACCAAGAATCCCAAGGAGGGCACGGCTCACATCGGCATTGTTCCCGAGCCCCTAATCGAATACCGCACGGCCCCGGCCTCCTCAAACGTGACCAGCATGACCAAGCGCCTCGATCTCATGCGCTTCCTGATCGCCAAGCACCGCGATCTCTACGCCGCGCACATCGCCGACGCCATCCTCGGCGTTGAAGCCATCTCCATGAGCCGCTTAACCATGTGGGAATCGTTGATGTGCGGTGACGCCACCGCCAGTCAAGCCTTCATGCTCCACCCCACCTACGGCGACGGCGGAATGGCCGCCGCCGTACGCTTGCGGAGTTGATGGTCAGCCGGGCCGGCTCAAATCGGTGTCCCCACTGTCGTCAACCTGCCAGTTTTTGGCCGGCAAACGCCGCTGAGAGCCTTTTGGCGGCGTCAAGTTGCCAGCACTTGGCCCATTAGCGTCGTTGCCGTGGTCGCTTGCGGTGGTCTACGAAAGGATGTGGTCCGTGGACGCTGCAGACAGTCAGAAACATGTGAGCGGTAGTCATCACGTGCTGAATATTCCTGGTACGCTCTTTTTGGACCATTCGCTGACAGAGAGTATTTGTTGAAGGAATGAGGATGTCGTGAGCGCTATACCGATTATTGACAGCACATTAACTATGTTAATAAATGCACCTTGCTGTTTTGGGGACAGAGAATCCAGAAACGACGCGATATATGGGTTGTTCCGGTTGATTTCGTAGCGGAATGCGCCATCGCGGTCATCTACGACATCCCACACAGGAGCTAAGGGGTCATCGTTCTTCCTGCGACCTCGGAATTGTTGGGCTCTGCGACTTGGTTTTGCCAAACGATCTACATATCGTTTCATGACGTCACTGATAATTTTCGGTGGCGTGGCCCGTGACTTTTTGATGTCAAGAGTCCACTCAGCATCTAAGCTATTTGGAATATCCACTTGCACGCGACTCAGCTTAGTGGCCTGTTTTTTGGGAAGCATACGGAACCAGCTACCCCAAGTGATTAGTCGGTAAGCGCGGTATACATAAAAACCTTGAGTGTCGGTCAGTGTTTTGCCTCGTTGCTCGCTGAGATCCAAAAGCTTTTTGTCTTCGTCACGCAGACGGTTTTGATACGGCAATGTATAGCCGCGCAGCGTGGCTCCTAAATTGCCGATGCGCTGCACTCCGGTGGTTTGTACTGCCGGATTATCGCGAAGGAATGGGTCTCGTTGCGGAATCGGATATCCGTTAATGTCGATGACGATCTGTCGGATATCATCGTCGGGATAGGGGTGCGTAAACCGGTGAAATACCAATGCAAGGTATCCGGTGAGTTCATCCATAGCCTTGTCGATCTCTCTGAGAGATCTGCCCGTAAGAGTCTCAAGCTTGTCGAGATTGCGCCACAGGATACAAGTACCGTGTGAGACAGGCATGGCGTCGTGGACTCTTTGGGGCAACGCCGACAGAGTCTCTTTCTCGTTCAATTGTTCCAACGTCCATTCGCCTGCGCGTGCTACAGCGTCCAAATCCCAGCGCAGTGTGGTACGTGCTCCGTCCTGAAGCGTTGTCATGAGTAAAGATCGCGCTTGAGAGAGGGAAGCGGTTTTCAGGCCAAGCCCAAACCGGCCCAGATCATTCGATGCACGGTTCTCATTCGGGCTATTGCCGGCAAGCTGCATAGCTTCGAATGCGGTTTGATCATCCATGCCATCGCCGTCATCCACAATAGCAATGTATGGTTCCTCGCCCTGCCCGAAGTACAGAATACTGATTTTAGTGGCATTCGCAGCTATCGAATTATCGATGATATCGGCTATCGCAGTATTCAAGTCATACCCAACAGAACGCATGGACTCCAGCAGGTTGGGATTTGGCGCACATGTTCGTTCTCTCACAGTGATACCTCGATGTGCTTAAAGTTGCTTGCAAAATCTAATGTAACGGACGTTAAGAACGGTTTTCGGATAATCAATTAAGATTGGCGGCTAGTATAAGCATCTTTCTAATTACTGTACTCAATACGCAAGCTGGGGTCTGTCTCGTATGTGTCAATAATCTTGTTGTAAGAGGTGACCAAATCAGTGAGCATTGTTTTGCGTTCATCTTGGCTAAAATGACCATGCTCATGGACATTGGTTGACAGGAATGACTGAATATCCCAGACCTCCAATCGTTCAGCGAAGCCCATATCCGCTGCCAAATCCCAAGCAGTTTTCACTCGGTCTTTCACCGTGATAATGATTGGATGAAGGCCATTCTTGATATTGCGCTGGCATTTCTCCATAAGCAACGTGGCTGGAGCGGTAGTGCAGTGTATGGCGGTATCTCCGATATTGAAGTCGCCGCCTCGCCCGGTGGGGTCATCTGCTACTGAAGCTCCGTTGATTTCCACTTCCGGCATGATAATAGACAGCTTTGCTGCCACGAGCTGCTGCAGCACCGTGCCCTCGTACATGGTACCGGGATTCTCTTTTTGCCGCTTCTTGGCCTGCTCTAACAGATTGCCTACTGCTGCGGTGATTGAGAGTGACTCATCGGCCTCTAGCCTGAATGGCTTGCTATTGAAGAACTTGCGTATACGATCAATCCAAAAACGCTCTATCTCGCTGAAATCTTTGCTGGACGGCCGCTCTTCATTAATGAGCGCTGCATAATCTTTCATTATGCCCATAAGGCCGCGGCTAGTTCGACCACCTTCGGACGCGAGCACCCTCTTGATGTGGTACTCCTCTAAAATGCTTTGGCAGTTCGCACCACTCAGTCCTTTGACCTGTCCTTCTTTACCCGTGAGATAATCATCGGGATTGATTGGCAATGTATCTTTCGAGAAGGCGCGGTTGAGCTGCAGTATGCCGGCTAGGTTGCCTTTGGTGTTAATGCCGTGGCTCTTTCGAAACTCCTCGATGGCGTCAATACCCATGCTCGCTCTCCTTCGACGACTATCAAGCTGACCGTAGCTCGTGTTGCTGCTTTGCCTTGTCCAATGTACCGCGAAGTGCTGGCATGAAGTAGTGCTCGCCAAGCCATTCGACTACAGGTACTGCCACTGCGTCACCGAAGCCGAACAAGGCTTGGTTGGTGCGCAGACCATTAAGGTTGTAATGAGATGCGCCCATAAGTGCCGCGTACTCCTTTGGAGTCATCCAGCGCACTGCCGTCGACCCCTTGCCGAGTCGTACCACGGCTTGTCTTGAAGAACCCCCGCGAGCTGTTCGTAGACATCCCGAAATGTCATCCGCTCGGACTTCCCACGTGGGTTTCCCGTTCCGAGTGCGCCTGTATGCCGTTCGATAAGAGATGAACGGATTGTCCTTCAGCTTCATCACTCTCTCTGATTGCACAGCGGACAGTGAGTCAAGAAATGCCGTTAGCTTGCCCTTAGGCCACCATCGGGAATCATCGTCTGACATCTCTTCGGCGTACATGCCAAAGCCCGCCATAAGTGGTTCCGGCGGTTCCGGCAGAACTGCCCTGTGCATACGCAGGGAGGTATCGGCAAACACCTGTTGCAACCAATCTGGCCGTAGTGGGGAATTGGCTTGCGAGCCCTCAGGAGGATTGGTTAGGCCGACCAAGAACAGTCTGGGGCGGGACTGGGGCACAAAACGCCGAGCGTCGATTGACAGCGCGTCAACTGAATATCCCAGTTGGTTGAATGCGCTTACTGCTGCTGCTATATCCTCGCCTGAGTGAGACGTAGCAAGACCTGCGACATTCTCAAGTACGGCTACAGGTGGCCTATTGTTGCCCATCTCTTCCAGGAGGCGGATATACTGCCAGAAAGCGCTGGACTGTTTGCCGTTCAACCCTGTACGGGTTCCAGCCAGAGATATATCGGTACAAGGGGAGGAGCCCCAAGCAATGGAGATATTGTGAGGCAAGTCAGAGCCATGTAGCTCACCCATGTCCCCCTCGATCAGGGTATGTTCCTGCTCATTGTTGCCGAACTGGTTCCTATACATCTGGCATTTGGCGTGATCTATATCGTTCGACCACGCCACGTGGAAACCAGCCTCTTCGAGGCCTAGGCGGGCAAGCCCTATGCCGGCAAAGAACTCAAGCGCTTGTGGTGCGGTTGAGCCGATACGGGTAGTCCCGCTGGATGCACCAGTCATGCCCTGTTCCTTTCCGATTTCTGACATTCACTGGTACTAGTGTACGTGCTGCTTGCTATGAAATCGTATGCGTATTCGCTGTGGCGCGCTCCTCCTATGACATCTACCAGCATTTTTTGGAGGCGAAACATGCGTTTGATTACGCAATCGCGTGGATTGAAGATGTCGGGAAAGGCGCTCTCGACTATTGTGGTAGCCAAGAGAAGCGGTCTGTTTCCGAGGTGAGGTTCGGGAACGATCCGACTCTCGGCAGTGATTCATCTACGCAGACAAGCCAAAGGAGCCTCGCCATGATTCTCGTCACCACCACCCCGTCCGTCGACGGATACACCATCACCAACTACCAGGGCATCGTCTTTGGTGAAGTGGTGTCTGGCGTGAACATGTTCCGGGACTTCGGCGCGGGTTTGCGCAATATGTTCGGCGGGCGCAGCCAGGGATACGAGGAGGAGCTGATGCGCGCCCGCAACGAGGCCATCGCCGAGATGCAGCGGCGCGCGGAGGCTCTGGGCGCACACGCCGTGGTCGGCGTGGACATTGATTACGAAGTGCTCGGCGCCGACAACGGCATGCTTATGGTCACCGCATCCGGCACCGCCGTGCAGATTTCACGGCGTGCCTGAGGATTTGAACGGGCTGCGCGGAGGTCGCGCGGATTATAACGCGCAGACGATCAGGTAGATCGCCACGATGTGGCAGGCGTACCCGATGACCGTGCCCAAGTGAAACACCTCGTGAAACTCGAACCAGCCGGGGACGGGGTTCGGCTTGCGCAGCGCGAAGCATACAGCGCCGGCGATGTACGCGGCGCCTCCGCACGCGATGAGCACGGTCGGCGCCGGGCCTACTGCGGGAGCCGTCCAAAGCTGCGGGATAAGCGTCACCGGTGCCAGTCCGAGCACGATGTACACGGTGGTGAACACCCAATTCGGGGTTCGCAGCCAGACGATATGCAGTATCGTGCCGATGGCCGCGGTCACCCAGATCACCGTGAGGTATGGGCGGCGCGTGCCCGGGTCGAGCGCGAAAAGCACGGGTGTGTTGGTGCCTGCGATAATGAGGAAGATATTCGAATAGTCGATGCCGCACAGCACACGGGTCACCGCCGTGCTTCGCCACGGCACGACGTGCAGGAGCGAGCTGTTGCCGAACAGCAGCATGGCCGATGCGCCGTACACCGCGCACGCCGCTTTGACGGGGCCGGACGGTGCGATGCAGATCAGCACGATGGACGCCGCGATGCACAACGGCAGGGTGGCGAGGTGCAGCCATCCACGCAGTCGGGGCTTGCGTATGCCGAATGCGTCCACGGGGACGATGCGGCGTCTGACCGTTTTCAGTGCTGCCTTGGCTTGGCGGTAGTGCGACTGCGCGGCCCGGTATCGCGCCGACGCGCGATTCAGTGCGGCGATGGCATCGTCCATCCGGTCGCCGGTGTGCGGAGGCGTGGTCGTCGCGGCGGGGGACGCCGCCCGTGCCGTGCCGGTGGGAGCGCTCATATCGATCACCTCGCTGTGGCCGGCGCGTTTCCGGCCGCTAACTTACGTTACCGTAACGTAGTACGGGGCGGCGCGGCAGTCAAGGTCGGCAACGGCAATCCGGTGCATGTTCGATTATCCCGAATCGGCCGCGCCGCGGACGAAGATGCACGGAGCGCTTCACCGTGAGCGTAATTACGGAATGAGAGTCGCCGGCAAGGGTTGGGTGGAGCGAAAGGTCAAGGTCGGGAGCCCGGAAGGGTGCCGGATGCGGCAACGAACCCGGTCGCCGGCGTCGCTGGATGGTGACATCGCGGCGGCGGTCGCACGGTCGGCTGCCAAGCCGCATTACTCCGCGCGTGCAACGCGTTGATTGAAGGAGTACCGATTATGGCGATGTTTCCGTCTTTGATGAATGACACGATGTTCTCCGACCTGTTCGACGATCCGTTCTTCGAAGGTTGGCGCAACGTGGATCATGCCGTTGCGGGCGGTCCGACCATGCAGACGGGCATGATGAACACCGATGTTCGGGAGACCGATAAGGACTACATCGTCGACATCGACATGCCCGGCTTCAGGAAGGACGATATCTCGCTGAATCTGCAGAACGGCTATCTGACCGTTTCCGCGCGTCGCGACGACTCCCACGAAGACAAGGACGGCGATGGCCGTTGGCTGCGTCGCGAACGCTATGCCGGCTCCTGCCCGCGCAGCTTCTACGTTGGCGAGGACGTGAAGGATTCCGACATTCACGCCAGCTACAAGGATGGCACGTTGTGCTTGGAAATGCCGAAGCCGGATATGCGATAACCCTTTCCGTCGATCTTCAGGGGAATATCAGCCTTCCGTGTTATGTTTTCTCCCTATGAAAAAGGTGTATGTATACGTATTGAACGACATGGCGGAATATGAAATAGGTTATATTCTACAAGCGTTCAGTATGGAAAAACTATTAAAAAATGGAACAAAAGAATTTGAAGTAGAAACGGTTGCTTGTAATAAGAAACCCATCCTAACTTTGGGCGGGTTGACCATTATTCCGGATCGCGCTATATCGGAAGTCGATTTCAGCAATATCGCGGCTCTGCTTTTGCCGGGTTCTTCCGCTTGGGGCAGTGAAGACAATCAGGAGATATTGAAAAAGGCGCAGGAGTGTCTACGTAATGATATTCTGGTTGGTGCTATTTGCGGGGCAACTCTTGCGCTTGCCGATTATGGTATATTGGATAGATTCAAACATACAAGCAACTCTCTGGAATATCTGAATTTCTTCTCAAAGAACTATGCAGGGCAGGACTTGTATGTTTGTTCTAATTCTGTTTCGGACAGGAACCTGGTGACGGCAAATTCGGCAGGTTCATTGGAATGGACAAAAGATATTTTAAAGAATCTTAATGTATATTCCGATAAGAAGATTGAAGCATTTTATAATTACTATTCAACAGGCGATGCGAAGTATTATGATGAGCTCCTACAATAGAGGGTGGTCACGGGTCGTTGGCTTTCCCGCGGGGACCGGATCACATGCATGATTTGTTCGCAGTGAGCCGTATGCACTACGATATGGCTGGTTATCGTAGTGCTCGCCCTCCCATGGGGTGGGCCGACTCCTTTTGGCTGTTGCTGCTCGCTCTACACGGGCCGATTCTCGCAATCGCACTTGTCCTGATATTGGTGGCGATGACTCTTTACGCTATACTTGGCATGCAAACCCATCAAAGGAGCATGCGACATGAACGCCGTTAAACATATCCTTATGACGGTCTGCACAGGCATTGTCCTCTGGCTCATGACATTGGTGGGAGGACTCGCCTGGGCGATGTTCTCCACCCCGGGCAGCCGGCAGCGCACAGAGGCGCTCTGGGGAGCCGTCTACTTCGAGACAAGCCCCTCCAAGAACGGGGTCCTGATGCAATTCGGATTGGAGAACATGCGATCAGTCCTGCTGTTGCTGCTCGCTTGCCTTGCGGCGTGCGCTGCAATCAGTCTGATCGCGAAGGCCTGCATCAAAGGCCATGCGGCAATGTGCAAGCCGAAGCGAATCACCCGCTAACCGGAACAAGATGGCTTCATTTTCTCTTGCTTTGTTCTTTCCGATGAGGGTGAGTTGTGGAACCTTTGTCGCCGCTTGACTGTTCGCGGCATAACAAAAAGACTCAAACCGCTGGAATCCCAATGGTTTGAGTCTTTTCTACATCGTGCGAGTGGGGGAGTTGAACCCTTGGGGACATGTTGCAATCAAGCCGTTTTCGTTGAAACTCCAACGATTCTAGGTCATTACAAATCAATGATTTTCAACGGTTTCAGGTGCAAGATGTTGGATTTTCGTTGGATTATGAAGTTTGTCGGGCCCCGGTAAGGCCCGTATATGACGAAAGCGCCTCGAATGTCACCATGAGGGGTGTCAATCGGGGTGCTTCGTCTCATCCAATTCAGCGGCGGAACCATTCCGCCACCGGTTCGATCATACGACCGGACGAGGGCGGGCCGCTTCCCGTTGAATTTCGTGACATGGGCGAATCGCCTGCACGGGGCCGTTCTCGGTGGCTTGACGTTCCGCTCGGAAACAGGGCGAAAAGCCGGTTTCAGGGACGATAGCGGACCGTGGCGATGCACGCGGAAAGTCCGTTACCGGGTTGCGGGGGGATGCGGGCGCTGCGTGTTCTGGGAAGCCTTGCATGGGAGGGGGAGGGTAGTCCCCCACCCCATGCGAGGTGGTTTAGTTGGGCCAGTCGGCGCGGCTTGTGCTGTTGCGGTATGGTTGGTCTTTCCGTATCGGTGTTTTTGGTCTTCCCGATGGTTTGCCGGTTGGCTTGGTGGTGTGTTGTTGGATGGCTTCGAGTCTTGGCGTCATTCTTGTTCCCGGTGTTCGGCGGCGATGAGGTCGAGGCTGTCGGCGATGTGGCAGAGCGCTTCGAGTCGGATGAGTTCGCTTTGGCTGGCGAGTGAGTTGAATAGTTTGGCTCGGTTGAGTTTGGCGGTCATTGTGTCGCCCTTGCAGTCGTCGGGCATGTGCATGATCGTGTCGAAGTCGTTGTTGGTCATGGCGGGTTCCTTACTTCTTGTTGACGGTGATGACGGCGAGGTGGTCTGGGTATGGGACGCCCCAGCCGAAGCGGAAGGTGAGGCGCACGCCGAAGCTGTCGCGCTCGAAGTACCGGTCGTCGGTGCGGGCGATGTTGATGTCCCCGGTGGCGCTGTACACGTCGCCTATGCTGTTGACGAGGATTTTGCCGTTCGGGGCCATGCCGTCGAGGTGGACGGGCAGGCCGAACAATGCGGGGGTGGGTGTGTTGGCCACGTCGGGGCTGATGATGAGCCGTCCTTCGGCGTCGCGGAGTTTGAGCAGGTAGGCCCATACGCCGTAGTTCATGACGAGTCCGGTGGGTGCGCCGCCGTTGGTGCTGATCGAGGCGATGGCGTCCACGATGGGGTCGAGCGTGTTGGTGATGTTGCCGCCCTGGATGATGCCGGGGTAGTTGAACAGGCCGGTGGGCGCGGTCTCGGGCTTGCCTTCCGTGGGCGCGGGGTTCTGCCACAGGATCGCGTTGGCCTTGTCGATGATGGTCTTCTTCATGCCGTCCGTGAGCATTCCCACCACGTCGATGCCGGAGCCGCCGACGTTGCCGTTGGAGGCGGCGCTCTGCGCGCCGGATTCGTTGGAGAACACGTTGAGCACGGCCACCTTCTGCGTGCGGATGGCGAGTTCGAGTGGCTTGGTGTCCGACTCGTTGATGGCCGCGCCCTCGGCGACGATGCTCGCGGCGGCGTGGGTGCCGATGTAGGGCACGTAGAGGCTGGGGCTGTCGCCCTGCACGCTGCCCGCGATGGTGGTCTGGGCGAATACTCCCGCGTCGGGGATGATCTGTTTGGCCGGTGCGCTGCTGACGCTGCCGAAGCCGGGCAATGCGGTCGCTGCTGCCATGATGTTTCCTTTCGGTCTCGTGTTCCTGCGGCCAAAAGGAAAAGCAGCCGGAAGGAACGCTTGTGTTGCGCCTTCCGGCTGCTTTCTGCATACTGTGTGCTACCGGTTATTCTACACGTTGTCGAGTTTGTTCTCCAGTTGTTGCGCGTAGTTCTTCCAGTAGCGTTTGCCGCGCCGGTGCTTGGCCGATTCGATGGTGAGTGACTGTATCCGGTCGATGAGCTGGCGGCGGCTCAGATTCCGGTAGGGTTCCGGCTCGGGGTCACTTGGGTTCATGCTTGGGCTCCCTTATGTCGTTCGATCGTTTCAGTTGGTCGGCTATCCGGCACAATGCCTGGAGCATGTCGTCACGCTCCCCGCCTTGCCCGAGTTCCGATAGGTACCGGTCTTCGAGGCTTGCGGGCTTGCCGTGTTTGTTTCTCGGCATTGGTTCTCCTTTGCTTTCTCGTAGGCTTCGATGAACGGCGACGTGCCCCTGTAGGGTTTGCCGCGTTTCCTTCTGCCTGTCATGTGTTCCTCCATTCTTCTGATGCGATGCCGGTATGCGGCGGGTATGCGGGCCAGCATTCCAACACCGGCAATTCCGGGTAGCGGCGTTGCAGGTATTCGCATACCGTGCCGATGTCGTCCAGCCAGCGTTCGAGTTCCCCGCAATGGTTCGCCAGATCGCTTGGCTGGTCGGGGTCGGTGAACTGCCAGTAGTTGTTGCCTGACGGTTCCATGTAGAAGCTGAGCGCGGTCTGTGGGTCGCCTTCCGTGAACCATGAGATGTCGGCTTGGAAGTCCAGCCTGAAGTCGGGCTGGGTCGATCTGAACAGCACGATATCGCCTTGGTCTGTATGCTCCTCATGCACGAAACCGGGCGTATGGTCGAGCATGAGTTTGGGCTTCGGTGGCTCGTTCGTATCGCTGCTAGTGTTGGTGTCGGGATTATCGTTCATGTTGATTCCTTTCTCGGTTCCGGGCGGTACCGACGCCCGGAACCATTCGTTTAGGGGTGTCCCGGTGTTGGTAGCGCCGGGACGCCTGTTTTTTCATTTCTTGAACTGGCTGGTTGCTTCACTGCCTGCGGTTTGACGCCATGAAGGCAATCGGGCGTTTGATTCTCCCGCATGTATCCCCGCGTTCCGGCTGCCGCAACAATCGGATCGTGTGACAGATGGGATACAGGCGAAGCGGGTTCGACTATGGCTAGGTCATGGCCTCCCCCTTCCGCGTGGTCGTGGCCTGTTGTCGGGCTTCTCCCACTTCGGGTCTATATGCAGGGTCTCGGGCTGGAGCTCCTGCGCGAGCCGCAACAGGCTTGCCGATTGGACGGACGCTATGAGCGGGTCTGCGGGAACCCTGAAGCTCACATCCTTGGCACCGCCCTTCATGGCGTATGCGGTGGCGCGTATCAGCCGGGCGGCGAGCGCCTTGGCCTCATGGCGGGGCTGGCTCACGTCCGCGATGAAATGCGCGCTCAAGTCGCCTTTCCATTGGGGGCCGATGTTCACCATGCGTCGCCTCCGATGAACGCGGGCTGTATCCATGTGCCTTTGATGTGCAGTGAGTCGATGAACCTTGCGGCCTCGCACAGCGGGCACGAGACCTTCGTGTAGGTTCCCGCCCGCCGCGCCGTATCGCATACGGCTATCTGAGCGGGCCCGAACTCCACCGTCCGCCCGCACAGGGTGACGGCGGAAGTCGGGGTGAGCTGACGGCGTACCTCGTGAACGGTGAGCGTGAATGGCCGGGCGGTCTTCTTGGCGTGAATGTCATTCATGGTTGCTTCCTCGGCTTTATTAGTCGCCATGTGCTTTATTGCTGTGGTGGCGAGTAATCATGCGGTTGGCTTGGCTTATTACTGCCGTCTGGTCTTATTGCTTCTGTCGGCACTAATCGCGGCAGTAATCAAAACCGTTGCGGCAGTATGGCTAACGATTAGTGCCGTATTAGTGCCGATAGGAGCAATAGGGGTTGTCGGCATTACTACCCCTTTATGCCTTGTCTGGTAGGGGGTAGTAATGGGGTAGTATTCAAAACCGTTGCGGCAGTTGGGCTAACGATTTGTACCCCATTAGTACCCCAATTGAGTAATGGGGGCTGGGGTACTAACCGGCTTTATGGGCTATGTCCCAGATGTAGCCGCGTCCAGCGCCGGTGTGGTTCGGGTCGGGTACCGAGGATATGAGTCCGGGGTGCCGCTCCCTGGCCTTGCGCAATTGCTTGTCCGTGTAACCGGCTTTCTCGGCGTCGGAAGACAGTTGGGAGAACTTCGTACCGTGATGCTCGGCTAGGTAGTCGGTCAGCCAGTCGATCACTTCGCCACGTTCCGTGCGCTTCGAGTCCGCTGATTTTGGTAATGCCTTCTCGCTGCGCACGTCGTCCACGGTCTTGTCGGTCGGGCTTATCCTCGTGACGATGCCGACCGGCTTATGGTCTCCGTCGTCGGTGTCCACAAAGCGGGTCTCGAACTCATACGTGTAGCTGGGCTTATCCGAACGGCCCTTGACCTTCACCAACTGCATTACACGGGTGCCGTCCTTGGCCTGATCGAGGCTCACGACGATACGCGGCTTGTTGGTGAACGCGGCGGAACCGCCCACGGCCTGCTTGGCGCTGCCGTCAAGGCTCTTGTTGTTGTGGTGGACTCCCACGATCAGCATGTCGTCCTCGGCCCCCCACTTGTTAAGCGGCTTGAACACCTTGTTCACCTCATCCAAGGCGTACAGGTTCACGCCGGGCATACAGTCGGCGAGCGCGTCGAACACCACCATACGGATATCGTTCTGCTCGCACAGGCGTTGGAGCATGGGCACGTCGGCGGGCAGGTCCACGGTGTCGTAGTCGCTTGAGCTCACGTTCTCGTTGTCGTTGGTCACATAGGTGAACAGGCGCTGCCGCATGACGTTCAGGCTCACGCCGTGCGCCTGCATGGCCTGCTTGACCATGCCGGGGTCTTCCTCGCTCATGATGAACAGCACACCGTAAGGCTGGCCCGCCCATACTCCCTCGGTGGTGCCGAGCAGCACGCGGGCGGCGAGCTGTTCCACGACCGACGACTTGCCCACGTCGTTAGGCCCGCTGAACAGGATCGCGCCCAGTCCCGCGTAAAGGTAATCGACCTGTTTGAGCCGCTTGGTGTGGAAGTCCGCTATCGAGCGCAACCCGTGGTAGTCGGTCTTGCCCTTCTCCAGTTTCACGCCCCACCCTTCCAGTTCCGAGATATGCCGCACGAGTTCGTCGGCGTCCCGGTCGGCTCTCATACTCTCCATGCTCGGCATGGGCTTTCGCTTCGTCATGACGCTCATAACCTGCTAACTCCTTTCCAGTCCAACGGCTCGAACGGATGGCCGCTCAAGTCGCGCGGCACGCCGTCCCCCTTGTAGAAGCCGGTTGGCTCCAGATCGTTGTCCTGCATCCAACGCAGGAAGTTCAGGTAACGCCGGTAGTCGGCAACCGCCCTCAGATAGGCGGATATGGCTTGGAAGTCGCGCGGGGACTGGTTTAGACTGGACACGTCGGGTTCGGTTGGTTCCATCTCCGGCAACCTCCTTTCTTTGAGCGCCTGCCTTTACTTGCGGGGCGGGCGCTCCCTTGTATTCCAAGACGATGAGCAGCAGGGCCAGCAGGCCGCATGTGTAGGCCCAAGCCCATTCCTCAAGCCCGGTCAGCTGCCAGGCGGCTATGGCGAGCGCCACGGCGATGATTCTCAACATGGCTATGCCTCCCGTTTCATGTGCTGGTGGATGTAGTGCAATACGGAATTACGGTGGTAGAACACCTTGCCGCTGACATTGGTTTCGTATTCGGGGCCCATGCCGTTCAAACGCAGTTCGCGCCAGTAGGAGACGGGGGTGTCCGTGGCCGAAGCCACCACCGTATCCATGCTCTTGCGCGGAATCGAACGCGCCTGCTCCAACTGCTCTTCGGTGAAGACAATGCTCATGCGTTCACCGCCGTTCCCATGAGCCATGCGTCTAGATCGCTTTTCTTGTACAGCACCTTGCGAGGGCTGGGCTTGAAGAAGCGCGGCCCCTTATGCGCGTATCCGAGCGTGGCGAGCGTGCCGGTGGTGGTCTTCGCATACGCTGCGGCCTCCTTGCGTGTAAGCCACACGTCGCCGTCCGTGATGGCGGGGAGATGGGTTGTTGCCGTCATGATTGCCTCCATTGATACAGATTCAAAAAAACTGAAGTTGTGACTATGAGAATATCACATATTCAGAAAAACATAACTTGAGTGTGTCGTGTTGTATCAAATTGAGTCTGTACAATCTCAAATATGAGAATCAATGAGGTTGTAGGTCAGTTTTTGAAGCAATACAGGGTTGAGCACAACTTGACGCTGGATGATGTGGCAACGGCATCACAGCGCTATGGCAGCGGGTGGAGCGCGGCCACGGTCAGCAACATAGAGAAAGGCGGCGGCAAAGCTGATTCGCTGCCGACGATAATGATTCTGTTGTCAGCGCTCAACGATTTAGAGGATGAAGATTGGGCGAGGGAACAAGCGGAATATAGCCTAACCGACGAAGAAGTTCAACATGATTCGTTGGTTATGGCTGATCTTCTCGGGGGAGTGACCGGGAAGATAACTATTTCAAAATCTTTTGCAGCGCCGGTAGATGTAATAATTGGCATCCTTAATGGTGGTAATGCTGCTTTAGGCGATGGCCTAACAAAAGAAGAGCGATCGCAAGCGGTGGATGCTCACCTGGCAAAGATCAAAAAAATTATTGATTTATATGCGTCGATTAGTTATCTTCCTGCCGACAAAAAGGCCATGGACTTTTTCGATACCCATATCCCATCTGCGGCTGAAAAGAGAGCTGCTAAGAAAGTGGGTCTTAATCCCGATTTGGTAGCAGCATGGTGTTATTCAGCATACGGCAGAACGTTGGACGAAGAAGCCAATGCGCGAGCTGGAGAGGGCGCTTCACCCCAAAAAAGAGGAAGAGCCACACGTGAATTAGTGGAAGAGATGGAAAACGCTTTGCGGCTTCTAAAGAATAATTCTGCTAGCACGATGGCAAATCATGAGTCCAATGGGGGCGACTAACGCATGGTTTCCTATGAGAAGTACGCACTGAAGACGGGCGAGACCCGCTGGCGTGTCCACTACCGTGACCCCAACCACGTGACCAAGGAAAAGAGCGGGTTCCGTCGCAAGATAGACGCTCAGGACTGGGCGGCGCGCAACGTCACCATAGCCATGAACGACGGCAGCTATGTAGACCCGCAAGGCGGGCGCGCCCTCATATCCAAGCTCGGCGCCGAATGGGTGGCCGCGCATGAGAGCGTGTGGAAGCCGTCGCACCATCACAGCATCGAAACCGCATGGCGCGTCCATGTGAAGCCGAAATGGGGAGAACGGCAGCTATCCAAGATAACCCACTCCGAAGTACAGGACTGGGTGAACGAACTGGCGAAGGCGCGATCTGCCACGGTGGTTATCCGTGCGTTCGGCATACTCAAGGGCATCTATGACACGGCGGTGAAGGACGGGCGCATAGTCCGTGCGCCGGTGACTGACATACAACTCCCGAAGAAAAGCCGCAAGCCGCGCCAATACCTCACGCCGGGGCAACTATTGGCCCTTGCGGATGCTAGCGGCGCATACAGGCCGTTGATACTCGTATTGGGCCTATGCGGACTGCGTTGGGGCGAGGCAACCGCGTTGACGGTGCGGGACGTGGATTTCAAGCGTAACCGGCTGCATGTCTCCAAGGGCGTCACCAAAGTGGGCACGACCTTCGAGCAGGGCACGCCGAAAAGCAACAAGGCGAGGGACGTACCCATGCCGCAACTCGTCCGTGACGCGCTGCGCGAACAGGTCAAGGGCAAGAAGCCAACCGATCTGCTTTTTGAGGGAGAGCATGGTGGCTATGTCGCTCCCCAGTCGCTTGGCAAGAATCACCGCTGCTGGTACAAAACGGCGGTCGAGACCAGCGGCGTGCCCAAGCTGACGTGCCATGACCTACGTCACACAGCGGCCTCCATAGCCGTTCACAGCGGTGCGAACGTGAAGGCCGTGCAAAGGATGCTGGGCCATTCTTCGGCGGCTATGACGTTGGACACCTACGCCGACCTGTTCGACGACGATCTGGACGAACTGGCCGCAAGGATGGACGAAACCATGTCAAAAATCGCGTGATAAGTCTCTGAAGCTCAGTGGAGTTCAGCGGTGTTGTTTTTAGATTGCTGGATTTTCCGTTGGATTTCAGCTAGGCCGTTGGATATGAGAAAACCCCGGAACGTTGGTATTTCAACGTTTTCCGGGGTTTCTCCCTGCGTGCGAGTGGGGGGAGTTGAACCCCCACGAGCATACACTCACTGCCACCTGAAGACAGCGCGTCTACCATTCCGCCACACTCGCAGACAATCGACTAACTTACACCCAGATGCGCAATCATACAATCTTCGGCGTGTCGCGGTTGGCGGTTGCCGTACGGCGATCCGCAGGTGGCGGTTGGCGGCATGATGCCGCGGCCGTCGGCGCGCGACGGCTACGACGTCACAGTCCCGGCTTGCGTTCGCCGTTGCCGTAGAAGTGAGCCATCGTGTCGTCGCGGAACTCATCGAAGTATCCGCCGTCGATGGCGGCGCGGATGTCGTCCAGCAGCTTCACGAAGAAATGTTCGTTGTGAATCGTGGCCAACGTGAAGCCGTTGAATTCGCGTGCGCGAAGCAGGTGATCGACGTATGCGCGCGAGTAGTGACGGCACGTGTAGCAGTCGCATCCTTCCTCCAGCGGGCCGAAATCGAACTTGTGCTGGGCGCGTTTGATGTTGTATCGGCCCGACCTCGTGTAGATCGCGCCGTTGCGGGCGCAACGTGCGGGGGCCACGCAGTCGAAGGTGTCGCCGCCGTTCTCCACGCAGGCGAAGATGTCATCCACGGAGGCGATGCCGAGCACATGACGTGGACGGTTCTCCGGCATCGCGTCGCAGATCCACGCGCATGTGTCGCCGATGAGACGCTTCTCGATCGCGCCGCCGATGCCCACGCCGTCGAAGTCCAGTGAGGCGATCTGCGCGGCCGCGTGTCGGCGCAGATCCTCGTAATTCGCGCCCTGCACCACGCCGTACAAGGCCTGATACGGCCTGCCCAGGCGTTCCGCCGTCAGCCGCTGGTGCTCGTCCACGCAGCGACGGGCCCAGCGGAACGTGCGTTCCACCGAATCCTCCTGGTAGGAGCGGGTGTTCATCAGCGTGGTGAGTTCATCGAACGCGAACATGATGTCCGCGCCGAGCTTGTGCTGGATGCCCATCGAAATCTCGGCGGAGAAACGATGTGCGTCACCATTCAGAGGCGACTTGAACGTCACGCCGTCCTCGTCCACCCAGGCCATGCGCTCCTTGCCTTTTGCGATGATGTCGTCCGACTTCATGCCGGTCACGTCCATCGCCAGCGTCTTCTTGAAGCCGACGCCCAGCGACATGACCTGGAAACCGCCGGAATCGGTGAACGTGGGCCCATCCCAGTTCATGAAACGCGCCAAGCCGCCGGCCGCGTCCAGCACGTCCTCGCCCGGGCGCTCGAACAGGTGGAAGGCGTTGGCCAGCAGGCATTGTGCACCTAGATCCTTCATCTGCTCGGGCAACACGGCCTTCATCGCGGCTTGCGTGCCCACCGGCACGAAGGCAGGCGTGCGAATATCGCCGTGGGGCGTGTGGATGATGCCGGTGCGTCCGTATCGGGCACCGTCTCGCCCAAGCCCGCTGGCCGTGGATGGCAGGCGGGTGATCGTTTCGAAATGGAAGGCGCTGCGGTCGCCGGGCTGGCCGGGCTGTGCGCCCAACGGATGTTCAAGAAGGCTGATCGTCATATGTTCACTTTAGGCAGAAGGGCCAGAAAAGGGCTGGAAATTGTGAAGAACTCGGTTTCGAGGGGCGGATTTCGCCGCTCTCGAACGTCTACTTCCGCTTCAAGGGGCTCCTGGCCAAGTAGGCCGTCTGCAAAAATGGCGGAATGGCGTTAAATGAGGGCTCTTGATACTCGGAATTGACCGCGCGAACAGCCCCTTGAAGTGCAAGTAGATGTTCCCGAAACAGGAAATCAGCCCCTCGAAGCCGAGATGTCCATAAGACTCTGCGATGATTACGCATAGACTTTCAATCAACGTTCAGAAAACCCTCAGATTAACTGCCTTTACTAATGAGGTAGCACACGAGAAGCGGCAATGAGCAAGCGCCCGAATAGCCGCCGAACAGACGTGATAAGTTTAGGAAAAGGAGTAGCAATGGCTGACGAATTCAACCCGCAGGGCGTCGACCAGACCCCGCGGAATAACGAAACCCCCAATGATACTGCCGATGCCGGCAACGCCGAGCCGAAGAACCCGTTTGTAGGCGGCGACTCGGTCGATGCCGGCAACGCCAGCGATTCCAACGAGCAGCAAGCCCCGGTTTCCCCGGCCGCCCCCGCTGCCGATCAGCAGCCTACGCAAGCCGCTACCGACACCGCCGCCACCGAGCCCATCCCGGACTACGCCTCCGCCAAGGGCGAGAGCACGGTGGTCTCCTCCTCGCCGGCTTCTCCGGCAGCGCCGGCCGCAGACCAGACCTCGGCCACAACTCCGCTGTACCGCCCGGCCCCGGAATACGGCGCTTATGGTCCGACCCCGACTCAGGCACAGGGCCAGCAGGGCGGCCAGGCCGGCAACAATGCCCAGCCCACGCAGCAATTCCCGTTCGGTCAGCCTGCACAGCAAACCCCACAGGGCCAGCAAGGCAACCGCAATCCCTACTACACCAATAACCCGCAGCCGCAGGGCAACGGCAATCCGTTCAATCCGCCCACGCAGCCGCAGCAGAACATCGGCAACCCATTCGCCAGCCAGTCCGGCCAGAATGGCCAGAATGGCCAGCAGCCCCAGCAGGGCGGTCTGTTCGGTTTCGGCACTCCCGGTACCGGTACGCCGAACGGTCAAGGTCCGACCCAGCCGGGACAGCCCGGTCAGCCCGGCCCCGCCAAGCAGGGCATGTCCAAGACGGCGAGCAACATCCTCATCGCCGTGGTCGCCGCCGTCGTGTCCGCGGCCCTGTGCCTGGGCCTCGGCTACGGCGCCCTCACCAGCGGCCTGATCACCCTGCCGACCAGCAATTCGCTGTCCAACGTCAGCTCGAATAAGTCCGGCTCCGGGTCCGCCACCGCCAAGAGCGGCGAAGCCCCCGACTGGCAGACCGTCGCCAGCGATGTCTCCGGCTCCGTGGTCTCCATCCAGACCGCGTTGAGCAACGGCACCGCCAAGGGCTCCGGCGCCATCATCGACACCGAAGGCCACATCATCACCAACAACCACGTGATCTCCGGCGCCCAACAGATTCAGGTGACGCTTGCCAACGGCAACATGTATTCCGCCACGCTCGTCGGCACCGACACCACCACCGATCTTGCGGTCATCAAGCTCGACAACCCGCCGAGCGACCTCAAGGCCGTGAAATTCGCCGATTCCGACAAGCTCGCCGTCGGCGAGAACGTGATGGCCATCGGCAACCCGCTCGGCTACGACGACACCGCCACCACCGGCATCGTCTCCGCCCTGAACCGCCCGGTGACCGTGACCGACGATAACAACAACGAGATCGTCACCAACGCCGTCCAGATCGACGCGGCCATCAACCCCGGCAACTCCGGCGGTCCGACCTTCAACGCGGCCGGCCAGGTGATCGGCATCAACTCGTCCATCGCCTCGACTGCCACCTCCTCCGACTCCGCCGGTTCGATCGGCATCGGCTTCGCGATCCCGTCCAACCTCGTCAAGCGTGTGGCCGACGAAATCATCAAGGACGGCAAGGTCAAGCACGTTGCCCTCGGCGTGGTCATCAAGTCCGACACGGTTGAAGCCGACGGCGTGACCCGCGGCGGCGCGACCATCACCAAGTCCAGCGCCACCGGCAGCGCGGTCGTCTCCGGCGGCCCGGCCGACAAGGCCGGCCTCAAGGAGGGCGACACCATCGTGGCCTTCAACGGCAACGCGGTGAACAACAACTACTCGCTGCTTGGCTACGTGCGTGCCGCGGCTTTGGGGGACAAGGTGACGCTGACCATCGTGCGCGATGGCAAGACCATGGATGTGGACGTGACGCTCGATCAGGAGGAGTCGTCGGTGAACGGTTCGTCCGGCGCCAACGGCAACAGCAACGGCCAGAACAACAAGCGCAACCGGAACGGCGACGGCGCCAACGGCAACAACGGCGGTGACGACGGCAACGGCCAGAACGGCAACGGCCGCAACGATGGAGGCACCGGTGACGGCGGCGGCTTCACCGATCCGTTCGGCCTGTGGTAAAGGCCTGCGGTAAAGCGGATGGCGCGTCGCGCGACGGTGGACGATAGTCACTGAACGCGCATCGGGCAGGTCAAGGGCCGTGGCGGTGAGCGAGTCTGCCGCCTCGGCCCTTTCGCATATCCGATGCGTTCGGCGTGCCGCGCAGACTCGGCCATGCGGCGGATTGGGGGCGCGATGCGCGGGGCAGGATGTCCCGAGCGATACCCATAATTATGGATACACATAACTGAATACGAACATCTTTACGCCGTGTATCGGAAGGTCACGCGGGAGCTGAGCGATGCGAGGCCCCAGGCATGGACGCCGGTGGGTTAACAAGGCGTGACCGCAGCGCCGATTGCGCGGGCCACGCTTGCCGCAATCGACTCCGTATACGAGCGTAAGGAGCAACGATGAGCGCACTCATCAGATTCTTCACCAAGATCCTCGATATTTGCCGGCTTGTACCGATGCTGCCGGTCGTCGTCATCGCCGCGATTCCGTTGGCTTTACTAGGCGATTGGCGTCCGTGGGGCAATGCGATGGCGATTCCGGTACTCGGCAATCCGGGCTTCGGCCAGTGGCTGGTTATCGCACTGGTGCTGATCATCGTGGCCGACACCGTGCGCGGCATGATCGACGATCTGCGGCACGGGCAGGTCGGCGTCGATGTGCTGGCCGTGGTCGCGATCCTCTCCACCGTGGCCGTCGCCGAATACTGGGCAAGTTGGGCGGTGACGCTGATGATCACGTCTGGCGAGGCCATTGAGGAATACGCTCAAGCCAAGGCCGAGCGCAGTCTGACCGCGCTGATGGAGGCCGCGCCGCAGACCGCGCACGTCGTCAACTTGCCCGGTGTGGGGCGTGGGTCTGCTGCCGATAAGGGCGATTCGTCCGATGGCTTCCGGCGTGTGGGCTCGGCTTCGGCTGCGGCCGCAGCGCACCGCTTCGACACGGTGCCGGTCGAGCAGGTGCAGCTGGGCGACGTACTCATGGTGCTGCCGGGCGAAACCGTGCCGGTTGACGGCGAGCTGCTGTCCGGCACGGCCACGCTCGACCTGAGCAATATCAACGGCGAGCCGGTGCCGCGCGAAGTGTTCGCCGGCGCCCGCGTGATGTCCGGCGCGGTGAACGGTTCATCGGCGCTGACCATGCGCGCCACACAGGTGGCCGCCGATTCGCAGTACCAGCGCATCCTCGAGCTCGTGGCGTCCGCGCAGGAATCGCGGCCAGCCGTGGTGAAAACCGCCGACCGTCTGGCCGTGCCCTTCACCGTGCTTTCGTTGGTGATCGCCGGTGTGGCGTGGGCGGTGTCCGGGGTGCCGACGCGATTCGCCCAAGTGCTGGTGTTGGCCACGCCCTGCCCGCTGCTCATCGCCGCACCGGTGGCATACATCGCCGGAACCGGACGCCTCGCCGCAGCCGGCGTGCTTATCAAAGCACAGGACGTGCTGGAAAACCTCGGCCGCGTCACGCAGGTGTTCTTCGACAAGACCGGCACGCTCACCGTCAAACAACCGCAAGTGGTGCGCGTCGAGATGTTGCCCGGCGCGGCGGCCCAGTTCGACGGGGACCATGTGCTGATGATGGCCGGCGTGGTGGAAAGCTATTCGGTGCATATCCTGTCCAAAGGCATCGCCAAGGCCGGAACGGAGGCGATGGCCAGACTGCGCCGGCAGTCCGAGAACGACGGGCGGCCATGCCCCGAGTCGGACGCCGTCTGGTTCGGCGTCGGCCGCGAGCATCCGGTCGTCAAGGGCATCAACGAGGAAGCCGGCAAGGGCGTTTCCGGCGAAGTGAACGGGCACGTGGTGCGTGTGGGCCGGCTGTCTTTCGCCGCCGCCGGGAAGGACGGATTCCTGACGGCCGGCAGCGCCGACCCCACTGGCCCGCGTCACGACCTGCGGCCCGGAACGGAGGCCGCCGGCGGAACGGAAGAGGATATCCTCACGCGCTTCGGCCTGCTGCAGCCGGACGAGATGGCGTCCTACGTGTCCATCGACGGCCGATTGATTGCACGCATCGTGCTGCGTGATGTGCCGCGCGCCAATGCCAGGACGGCGCTCGCCAAACTGCATGCGCTGGGCGTCGCCAGACTCGCCATGCTCACCGGCGACAAGCGCGCCTCGGCCGACATCATCGCGAACGAGGTCGGCATTGACGAGGTCCACGCCGAACTCTTCCCCGAAGACAAGGTCGCCGCCGTCAAGTCCGCCGCGGAAGACGGCAACGCCGTCACGATGATGGTCGGTGACGGCGTGAACGACGCCCCGGTGCTCGCCGTCGCCGACATCGGTGTGGCCATGACCGACGGCACCTCCACCGCCGCCTCCGAAAGCGCCCAGGTGGTCATCATGACCGATGACATCGCGGCCGTGCCGTGCGCCATCGCCATCGCCCGCCGCACCAAGCGTGTGATGCTGCAAGCCGTTATCGTCGGTCTTGCGCTCGCCGTGATCGGCATGATCGCCGCCGCGTTCGATCTCATTCCGGTCGTCGTCGGCGCATTCCTCCAGGAGGCCATCGACGTGGTGAGCATCCTCTGGGCCCTCACCGCCCTGATCGATCGAGATTAGGGGATACGGCCCGCTGCGTACCGCGACATGGAGCCGGCCGCCGCACCGATCGCATATCGGTGCGGCGGCCGGCTTGTTTTTTTGTCGTCGCTCTTCTTGCGTTCATGCCGTAAGGCCCGTTCCGGGCGATGCCGATGCCGCCCGTCTCGAAGCGCGGAACCGCACCCGTCGGCATCCGGGCGAAATCCATCCCCGTATGTTCCCTTGTAAACACAGGGTTTTCGGCGTCTCGTTAACGAAGACGTCATACGTGAGACGTTTTGGAAACACAAGGGCAACACGACGCGCGAAAGGGGTTGGGATAAATGGACATGTAACTGCTTGAGCGTCGTGCGAGAGAGGAACAGGCGTATGGCGAAGTTGGGAATGATGCGACCGGTCGCGGCCGCTATGGTGCTCGCCGCGGTGGTCGCCTTGACCAGCGGCTGTGGCTGGGGGCGCACCGTGGCCGACAGAAAGGCCATGGAATCCGATGGCTCCGGCACTCCCGCGCAAAGCTGTGTGGATACCAGCGCAAAGAGCATCGCCATCGGTTTCGTGAACTCGCTGAGCGGCACCATGGCCCTCTCTGAGAAGACCGTGTCCGATTCGCTGCATATGGCGGTCGATGAGATCAACGCCAAGGGCGGTGTGCTCGGCAAGAAATTGGAAGTCGTGCAACAGGACGGCAAGTCCGAACCGGCGGTGTTCGCGGAGAAAGCCAAGACCCTGATCGAAAAGAACTGCGTGGCGGCGGTGTTCGGCGGATGGACTTCCGCGTCCCGCAAAGCCATGAAGCCGGTGTTCGAAGCAGACGACGCGCTGCTGTTCTATCCGCTGCAGTATGAAGGCATGGAGGCCAGCCCCAATATCTTCTATACGGGTGCGGCGCCGAACCAGCAGATCGTTCCCGCTCTCGACTATCTCAAGGAGCAAGGCCGCAGAAGGCTGTTCCTTGTGGGATCCGATTATGTGTTCCCCCAAACCGCGAACCGCATCGTGCGCGCCTATGCGAAACACAATGGCATGCAGATCGTCGGAGAGGAATACACGCCGATGGGTGCCACGGACTTCAGCACCATCGTCAATAAGCTCAAGGCCTCAGGGGCTGACGCCGTGGTCAACACGCTGAACGGTGATTCCAACGTCGCGTTCTTCAAGGAATACAAGGCGTCGGGTCTGCAGGCGGACAGTCTTCCCGTCATCTCCATGTCCATCGCGGAAGAAGAAGTCGCCTCGATCGGCCCGGACAACGTCAAAGGCCAGTTGACCGCATGGAACTACTACCAGACTTTGGGCGACGAGGAAAACAGGACCTTCGTGAAGGATTTCAAAGCCAGGTACGGGCATGACAGACCGACCTCGGATCCCATGGAATCCGCCTACACCTCCGTGTACCTGTGGAAGGAAATGGTCGAGAAGGCGAAGAGTTTCGCCGTGGATGACGTCAAACGCGCCGCCGACGGCATCACGTTCGATGCCCCTGAAGGCACGGTCACCGTCGATGGCGAAAACCACCACATCTACAAGACGTCGTATATCGGCCGGATTGGCGATGATCGTCTGATCCATACCGTGTGGAAGTCCGATGGCCCCATCAAGCCCGATCCGTATCTCAAGGCGTATGCGTGGGCCGGGAGCCTGCAGAGCCCGGGTTCGGATTCGTCCAAGTGAATAAAAGGAGATAGAGGGATGAACATGCTTGTACCGCAGCTGGTCGCGGGATTGTCCAATGGCTCGATACTGCTTCTGGCGGCGCTCGGTCTGTCGTTGACCTTCGGGCAGATGGGCGTGATCAACAACGCGCATGGCGAATTCATGATGGCCGGTGCGTACACGGCGTATGTCATGAGCACGGTCTTCGCCAGCAAGACGCTTGCACTGGGCCTCGCGCTGGTCGCCGGTTTCGTGGTCGCGGGTCTGCTCGGCCTGCTGCTGGACGTGCTGCTGCTTTCGCGTATGCGCACCCGTCCTTTGGACACGTTGCTGGTCACATTCGGCGTTTCGCTGGTGCTGCAGCAGGTGGCGCGAGACATCTTCGGCTCCACGGGCGTCTATGCCCAAGCGCCGGAAGCGCTGACCGAGCCGGTCACGTTGTTCGGGTACGATTTCCCGGCATCGAGGCTGTTCATCTTCGTGGTGTCGGTGGTGTGCGTGGCCGCATTGTACGCGGTGCTGAAGTTCACGCCGCTGGGACGCCGTATCCGTGCGACCGCCGAAAACCGCGATCTTGCCGAGGTCTCCGGAATCTCCACCGCAACGGTGGATCACCTGACCTTCTTCATCGGATCCGGTATCGCCGGTATCGCCGGTGTGGCTTTGAGCCTGCTCAACTCCATCAGCTATAACTTCGGTACCTCGTTCATCGTGCAGGCGTTCCTTGTGGTCGTCGCCGGAGGCGTCGGACAGCTCAAGGGCGCCGTCATCGCATCCTTCGCGCTTGGCCTGTGCCAGTCCGCGATCGAGTTGCCGACCTCGTCGTCCATCGCGCAGATGTCCATTTTCCTGATCGTGGTGATCTTCCTGCAGTTCCGTCCTCAAGGTCTGGTCGCGGTCCGTTCCAGGAATCTGGCATAAGGCAAGAAGGGAGTGCATGTTATGGGATCTGTTGCCGCATTCGTCACCAAGTACCGTTCATGGATCGGTTCCATCGCCGCCGTCGCGTTGATCATCCTCGCGCCGACGGTCATGAGCGCGTACAGTCTGGGGTTGTTGTCCAAATATCTGTGTTACGCGATGGTCGCGGTCGGCATTGGCCTGGCATGGGGGCAGGGAGGCATGCTGACCTTGGGCCAGGGACTGTTCTTCGGACTCGGCGCCTATGTGATGGCCATCCACCTGAAGATCGAAGAACTCGGTCCAGACGCGGTTCCCGACTTCATGGCGCAGTACGGCATCGACAGGCTTCCCGGATTCTGGGAGCTTTTCCGCAATCCGGTCGTCACCATCATCGGCGTCGCCGTGGTGCCGGGCGCCGTTGCGGCAGCCCTCGGTTGGGCCGTGTTCGGCAGAGGCGTGCGTGGCGCCTACTTCGCGATCCTTTCCCAAGCGTTGGTCGCCGCGTTCGCCGTGCTGCTTGTTGGCCAGTCCAAGACCACGGGCGGCACCAATGGCCTGAACGACTTCTCCGGTTTCTTCGGCTACGATTTGACCGACCCGGCCAACAAAAGGATGATCTACTACATTTGCGCGTTCTGCGTGCTGGGCATGGTGCTCATCGCCGATTGGATTCGTCATTCATTCATGGGCGAGCTCATCATCGGCGTGCGGGACCAGGAGAACCGCATGAAGTTCCTCGGCTACAATCCCGCTTCCATCAAAGTGTTCACGTTCTCCCTCGCGGCCGTGTTCGCGGGCATCGGCGGCGCCATGTTCGTACCGGTCGTCGGCATCATCTCCCCCTCCGACATCGATGTGATTCCATCCATCATGATGCTTGCCGGCGTGGTGATCGGGGGAAGAAGCACCTTGCTTGGTCCGGTCATCGGCACGCTGATCATTCGATTCGCCGAAACGCAGCTCTCCGAGGCCTGCCCGTCCGTTTGGACGTACGTCGAAGGCGCGATCTTCATCCTGGTCATCGCCTTCGCCCCGATGGGCCTTGGCCAGATCAGGAACTTCCGTCCATGGCTGGCCGGAAGGCTCGGCCATGATGGCGTGAAGGCCACGGTGCCGAACGAGGCGGCAACGACCACAAAGGCGGTGAACGCATGAGCGACGAAAACAAGACCGAGGGCGCAGAGCTGGATCAGCTGCGCGATGAGATGCGCAGGATGCGCGATGAAGCCAGACGCTTCCGCGATGAGGCCGCCAGGATGAAGGCCGAGATCGCCAGGGAGCGCCAGGAGCTTGCGAGCCAGCTCGCGACTCTGGACGCCCAGGGCGGCCAATGGAACGACTACCTCGAAATCCGTGGATTGCATGTCGAATTTGACGGGTTCGTGGCGGTCAAGGATATCGACCTGACCGTCATGCACGGTGATCTGAGGTTCCTGATCGGTCCGAACGGCGCCGGGAAGACCACGATCATCGATGCCATCACCGGACTGGTGCCGGCCGCAGGCTCGGCCATGTTCGGAGGGGAGGAGCTTATCGGACGCAAGCCGAACGATATCGTCCGGCTGGGGGTCGGCCGCACCTTCCAGACGGCCTCCGTCGTGGAAGAGCTGTCCGTGCTGCAGAATCTGCAGCTCGCCGAAGGCCTGCACAAGAAGATGTCAGAATTATTCAGAAGAACCGAGGGAACGTCGCGCAACATCCAGAGCATCATGGAAGTGTGCGGTCTCGTCGGCGATGCGGATAAGACGGCGGGTATTCTGCCGCACGGCAAGAAGCAGTGGCTGGAGATCGGCATGCTGCTCGTGCAGGATGCGCGTCTGCTTCTTCTCGATGAACCGGTCGCCGGCATGACGCCGGCGGAACGTCAGGCCACCGGTGAACTGCTCACGCGCATCAGCCGCAATCGCACGGTCGTCATCGTCGAACACGATATGGATTTCATGCGTCAATTCGCCGACTCGGTCACCGTGCTCAATCAGGGGCGGATCCTCGCCGAAGGCAGCGTCGAGGACATCCAGAACAACGAGGAAGTGGTCAGAATCTACCTTGGCGGAGGAGAAGATCGATGATGGCAGAGAACATGTTGGAGATCAGGGGATTGCGAACGGGCTATGGCAAGGTGTCCGTGGTCAACGACATCGACGTGTCCGTCCGCCCCGGTGAGTGGGTGAGCATCGTCGGCAACAACGGCGCCGGGAAGACCACCCTGTTGAAATCGGTGGTCGGTTTGCTCCCGGCGACCGGTGGGTCGATCACCTTCGATGGCGTGGATGTCACTCGCGTCGCGCCGAACAAACGCATCCGCATGGGCATGGCGTTTGTTCCGCAAGGCCAGCAATCCTTTGGGCAAATGACCGTGGACGAGAATCTGCGCGTGGTCGCCGACCGTTACGGTGCCGAAGCGCAGAGCCGGTATGACGAAGCGATGGAGGCGTTCCCCGTGCTGAGGGAGTTCGCCGACCGTCGTGCCGGTCTTCTCTCCGGCGGCCAGCGTCAGCAGCTATCCATTGCGAGGGCGTTGATCACCAGACCGAAGCTGATGATTCTGGACGAGCCCACGGAAGGCATCCAGCCGAATATCGTGGCGGAGATCCAACGGTCCATCCGTTCGATGGCCGAAGACAAGGGCATCGCCGTGATGCTCGTCGAACAGAAAGTGCAATTCGCGGTCGAACGTGCGGATCGCTACTATGTTCTCGCCGCAGGCCGGTTCATCGGTGCCGGAGAAGGCGGCGCCGGCGCGGTCGGGGAGGCGAAGGACGCCATGCGCGTCTGACGTGCCGGTCGCAGTCGGGCGGGGATGCCGGCCGCTCCACGGGCCCGGCAGTCCCGCCCGCGGCTTCGGCCATGATTCGCGGAAACATGGCCGTAGCCGTGACGTAATACGCGGTCTCTATGGTTGCGCCCATAACGGATTCACGGATGGACGGGTCGGCGCGCGGTGCCCGATCCAGGTTCCCGTGACCTGCAAGGAGAGTGTTGGTGAAAGGTCTGCGACGAATCGTGAAGGCGGGATTGCCGTACTATATGGGAACGGCGATGCTGCATATTCTGGGCATCGGCATGCTGCTCATGGCGGCCGGAACGGCTCCCGTGCTGTTTGGGCTGGGAATGCTCGCCTACACGTTGGGTTTGCGCCACGCGTTCGATGCGGATCACATCGCGGCGATCGACAATACCGTGCGCAAGCTTATCCAGCTGAAAAGAAACCCGAACGGCGTCGGATTCTTCTTCTCTTTGGGCCATTCGACCATCGTGTTCCTCATGGCGCTGCTTCTGGGATTGTCGTCCAAGTGGGCTCAGGCGCATATGGCTGCGTTCCAGCAGATCGGCGGATACGTCGGCGCCACGGTTTCCGGAATGTTCCTGATTCTCACCGCGGTGTTCAACGCGGTCGTGCTTGTGGACATGGTCCGGGTCTTCCGCTCCATGAAAGGCCATCGCAAGGATTACGACGACAACGCGTTCAGCGCGATGCTCGACTCGCGAGGTTTCATCAACAGAATCTTCGGCAGGCTTTTCGCCTTCGTGACCAGAAGCTGGCATGTGTATCCGATAGGGTTGCTCTTCGGACTCGGATTCGACACCGCCACCGAAGTCGCGTTGCTGGCCATGTCGGCCGGCGCCACGCAGTCGAACATCCCGCTGTACGGCACGCTTTGCCTTCCGATACTGTTCGCTGCGGGCATGAATCTCATGGACACCACGGATTCGGTGATGATGTCCAGCGCATACGAGTGGGCCTTCGACACGCCGGTGCGCAAGGTCTACTACAACCTGACCATCACCTCCGCTTCGGTGCTTGCCGCGGTGATGATCGGCGTGGTCGAACTGTTGCAGGTCATCGCCACGGCCATGAATCTTCGGAGCGGATTCTGGAACTGGGTGCAGGGAATCGACTTCAATTACCTCGGTTATGCGATGGTCGTGCTGTTCATCGGTTTCTGGCTCGTCTCGGTGCTGATCTGGAAATACGGAAAGGTCGAGCAGCATTGGGCGTGACCATCGCCGCCACGCGATCCGCGGCATCATCGACGTGCGGGCGAGGGGAATCCTCCCGCGCACGCGCAACGGCAACACTGTGAGGCAATCAACGACAAGGGGTCGAATATGAGACTGACGCCAAGGGAAACCGACAAGCTGCTCCTCCATCTGGCGGGGGAATTGGCCAAGGAGCGAAGGGGCAGGGGAGTGAAGCTCAACTACGCCGAGGCGATAGCGCTCATCAGTTCGGAGGTGATGGAACGCGCCCGCGAAGGCAGGACCGTGGCGGAGCTCATGCACTATGGGCGCACCATCGTATCCGCGGATGACGTCATGCCCGGTGTCGCCGAGATGATCTCCGAAGTGGAGGTGGAGGCCACCTTCCCGGACGGCACCAAACTGGTCTCCATCCATGACCCCATCGAGACGACCGAAGCGCTCAAGCCAGGTGAATATATTCTCGCCGATGACGATATCGAGCTCAATCCAGACAGCGAGCCCATCGCGCTTGATGTGACCAATACCGCGGATCGCCCGATTCAGGTCGGTTCCCACTTCCACTTCTTCGAGGTCAACAAGTATCTGAGATTCGATCGCAAGGCCGCATACGGGAAGCATCTTGACATCGCGGCCGGCACCGCCGTGCGCTTCGAACCCGGTGAATCCCACAGGGTCGAACTCGTCGATTTCAGGGGCAGCCGTGAAATGCACGGCTTCAACGCGCTGACCGAAGGAAGGCTCGACGATCCCAAGGTGCGCGAGGCGGCGTTCGCCAGAGCCAAGGAGCAGGGCTTCCTCGGCTTCGATGAGGAAACGGAGGACTGAACATGAGAACCATCACCAGAAGCGACTATGCGGGCATGTTCGGGCCGACCACCGGCGATCGGGTGCGCTTGGGGGATACGGGTCTGTTGATCGAGGTCGAGAAGGATTACGCGCGTTATGGCGACGAATTGAAATTCGGCGGCGGAAAATCCTTCCGGGACGGCATGGGGCAGTCATCCGTCCAGAAGGACTCCGAATCGCCGGACACGGTCATCACCAACGCGCTCGTCGTCGATTACACCGGCATCTACAAAGCGGATATCGGCATCAAGAATGGGAAGATCAGCGCGATCGGCAAGGCCGGCAACCCGCAGACCATGGACGGGGTGACCCCGGGTCTTGCAGTCGGCGCGTGCACGGAGGCAATCGCCGGTGAAGGGCTCATCCTCACCGCCGGCGGCATCGACACCCATATTCATTTCATCGCGCCGCAGCAAGTCCGCACGGCTCTTGCCGGCGGCGTCACCACCATGGTCGGCGGCGGCACCGGGCCGGCTGACGGCACCAACGCCACCACATGCTCGCCGGGCGCGTTCCACATCGCCCGCATGATCGAAGCCGCCGAAGCCATGCCGGTGAACGTCGCGTATCTGGGCAAAGGCAACGGGTCGTCGCCGGAACCATTGCGCGAGCAGATTCGTGCGGGAGCGGCCGGATTGAAGATCCACGAGGATTGGGGCGCGACCCCGGCCGTCATCGACACATGCCTCGGTGTCGCCGACGACATGGATGTGCAGGTGGCCATCCATACGGACACCCTGAATGAGGGAGGATGCGTCGAAGACACCATCGCCGCATTCAAGGGCCGGACCATCCACACCTATCACACCGAAGGGGCGGGCGGCGGCCACGCGCCCGACATCATCCGCGCGGCCAGTTTCCCCAACGTGCTCCCGAGCTCCACGAACCCGACCATGCCGTTCACCCGTAACACCATCGATGAACATCTCGACATGATGATGGTCACGCATCATCTTGACCGCAATGTGCCGGAAGACATCGCCTTCGCCGATTCGCGTATTCGCCCCGAGACCATCGGGGCCGAGGATGTGCTTCATGACCTTGGGCTGATCTCCATGATGAGTTCGGACTCGCAGGCCATGGGACGGGTCGGTGAGGTCATCACCCGTACCTGGCAGACGGCCGACAAGATGAAAAAGCAACGCGGCCCGCTCCCCGAGGATGCGCACGACAACAACCGCAACGACAATTTCCGTGTGAAGCGGTACGTGTCGAAATACACCATCAATCCGGCCATCACGCACGGCATCTCCGACTACGTCGGTTCCGTCGAAGTCGGGAAAATGGCCGATCTGGTGCTTTGGCAGCCGGCGCTGTTCGGCGCCAAACCGGAGATGATCATCAAGGGAGGATCGATCCTCCATGCGCGTATGGGCGACGCGAATGCGTCCATACCTACTCCCGAGCCGGTGCTGTACCGCGACATGTTCGGCGCGATGGGCAAGGCCTTGGGCTCCTCATGCGCCACATTCGTCTCGCAGGCCGCCCATGACGACGACATCGCCGGCCGGCTCGGTCTCGAACGGCAGGTGCTTCCGGTGCGCCACTGCCGTGGCATCGGTAAGAAGGATCTGAAGTTCAATGACACCATCGCGGATATTCAGGTCAACCCCGAGACGTTCCAAGTGAGCGTCGACGGCGAGCCGATCCACAGCGAACCGGTGGCGGAACTGCCGTTGGCGCAGCGGTACTTCCTGTTCTAGACGCCGAAGAACGGGTGCCCGCGCCGCCATGCGTGAGGGCGCGGGCACCCCCGCACACCGGAAAGGAGGGCCTCGTTGCCGAATCGTTTCCCCGTGTTTACATGCCCGCCCTTTTCGGCGTCTAGCGTTCTGCATGACCACCACAGGCAATGCAAACGAAAGGCGGCAGCAGGCTTATGATCGCCAACCGCATCTCCGGCAACATCATTTCGGACACATTCTCCGACGGCAAGCTGAACGTTCCGATCGAATTCGAATGGTTCGAGGCCGATAAGAAGCGCATGCGCAAAGTCGCCGCCGACGGCACCGAGTTCGGCGTCGCGGTCGGCGCCACCATCGCAGACGGCGATGTGCTCGCCGAAACCGCCGACAAACGCTATTTCGCCCGTATCCGCACCGCGCAGCTCATCGAGATTCCGGTGCATTCCATGAAGGAGATGGGGCGTCTGTGCTTCGAACTGGGCAACCGCCATCTCAGCCTGAAGGTGGAGGATGACCGCGTGCTGGTGCCATACGACCATCCGACCATGGAATACACGAAGAAGATCGGATTCGATCCGCGCGTCATCGAGGGCGGATTCGATGGATTCCTCATCGTCAAAGCGCATGCCGGCGCCGGCACCATCGTTCCGGGCACGAATAAAACCACCGGCGATCTGGCCGAAGAAGAGCAGGAGGCCGAACGGCATGAGCCCCACGCCCATGCCATCGGCGAACATCACCACGAGAACAGCGAATACGAAGTCAACGGCGTATTGCATCGCGCCGACGGCATGCATTCGCACGATCACGGCCAAACCTGGCATATGCACTGATGCCGTCCGTACACATGAAGGAACACACGATGCCCCATGCCGGCTCCCCGGCTGATGAATGCGCTCTGCGTCATCTTGCGATGCTGCAGGTGTGCGACAGTGTTTTTCCCGTCGGCGCATTCGCCTTGTCGAACGGCATGGAGACCTTCGTGCAACGCGACCTGCTGCGGTCCTCGGCTGATTTCGAGCAATATCTGAAAGACTATGTGGAGGTTGCCGCATACCGCGAAATCGGGCAGATGGTGATCGCGGGCAAGATGGCCGCGGGCCGCGACCCCGATGACGCCGGTTTCGTGAACGGACTCGCCGAGCTCGACGCATTGTGCGTGGCCTTGCAGTCGGCGAGGGAGATTCGTGAGGGGCAGAACCGCATGTGCATGCGCATGATCAAACTCGTCGATCAGATGGAGGCCCAACCGTTGCAGCCCGTCGATTCAAGGTGCGGGCATGGCGTCGACCGCGGGGAGGCGTCCAAACGGGGAGGCGCCGCCCGTCCGCGCACCATTCCACACGTCGACCGGTACAAGCGACTCGTGGATTCGGGAACCTGTTTCGGCATGCACTCGATAGTCATGGGTCTGTATGCCGCCGACAAGGCGGCGTCGCTGCGGGACGCGGCCGTCACCTATTGCTACTCGCTGCTCAGCGCACTCACCGTCTGCGCGGTCAAAGCCGTGCCGATCAGCCAGTATGCAGGGCAGGTGGCGCTCAGTCGTGCGTTTCCCGAAATCGTCGCCGCGGTCGATCTGGCGCTCACGCTCACTCCCGATGACCTGGGTGTATCCGGGGCGTACATCGACATCGCGGCCATGCAGCACGAAACGTTGTACTCACGGTTGTACATGAGCTGAGCAGACGGAACACGATACCACAGTGTTGAAAGAAAGGAACATCATGAGTTATGTGAGAATCGGCGTGGCGGGACCCGTTGGCTCCGGCAAGACCGCTCTGATCGAGCGGCTGACCCGCAAGATGGCCGACGATTATTCGATATGCGTCGTGACGAACGACATCTATACGAAGGAAGACGCCGAATTCCTGATCGCCAATTCGCGCCTGCCCGAGGACCGGATCGTGGGTGTGGAGACCGGAGGATGCCCGCACACCGCCATTCGCGAGGACTGCTCGATGAATCTGGAGGCGTGCGAGGCGATGGCCGCGTCTCACCCGGACGTGGACATCATCTTCGTGGAATCCGGCGGGGACAATCTGTCCGCGACGTTCAGCCCCGATCTGGCGGATGCGACGATCTATGTGATCGCCACCGATGAGGGAGACAAGATCCCCCGCAAGGGAGGGCCGGGCGTGACGCGTTCCGATCTGCTGGTCATCAACAAGACCGATATCGCGGATCTGGTGCACGCCGATCTGAATGTGATGGCGCGCGATTCCGAGAGGATGCGTAACGGCCGACCGTACCTCTTCACCGATCTGATGAACGACAAAGGCGTGGACGACGTCATCGCATGGATCAGAAAATCGGTCTTGTTCGAGGACATGCGGTGACGGCATGAATCACGCCATCGCACGACCACGCACCGCACGACCGTAAGAGGGGCGTATGCCGGAAAGCACATTCCGCATGTCCACGGCGTTCCGTCATGGGCGCACCAAAGTGGACGACCTGTATTTCGAGGCGCCATTCAAGCTGATGACGCCGTTTCATGACGGCGCGCACACGGATTGCATGGTCATGCTCGCATCCCCCGGTTTCCTTGGCGGCGATGTGGCGCATATCGATTGCACGTTCGGAGCCGATACCGATACGACGATGCGCACGCAGAGCTACGAGAAAGTACTCGACACGGCTGACGGCGAGGCGAAACGAACCATCGACCTGACGGTGCTGGACAACGCGAAAGCCGTGTTCCTGCCGTTCCCGGTCATCCCGTTCGCACACTCGGTGTTCTCGAACGTCACGAACGCCCATATCGGTGCGCAATCGTCATTCATGTATGCGGATGTGGTCACCTGTGGTCGTGTGGGCATGGGGGAGCGGTGGAAGATGCGGCGGTTCAGCAGCTCCACTCGCGTCTATGTGGACGAGACGAGCGAGGAGGACGGTCCCCGGTCGCGCCCCCGTGGCGACGGGGAGGAATCCGCCCCGCGTCTGGTCTTCGCCGACCGCCTGCTGCTGGAACCGGACCGCTTCACGTATGCGGATACGGCCATGTGGCGGGAGTTCACCCATTGCGGCATGGCCTATCTGCACGTTCCCCGCCGGGAGTCAAGGCGGACGCAGATGACGGCGGAGGACGAGCTCGTCGAACGGATTCGTGCGCTGGCGCACGATCGTGGGCCGAGAGGCGAGATCGGCGTGAGCCGCCAGAACGAGGGGATCGCGGTGCGTCTGCTCACCGACCGTGGGGACGACGCCTTCGGGTTCCTTGCCGAAGTCGCGCAATTGCTGCGGTAGATAATCGAACACTCGCGCACGGCGTGTCGAATAATGGGTTCTCGGGGGGTTCTCGGGGGGGGGTGCTCCCCGGGCGAATGAGTGAACACCGAACGCCGCGATGATCATGCGGATGTGGGGAAGGGGGTCCGCACATCCATGAGATGAACCATGGCCCGGTTGTTCGGCTCTCCGGCCAATATAATGTTTCCCCAACGAAGGAGCGGCATGAATTACCTTGGAGGTCGCGGATGGGGCTTTCCGGGAGTGTCGGTCAGGAGTGGTGGGCAGTTCTGGGAATCGATGTGATTCGCGCTTCCTGGAAGGCCAGACGCCGTCTGCTGATGAGGAGAAAGCTGCTCTCCGTTACGACCATTGTGCTGGTGGTGTTGGGATTGGGGGTGATTGCCATGCCGTCCGTGTTGCAGGCAAGGGCCGCCGCGGCCCAGTCCAGCGTCGTCATGCGTTCGGAGCGTGAAGTCTCCGGCTGGTCGAACCAGCGGACGGAGGGCAAGCTCAAGGAGGCCCGTGCGTACAATCGCGCCCTTGCCGCCCGCGGCCAGTACATCTTCGGCGAGACGCGCGACCCATTCACCGATTCCACCGGATCGGTTTCCGACAAGGCATACGAGTCGGCGCTCGATACCGGCGATGGGGTCATGGGTTCGATCGTCATTCCGAAAATCGGCGTGAACCTTCCCATCTACCACGGCACCTCGGAATCCGTTCTCGAACTCGGAGCGGGACACCTGTACGGCAGCAGCTTGCCGGTCGGCGGCGCCGATACGCATACGGTCATCACCGGTCACAGGGGTTTGGTCAAAGCACTGATGTTCACCCGTCTCGACGAATTGAAGCCGGGCGACGTTTTCCGTATCACGGTGATGGGGAAAACCCTCGGATACAGGATCGACCGTATCAGCGTGATCGAACCGTCCGATGTGTCGAAACTCAGAATCGTCACAGGCGAGGATCGCGTCACTTTGATGACGTGCACGCCGTATGGCGTGAACACGCACCGGCTGCTCGTCTCCGCCCTGCGTGCCGATATCCCGGCCCAGACGTCCACTTCGATGGGCAATGGGCTGTGTCCCCTGCCCGCCCCCGTGCTGATGATGTATGCCCTTGCCCTGCTGGGCGCGCCCCTGATACTGCAACGCCCGATTGAGGTGTCCCGGCACAGCTCCGGCGTGATGATCGTTCATGCCCATGGAAGGGTCTCGAAATGAGAACGCCGATGAACCGACGGGGAAATCTCCTCGGGGGGGGGGTATCGCATTGGAGCCGCAGACGCGGGGAATAGGCCTCGCGTTCATCCGCATGTCGTAGACGGAGGCGATGCCGCCCCGCCCATTCCGGTCATTCATACCCATAACGGCGTAAGCATAGGCGCCGACTGGCCTGATCGTCACAGATCATAGCAACAGGATTTCGCGTGTCCCGTATGTCACGGCGCGCGGCCCGTTCGGCCAGCAGACCGGGCGGTTCCATGACAAGAAGGAGAGTTCCATGAGGCTCAAGAACATCACGGCGATGGTGGCTGCCATCGCCACCGCCGCGAGCCTGGGCACCGTCGCCGTGGCCAGCGCCGACGCCCAGACCGTCACCACCGGCGACGCGACCATCACGCTCAATGCCCAGACCGCCGGGCAGCTGACCGGTCACACGTTCAAGGCCGTGAAAATCGCGTCCTACGACGTGTACGGCACCGAGCCGAACCAGAGCGTCACCCTCAGGACCGAGGATGACGTGAAGGCGGAAGTCGTCAAGTATCTCACCGCCGCGAGCTACTACGCCGAGGCGGACGGCGACCCGCTCGCCTGGGCGCAGCAGCAAGACGCCCCCAAGCTCGACCAGTCCGTCGCGAGCCCGTGGCTCGGAGATGGCACCACCCGCGGCCTTGCCGATGCACTCGCACCCCAAGCGAAGAGCGCCTTCACTCCGGTCATCAACGACACGACCGCCACATTCACATTGACCAGCCCGGGCCTGTGGCTGATCGTGGATCAGGCCGCGACCGACGCAAGCAGCAGGTCGCTGCCGATTCTCGCCGGCACGCCGCTGACCATCAACGGCAAACAGGTGTCCACCGGCCGGATCGCCATGAAGAACCAGACCGCATCGGTCAGCAAGACCGTCGCCGACCAGACCGTCGCGGCCGGACAGGACGCCTCCTATACGATCACGACCGCGATCCCGAACTACGTGGGGTACAAGGTCCAGGGCTACCAGTTCACCGTGTCCGATACGTTCGGCGCGAACGCGCCGCTGTCCTATAAGCCCGGCACCCTGACCGTCAAGGTCGGTGGCCAGGTGCTGACTGCCGACAAGGACTACACGGTCACCGGTTTCGGCGCCACGTCGAAGACCTTCACCATCGACCTGAACAAGTACATCACAGCCAATGGTTTCTTCGGCACTTCGGCGCCCAAGCCCGAGTCCACGTTCACGGACGCCGATCTGGTCGGCAAGACCGTGACCGTCGAATACAAGGCCACCGTGACCGGCAGCACCGGCAACGCCGGCGCGGCCAACAAGCCGGCGATCAAGTACCCGAACGATCCGACCAACAACGAGAACAAGCAGGAGGTCCCGGGCACCCCGGTCAAGGTCTTCAACTTCGACTACACCCTGCTCAAGAAGGATAAGACCACCAACACCACGCTCGAAGGCGCCAAGTTCGCCATCAAGCAGAACAAGGCGGACGGCAAGTACCTCGCCTACACCACCGGTAAGGACGGCAAGGGCGCCTGGAGCGAATTGGCCGCGAAGCCGGAATCCACAGCCACCGGCACCGCCGCCGGCGTGTTCGCCACCGGCCAGGACGGCAAGGTCAGGTTCCCCGCCCTTGACGAAGGCAAGTACACCATCGAGGAGATCGCCGCCCCGGCCGGCTACACCAACGTGGGCGTGTCCTTCAGCTTCGAAATCAAGGCCAACCTCACGGGAACCGGCGCCGCCCAGACCGCAAGCCCGACCTATGCGATCGACGCCGATAGCGCCACCGGCAGCGACAGGTGGGGGCTGGTCTCGAACGGCGACGGCGCCGAAGCGACCGTCGAGAACGTGAAGAACATCACCCAGCTGCCGCTCACCGGTGGCGCGGGCACCATGCTGTTCACCGTGGTCGCGGTCCTGCTGATCGGTGCCGGCGTGACCGTCGGCGTCAAATCCCGCAAGACGAGCGCCATCGCCTGAATGATGTGACGGACCTCCCCCGATCGCGCCCTGTTCAGGAGACGTTCGTCCGGCGCGAGGTGGGTTCTCATGCATCCATCATGGGGACCCACCTCTATCGCATATGCCGTCGCGTGTGAAGAGAAGCAATGATGACAAGGGAATTCACCGACTCTGAAATCAGATACCTGCGGAGCCTGCGGGCGGTCGATACCGTCACGCCCACCAGAATCATCTACTCATCGGAGTTCAAGAAACGGTTCCTGCGCGAATACCTGAACGGCAAAAGCCCCTCCGCCATCTTCCGTGATGCGGGACTGCCGAACGTGATCGTCGGAAGGAAACGAATCGAACGATGCACGCATCGTTGGATCACCGTCGAACGCGAGAAACGCGCCGCGGCCGCGGGCGTCCCCGCCCCCGATCCCGATTCGGAGAATGTCGACATGCTCCTTGACGAGACCCGGAAACTGGTCGATGACCTCTCCGCCGCACTGTTGCGCGTCGAACGCATCATCGACATGCTCAAGCGCGAACACGACCAAGAGGCGAACCGGCCGGGCGCGAGATGCGCCCGCACCCCCACGAATGACCCCTATCGCAGCGGAAGGCTTTGCGCTAGGCTAGAGCGCGTGACTGAATCCGTGAATACTGAACTCCGCATTGCTGTAATCGGCGCCGGGCCGGCCGGCGTCTATTCCTCCGACATCTTCCTGCGCCAGCTCAAGAAGTTGGGTGAGGGACTCGGCCTTGGCGCCGAAGCGCGCATCGACCTGTTCGAAAAACTGCCGGTACCTTTCGGGCTGGTGCGTTACGGCGTGGCCCCGGACCACCCGTCCATCAAGTTCATCGCCTCCGCGCTTGAGAAGACGCTCGACAACCCGAACATCCACCTGTACTGCGATGTGGAATTCGGCAAGGACGTGACCCTCGACGAACTGCTGGCCCGCTATGACGCCGTGCTGTTCGCCACCGGCGCGGTCAAGGACAAGCCGCTGAACCTGCCCGGCGCCGACCTTGAAGGCGTGTACGGCGCCGCCAAGTTCGTCGAATGGTACGACGGGTACCCCACCGGTGCCCGCGAATGGCCGCTGACGGCCGAGAACGTCGCCGTGATCGGCGGCGGCAACGTGGCCATGGATGTGGCCCGCGAGCTCATGCGTAACGCCGACGACCTCAAGGCCAAGACCGACATTCCGGATAACGTGTACGAGGGCATCGGCCGCAACAAGGCCAAGGTGCTGCACCTGTTCATCCGTCGTGGCGTGGCCCAGGCCAAGTTCAGCGTGCAGGAACTGCGCGAGATGGAGAAGCTGCCCGGCGTGCAGCTCATCATCAACGAAGACGACTTTGACCTGGACGACGAGACCATCGAGGTGGCCGGCAAGGACAAGCTCACCCGCCAGATGGTCGAGGAGCTGTTCGCCATCCGCGAGATGGCCGAAGACATGCAGGACGACGGCGACGTCGACTTCGAAGGCAACCCGGCCGACCGCAAGTATTACGTGCACTTCAACTCCGCCCCCACCGAGATTCTCGGCGAGGACGGCAAGGTCAAGGCCATCCGCGTGGAACGTACCGAAACCGGCGCCGATGGCAGGATGCGCCGCACCGGCGAGTTCACCGACTACCCGGTCGAGGCCGTCTACCATGCCATCGGCTACCGGCCCGCCGAAGCCCCCGGCATCGCCTACGACGAGCATGGCGCCCACCTGGCCAACGCCAACGGCGACGGCCGCGTCACCACCGAGGCCGACGGCGGCGAGATCCGCGAACGCCTGTATGCCACCGGTTGGGCCAAGCGTGGCCCGGTCGGCCTGATCGGCTCCACCAAGTCCGACGCGCTCGCCATCGTGACCAACATGCTCGAGGATCTGGCAAGTGCCGCCGAAGGTGGCCGTGTGGCAGCCGACCGCGACCCCGAATCCATCGACCGACTGCTGGCCGAGCGCGGCATTCGCCCGATCGACTTCGCCGGCTGGAAGAAGGTCGATGCCTTCGAGCGTGCCGAGGGTGCCAAGGAAGGCCGCGAACACAAGAAGGTCATCGATCCCGAGCAGATGCGCGAGCTCGCCCACGCCTGACGGTTCGCCCGCGCCGTCCGGCATTCGTCCGGATTCGTCCACCCGGCCGCGCCCCGTGCGGACGCGGCCGGGCTCGGGGCCGGACAGGCCGGGCGAATATTCGACATTGCGCTTGGCGCATATCCAGCAATCATTCAGCCTGCGACTTTAGTGTGTGCAATATGGATGCCAAAGTACGGGTGCACGGCCACTTCAACGGCCTGAAAACGACGTTGCTCTTTACCCTGATGTGGGCCGTCATCATGCTCATCTGGTGGGCCACGGGCGGCAGCAGGCAGACGTTGGGCGTCTATATCGTCATCGGACTGGTCACCACGTTCGGCACCTACTGGTTTTCCGACAAACTCGCCATCGCCTCCATGGGCGCGCGGGAGGTCAGCGAACGGGAAGCCCCGGAAATCTACCAGATCGTGCGTGAACTGAGCGCCAAGGCCGGCAAGCCCATGCCGCGCATCTACATCGCCCCCACCATGAGTCCGAACGCCTTCGCCACCGGACGCAACGAACGGCATGCGGCCGTATGCTGCACCCAAGGAATCCTCCAGATACTCAACGCCCGTGAGCTGCGCGGCGTGCTGGGTCATGAACTCATGCACGTGTACAACCGTGACATCCTGACCTCCGCCATCGCCTCCGCCATGGCCACCGTCATCTCCTACCTGGGCTACTCCCTGATGTACTTCGGCGACGACCGCAGCGACGACCGTAACGATTCCGGCGGACTCGGCCTGATCGGCGCGCTGCTGAGCATGATTCTCGCGCCGATCGCCGCCTCTCTGATTCAGATGGCCATCTCCCGCACGCGCGAATACGACGCCGACGAGGACGGCAGCCTGCTGACCGGAGACCCCGAAGCCCTCGCCTCGGCGCTGAACAAGATCTCCTATGGCGCGCAGGCCGAGCCGATGCGCAAGACCGCGGGCACCCAGTCCGTTTCCGCGATGATGATCGCCAATCCGTTCTCCATGGCCGGCTTCTCACGCCTGTTCTCCACGCATCCACCGACCGAGGACCGCATCGCGCGGTTGATGCGGATGGCCAACGAAATGAACGGCACGCCGATCGCTCCGCCCACCTACTCCACACGAACTATTCGCTAAGTGCCTCCTACGTAGGTCTCCATCATTGTTTTTTCGTTGTTCATGGGTGAGCCACGTCTTTGTCGGGCAACTGTAATCGCTGTTTTCTAGCGTGTACTCGCTGATGTCGCTGAACCATGGAAACACGTGAGCGCATGAGCATGAACACAAGGAGAAAACAATGAAAAGACGTTACGCTGTACCTGTGGTGTCAGCTGTGGTTATGGTGCTAGCTAGCGTTCTGGCAGCTCCGTCCGCGCATGCCGAGCAGTCTGCAACATGGGATTTGCCGCGAGATAAGGATGTCGTGGCGCGATTCGGTTTCGGCAGTGATATTCACGTGGGGCGCGACAGCGGCAAATATGGTTCTGCTGTAGACAAGCTCAAGAATGCGTTGAGCGCTTACCGCCAATCGGGCGTAGATGCGGTCGGTTTTTCCGGCGATCTTACTGATTCCGGTCAAGTCGGCCAGTACCAGACCTTGATGGATACGTTGAACACCGGCACGGATGATTCCGAACAGGTCATTCTGGCTATGGGCAATCATGAAACACTTGATGCGGGTGTGTCAGATTCGCCGCAACGTTTCAAGAAGTACACCGGGCAAGATATGAACAAACTGGTCGAAGTCAACGGCGTCGATGTCATCACGATGGGACCGCAGAACGAGGATGACGATTATCGGGCGGATTACGATTTCCTGAAGACTACGCTTGACCGCATCACCTCTCGGGCGAACTACGATCCGAACCGCCCGATTTTCGTGCTGACCCATCACGGCGTGCAGAATACCGCCTATGTGACCAACGAATGGTACGGCGAGTACGGTGCCGGTACCGACCACGACCTGGTGAAACTCATGCAACAGTATCCTCAGATCATTCAGGTTTCCGGACACTCCCACGCCACGTTGGAAGACGCGCGCTCAATTGATCAGAGCTTGGGATACACCAGCATCCAAGACGGTACGATTGGCGCCTATTTCGAGAATGAAAGCGGCAAGGTGGATCCTATTACCGGTACTGCCGCCACTCGGCCGGCCGATTCCGAGCTGGCCTCGCAGGGGTTGTTGGTCGATGTGTATCGGGACGGCACGGTGAAAGTGCATAGGATGAATTTCGCAACCGGCACGTGGATATATCCTGACGAACCATGGATCATTACCGCCGATGGAGCCAAGGCTAACGTGTATGGCAAGAATCGTCCAAGTACCCCGGCCATGTTCCCGGACGGCGCGTCGGTAGGCTTTGACACTGCGAAGACCACCGGGAACAGTGCTGCTGTCACCTTCCCGGCAGCCAAGCCCGCTGACGGCACGAACAACAATATGATTCACTCATATCGCATCACGATGACGCCTAAGAACGGCGGCGAGACGGTATCCAAATCCGTGTTCAACGATTATTACTATGCCAAGGCTGGGGTCGGGGCTGCTGGAGCCGTGCCGACCCAGAAAAGCAGGTGGTCCGTTACCGTTAAAGGCCTGACGCCGCAGACGGAATACACAGCCACGGTCGAGGCGCTGACCTCGTTTGAAGAGGAGAACGGGGCTGCCGGTGCCGTGATCGCCAGCGGCCAGACAAGTGTGACCACCAATGAGGCCCCTGCTCCCAGCCCGATGTTCGATGTTGATTTTGGCAGTGGCTCGGCCGATGACTACTACGCTCACCAGTCCGTTAAGCAGGGTGGCGTTTCCACAATCGAGGATAACGCCGAGCTCGGCCAGCAAGTGCTGCATGTGCGTGGCGGAGATGGTGGATACCGGTACACGATGGAAGACGAGGACTACAACGCCATCGCCAACGGATTCACCACGGATGTCGTATTCTCGATTGCGGATGTGCAGAAGGACCAGTGTGTCTTTTCCAATCAGCAAAATGCGGGATTCGGCTTTGAAGTCGAGAACGGCAAACTGGAATTCTGGCTGAATGCCGGGAGTGGCCGAGCCAAGCCAGCAGTGGCTATTCAGCCCGATACTTGGTATCACGCCAGTGCCGTATACGATGGCAACACCGTAACGCTGTATTTGAACGGCGAGAAGGTTGATTCGGCGTCGGCTAAGAGCGGCTTGGTGATTCCGTCCAACGGCGCAAAATACTTCTTCATCGGTGCGGATACCAGCGGCTCTGGCGCTCCGGAATACCAGATGAGGGAAGGGTACGTTGCTCTTGCGCGCATCTCCAGCCAAGTGTTCTCTGACGATGAAGTTGCCGCATCATATACCAACGCGATGGGCGGCGGCCCGGCCGCCAAGCAAACGGTGCGCCAGGCCTTGACTGCGGCTAAGCGTGTGGTTGAAGCTGGCCAGGGAAACTATAGCGATGCAACATGGTCTGCGTTCGCCGATGCCTATACCACTGCGCTGGTGCGGGTCGAAGACTTCCGTGCCGCCCCGGCCGACCTCAATGCCGCTGCGGTCGCCCTGCGTTCAGCACAGCAGGCATTGCAGGAAACGAATAGCGGAGATGACGGGAATGGCGGCAATGGCGGGGACGGTGGATCAGACGCTGGTGGCCAGGATGCTAATCAGCCAGGCGGTTCGCACGATTCCGATTCCGGCGCGGACAAGTCCTCCGCCAGTCAGGGAGCCAATGCTGCTGACCGTTTGAGCGCAACAGGTGTGAACACGGCTGGATTGTTGGCCGTAACACTGGTACTTGTTGGTGCGGCGCTGACGCTGAAAGTCGTTCGGCGTAGATAGGCCCGGAAAGGCAATTCGGGCATTGTCTAGATGTGAATAACGCCAAAGGCGTGTGGTGGAGCATTGTTCAAGTTCCGGCACACGCCTTTTCCAGGTAGAGAAGTCATGCTAAAGTGACTCTTCGTGCAATACGCCAAGAGTGTTGGCAGCGCACGTGCGGACGTAGTTCATCGGTAGAATGAAAGCTTCCCAAGCTTTAGAGGCGGGTTCGACTCCCGTCGTCCGCTCCACTTGTCTCAAATGGTGAGACCATCCAATCATTCCAACGTTTTTTTAAGGCGCTATTGCTGTTTTCGTGGGTGGGGTTTCTCCGTTGAGTTGTTGAAGGGAGTAAGAGAAGAGCGCTTTCCGGGTAGGATGTTTTCGACCAAGATAAACAAACAACCGCAAAGCGCCTGATGAACAGGATATTCAACCAACTTCTCAACGTCAAAAACACGGTGGTCGAGGACGCGTGCATCGTCGACTCGCCGCTGCGTCCCGAGCCCGTGCTCGAGGTCCGCGTGCGCCCGCGCAGGGGCATGCTCCGGTGCTCGAGGTGCGGGCGCAAGTGCTCCGGGTACGACCGGGGCGGCGGCGCGCGCCGCTGGAGACACCAGGACTTCGGCTGCTGGCGGGTCGAACCGGTCGCCGCCATGCCGCGCGTGGACTGCCCGAAGTGCGGCGTCGTGGTCGCCCGGGTGCCGTGGGCGGAGCCCGGCTCGAGGTTCACGCGCGACTTCAAGGCGGAGTGCGCGTGGCTGATGACGGTCGCCAACCAGAAGACGGTCGGCGGTTTCCCGCATATCGCGTGGAGGACCGCGGGAGACATCGCCCATAGGGTCGCCGAACGGCTCGGAACGGTGATGCCCTCGCCGTTCGACGGCCTGACGGCGATCGGCGTGGACGAGACCGGCTACAGGAAGGGCCACACGCACCTGACCGTCGTCGTCGACCACGAGCGGCATCGGGTCATCTGGGCGCACGACGGATACGGCAAGGACGTGTTCAGCCTGTTCCTCAAGGCGTTGACGCCCGAACAGCGCGCCTCCATCAAGGTCGTCACCGGCGACGGGGCCCGCTGGATCGACTCGTGCGTCGCCGAGCACCGCCCGAACGCCGAACGCGTATTGGACGGGTTCCACATCGTCTCCTGGATGAGCGACGCGCTCGACAAGGTCAGGAAACGCCTGTGGAACCAGGCGAGGCACGATGGGGACGAGAATGCCGCGAAGCGCATGCGCGGCGTCAGATACGCCGTCCTGAAGAACCCCGGCGACCTGACCGACAGACAGGAGGAGGCGTTCGAAAGCCTGCGGGACACGGACCCCAAGGGCCAGCTCTACCGCGCATGGCAGCTCAAGGAACTCCTGCGCACCCTGCTCAAGCACCCGATCGGCCAAGCCACGACGGAACTGAACCGCTGGGTGTTCCGGGCGTCCCATTCGCGCATACCCGAGATCGTCGAACTCGCCAAGAAGATCAGACGGCGCCGCCCCGACATCCTGCGCACGATCCGGCTGGGATACTCCAACGCCAGGCTCGAGGCGTCCGACAACAGGATCAAGGTCACCATCCGCATGGCCTACGGCTTCCACCACGTCGACAACCTCATCGCCCTGGTCATGCTCCGATGCGGCGGACTCGACATACGACTGCCACAATCCGCAATCTAACCCACGAAAACAGCAGAAGCCTCGCAAATATTGCGGTCAAAGTGTAGTCCTGATTTTGCCAAGAGTATAAAGAGTGGAGCGAGGTGCCTCATTTGAAAGTGAGCGCGAAACCGGGAGTGGTGCCTCACTGGAAGTGAGCGCGAAATCCTAGTCGGTGTCGGCTGGTGTTTCGTTGTGGTCTTCCGGTCGGACGCCCGCGATCTTGG
>OJKF01000061.1_pt1 | contig 73211 bp, 53 predicted proteins | sample 1596531 | NCBI WGS metagenome assembly OJKF01 (sample SAMEA4350128, study PRJEB24818) | metagenome | biome: human; feature: gut; material: faeces | place: Denmark | collected 2013-09 | reverse complement strand
CAGGCCGCTTCGGTAAGCGTCAAGGAAGCCACGCTCATTGAAGCAGTGAAGGCATACCTCACTCTGCCCGAGGCACCGGAAGGCGAAATCGCCTACCAGTCCGTCAACGGTACCGCCTACCCCGAAAACAAGACCGTGATCTTCGACGTGGCCAACGCCACCGCCGGCACCATGAAGCGCCGCGGCCGCAAAAAGGCCGCCTGATCTCAGGTGATTATCCTTGATTGCCGTCATCGGCAGATCAGGAATTCGGCTTGTATTTCTGAATGACTTTCACGAATACGGCGTTTTATGGAAACCGGTGATGCCGACCTGAAATGGGTCGGCATCACCGGTTTTCATATATCCCGACGGTTATTCTCCGTGGTCATTATTGCGGATTGCCTACGCCGCTGTTGGGTGCGGCACCAGCATTGTCTCCTGTTCCCGTGCCGGAATTATCCGGCGTGATCTGGTTGTTCGAGCCACCGGAATTATTGGTGGAACCGCCATTGCCAGCGGTTTCGCCATTGCCGGGATCGGTCCCGTTCCCCGTGTTTCCACTGGTGCCGCCCGTGGTGTTCCCCGTGCCGGTGCCGTTGCCAGAGGTAGTGCCCCTCAGAGGCGTCTCCGACGAGGTCCAGGTCTTCGGATGACTCATCGCCCGTATTGAAAATCACCGAATGTGGCATTGAGATCCTTGGGCTTCGCGCTTCGGCCGGCATCCGGCAATGGAGCGATCTCACCTGGGTGCGCGCATCGCCGTCATCGGAGACGGGTTGCGGTGGTTCTTGTTCACTTGCTTCACTTGCGGAAGGAATCGGCGGCATGACGGGAAGCGTTATCGAAGCGGCGCTCGGCCGTGGCGGCTGTGATGCAGTGGGCGACTGTGGGACCGGCGGCTGCGGTACAGGCGGCTGCGACGCGATGAAGGTTCTGCCAGCTGAGGCACGGGAGGTGTGGTCGTTACCGGCTGAGGCACGGCCGACATAGGAGACACGGCCGGCTTACGATCGATGTCGGAGATGTCAGAAAAAGAATGCTTCTTCGGTACGTAAAGTACAACTTGACTGGCAACTCATTATGCAGTTGTCTGTTCTGTTGAAGAGCTTACCCGGTGACAAGCCTATCTTCGTGGATGGCAAGGTATACAACTCAACCGCCAACGGTATTCTGGCCCGGCATTGCAAACAAGCCGGAGTACCTGTGATTTCAATACACGGATTGAGACACACCCATGCTTCACTCTTGCTATTTGCCGGCGTTTCAATTGCAAGCGTCTCTAAACGGCTTGGGCACGCAAGCATGAACACAACGCAGGAAATATATCTACATGTCATCCGCGAATTGGAAAACAAAGACGTTGACATCGTGATGAGAGCCTTATCCACCCTTATTTAGCAAACCACAGACGCTTACGCTGATGAAGGGTGATGAGGTCGTCAAGGTAGGTCAGAACTGCACTTATTGATTCCTGTTCTTTCCTTGACGCGGGAAAAATACCATGGCGTCATGCACATCGTTTCTGTTAAGAGTTGGCACCCCACTACCGGCCTTATACCGTTTCAAGTCTATTTTTTGGCCTTTCGCTGTTTGGTGTGGGTAAGGCCGTTCAGGTGGTGACGGTGTTGAGGCCGAGTTTGCCGCAGGTCAGGTAGATCATCGTGGAGAGGTGGTCCATGTTTCTGAAGCCACGGGCTCGGGTCTTGACGTGCTGGATGATGCTGTTCAGGCCTTCGAGGATCGCATTGGTGTAACGGTTGTCGAAATACGCGAGGATGTCGTTCCAGTGCCGCCGGAATTGTCGGGCGAGGGCCTTCATCGGTTCCAGGCGGGAATGCATCATCCACGAGCACAACGCCCTGAACTCGGCCTCCGCCTCCGCGCGGCTGGCGCTGTCGGCGTGGATGTCCTGCAGGCATTCGCGCATCCCGCACGCCCTGACGGTCTTCGACCGCCGCTTCGCCAGATTGCGCTTGACCTCCAGCTGCGAGTCCGTGAGGTTGGACTCGTTCCTGAGCCACAGGTACTTCGTGCGTTTGAGCAGCGGGTTCTCCCTGCCCTCGGCTTTCCCGGCCTTGTCGACGGCCTCGTTGGCGTGCTTGATCACATGGAACTTGTCGATGACCTTCGCGGCGTCGGGAAGCCATTGGCGGATGCCCTTGGCGAATCCCAGGCTCATGTCGCACGTCACCGGGCGCACGCGGTTGGGGTCGCCGTTGTGGTCCATGAAATCCCTTGCGAACCGTTCGATGGTATGCGCGTCCTTGCCCGGCGTCACGTTGATCACGTTGCGTTCCACCAAATCGGCGACCACGGTGATGTAGTTGTGTCCCCGCCGGCTGGTCTCGTCGATGCCGATCGCCTCCACGCCCGTGTGGCCCTCGTACAGGCGCGCCTCCCGCACGTAGTGCGTGATGAACCGCCACAGGCGGGTGTCGTGCTCGCCGACCTGTTCGGCGATGTCCGCCACAGGCTGGCTTTTCGCCAGCTCGACGACCATGGCCTCGAACAGGAGCGCGGACGCCGCTGCCCGGCCTCGCCCACGGCACCGGCACCGCGCGCACGCCATGCTCGGGACACGCCACGCGAGGCACGCCCGCGTGGATGAACGCCTTGTACCGGAAGAAGTCCGGATGACGCCACGTACGTTCCATCGTGTCATACACCGGGCACGCCTCCTCGCCGCATCCCGCCTCCGGGCAGTGGAAACGTGAGCCGGGCGCGAAGACGATCATGATGTGCAGCTCGCGCCTGCCGTCCTCCCCGTCGCGGAACTCAACTCCTGACACCCTCCACGGGTCGGGCAACTGCAAGGCGGCGGTGAACAACGAAGTCGTATCCATGACCACCAAACTAGCCGACCGGCATCACCGCCAATCAGCCTTTACCCACACCAAACAGCGAAAGGCCATAAATTTCAATCCACGCTCCCTGAGGGGAGCGACCGTAGGAATCAGTGAATACGCGGTGTCTCTCTTTGGCGGCGTGTTAAACGCCCTCACCATGATACCAGCTCAGGTTTTGTATCTACTGGAGTGTATTTTTTGATCCATTTTCCGCGGTCCGTCTGGGCATGGCAAGCCGTCTGGCGAGCGTGTCCCCGCCGGCTCCGGCCTTGATGGGTTCCAGCGCCTCGCGCCGGAACCCGTCGTCGTAGTGTTTCCTTCGATCCTCACGCATACGAAAGAACCGCACCTCCGATCATCGAATCTGAGTTTCCTCAATCCAACAATCGAGGTGCGGTTCATTTTCTTACCTACCACCTTCTTATATCAATCTTCAAGTGGAGAGGGAATCACTTCTTGACGGAAGAGGTCTCCGGCCACAGGGATTCATAAGGATGTCCGGTCAGTTCCTCGCAGACCAGACGCGCCTCATCGGACACATCCTTCTTGTCTCCGCCATTTTCAAGACGCTCGATTTCGCTCTTCAGTACGGCGTGCGTATCGGCATCGAGGTAGATGTGCCTGGAGAGCCACAGAGCATACGCAATCAGCATCACGGTGCCCAAGAAGAAGATGAGCGTGATACTGAAACGTACCTGAGCTGGGGTGGTCTCGTAGTTCTTCATAGTCGCGGAGTTATAGCCTGTGAACTCCAGTAGAATGCCGGCGATCCAAGTGGCGATTGCTCCAGTGGACTTACGGAAGAAGGTCATCACGGATGCGTACAGACCGGCACGGTCGCCACGCGTCATGATGTAATCAACATCCGGCATGAACGGGAACAGGTTCCAAGGGGTGAATTCCAGCAGGGCTCGACCGCACTGGTAGACTAGCGAAGCGATGATGAAAATCCAGAACGGGTTGTGAATATTCAGCAGGTAGACCGCGATGTAGACTACCATTGCCGCGATGATGCTAATATAGCTCAGACGGAAAATGAACCTCGGGCCCTTCACCACCATGAGCTTCGTTGCGACGATGGTCACCGGAATACCGACGATGGATAGAGCTTGGAGCGTCCAAGGCCAGCTTTCTCCGGCACCGGTAATGCAGCACACAATGAAAGTCGGTAGCAAGGTGGAAAACAAATCTTTGCCGGTGAAGGACAACAGGTACACCGCAAGATGGGTGCGGAATGCCTTGTTATGGAAGGTCTCTGCGTATTCGTGAATGGAATTCTTGATGAAGTCGCTGATCTTCACCTTAGGCTGGTTTGTATGTTCCTCAATGAACTCGTCGGTAATTGGGCGTTCCCAGGTGCCGAAGGTGGAGATGGCGATGGCGATGACGAACAGGATGGTCCAAGCGATGCCTGCGACGAGGTATGCGTTGGGGTTGTTCGCCTGCTTAAGCACAGCAAGGATAATGAACACGATTGCAGTTCCGGTTGAGGAAATGACCATACGAGAACCGGACAGCACAGTACGTTCCTTGTAATCGCGAGTCATTTCCGTAGGCAGGCACTCCCACGGGACGATCAGCATGGCGATGATGATCTCCATCGCGACATAGACCGCAAGGTAGTACAGCCAGCTAGTGGACGAAATCCAGAATAGCGGGAACACACAGGTGAAGAGGATAAGACCTGTCACCAGGAAGAAATGACGGCGTCCGAACTTCTGTCCGAGCTTGGTCGTGTAGAAATTATCGGTGATGAGGCCAAGGAAAAGATTCCAGATGCAGTCCACGATACGGCCTGCTGCTGCGATGCTGCCAGCGATGACGGGATTGAAACCCTGAGCCAGTGTCAGGTAGGCGAAGATAACGCCGGAGACGATATTGTTCCAGCCGCCGCCCATCAAGTCGAGCATGCCGTAGTAAATTCCGCGTTTAATGTTAATTGGGTGTGCCTTGTAAGGCCAATGTAAGGCGTTCGTTGCCATGTTTTTGTCTTTCTTTGTGTTGCACTACCGTTTTTCTCGTCATCTTTGTGAGTTTTAAACGGCTGTGCGGAAAAGGTAACAACCACAATGTATATAAGGATGTGAACGCGTGAAAAGAATTGCCTTTTTTTGCAATGAATGTCAGATTAGAACAATTTGGCATATTCTTTGTGACTGCAGGACTGTGCAGTGTACATGCTATTTTTTAACGGCTGAAATAGCTCAAGGGCAGACGACCGGTTGAATTGAGGTGAACGGGTTGAACGAAACTGCCTTCGAACGTAGATTCCGTCGTGCTGATATGAAGGATTTGCCAACCATACTGAGGAATCACGAGCATGCACGTGAATTGATGGCCGCCAATGGCAATCCGACGCAATGGGGGCACACGTTCCCACGTGGAGAAGTGGTTCGTAACGACATCGCAAAGCGGCGTACCCTTTCTTCGGCGGTGGCCAGCTCGCGCTGGTAGCCACCTATCTGGCCTTGTTCTGGACGCTTTTTTGCGGAATGAACATCAGTATCGCGCAGGGAATCATCGGCACCAGCGCCATCATCAGCGCCATATCCGCGCTGATGTTCGGGGTGTTTGACGACAATCTATATCGATATCGGATAGGGCGTAGGCTCGGACGGCGTCATCTCATGTTGATGCTTATTGCGCCGTCGCTGCTCATCGGTGTATTGCTGTGGATTCCCGGATCGCCAGTGCCGCTGTACGCGTGCGTTTACGTGCTATGGGTGGTGCTTGCCTAGGCTTTTCAGGCGTGCTACAACCCGTTGCCTGGCGAAATGATGAAGGATTTCAGCCAGCGGACGAAGTTGTCGACCACCAGAATGTTCATTTCCACTTCTGCCGCCACTTTCATACCACTCGCCGGAAGCTGGGCGTTGTCGATATACGGTGAGACCAAGGCGACCGCTTACATGGTAGTGGCCATAATCTCGACTTTGATGTTCTCCTGCGCCGTGGTGATTACCTGGAAACGCACGTGGGAGTTGACGTCCGATGAGGCCGGCTTTGGCGAATACGCCAACGGCACGGTGCATGAGTCGCATCTTGGACTGCGCGGTTGGATTCGCCGCGTGGCGCATGTGATGCGTGAGTATGCCACGACGTTGCGCATCCGCGAATTCCGCAAGCATCTGACGATTTTCCTGTTGGTACAGACATCCTCTGATGTCTTCGGTCAAACGTTCCTGTTTTTTGTTTTGTATGACTGGAATAAAACGGCGGCCTTTGCGTCGCTGTTGTTGGGTTGTTCCATCGTATCGTTGCCGTTTATGCCGGCATTCGGCAAAGCGGTGGTGAGATTCGGCGTGCGAAAGCTTTATGCGTTCGGCCTTTGCCGGAATGCTGCTTGGCGTGGTTTGGCTGGCATTGGCATGGATTCTGACGGGTGTTCTGCCCGTTGCAGCATGGATGGTGCTGTCCGTTATCGCATCGTTGTGGTTCCTTGTATTCAAGGCGCTTGTCGGATACCTGCCGTGGACGGTATTGGTGTTCATGCCGGATATCAATCAGATTGTTACGCGTCGGTATCGTTCGGCCACTTTTTCCAGTGTACAGTCTTCCCTCCGACAGCTTGGTTCGGGCATCGTCACCATCGGCGTTGGAATGGTTCTCGCCATGGTCGGATTCGATTCCTCCCTTCCCCAGCAGTCGTGGAAGGCGTCGATTGGTGTGGCTGTGGTTATGTTGGGCTTTTGCACTGTCTCGATGATCGTGTGCTGGATTGTGTCGTCACGTCTGATAATCAACCAACAGACCGATCTTGATGTTTTGCATGAGGTCGAACGTTTGCGTGCCGGGGGAGACAAGGCTGATGTTGATTCCTCTGTGCGGCGTACCGTGGAGCGGCTCACCGGTCTTCCATATGAGGAATGCTGGAAATAGCATGAGGAAATAAAAGCCGATGCAAAATCGCCTACGTCATTTCATATTCAGCATTTCGAAAACTATACTGCAGGAGATGCGTTTACCTAACATGGGAGGGCAGTATGTCTAGGCGCAAAACATATCCCGGAATTGTCGATGTCGCACGTGAGGCGCAGGTGTCTCCTTCAACTGTTTCGCGGACTTTCTCCCGACCTGGTTACGTCAGCAAAGCCACTGCGAAACGAATTTTCGATGCCGCGAACCGTCTTGGATACCGGTCTAAGGAGATCGCGCCCGTCACGACCCTCGAGGTCAAGCATCATCTTATTCTGCTCATTGTCTCCGATATCAGCAATCCCGCGTTCGCGCAACTCATCCGCTGTATCCAGCATGAGTGCATGCGCGAGAACTACGGTCTGCTCATCGCCGACACGGAGGAGACCAAAATAAACGAGCGCGATAGTCTCCACGACTTCAACAATGTGGACGGCGTCGTGCTGGCGTCTTCCCGATTGAGTGACACCATGATTCGAAAATTCGCGCAACATCACAAAGTGGTCATGGTCAACCGCGAGGTGCGTGGCATACCATCCGTAATACCGGATTACTCGTCCAGCTTCGAATCCATGGTCGACCGTCTCATCGCGCTCGGCCATACCAGCATCACTTATCTCACCGGGCCGGAAGCCTCTTGGGCGGAAGGCATGCGCTGGCGCACGCTATTCGACGTGTGCAAAAGGAAGAACATGCCTTTGAAACGTCTTCCGGGCAAGTACCCGACTCTCCAAGCCGGTCAGGAGGCGTTCCGGAAGTTCATGAAGCAGCCCAGTTCCACTGCGATAATTACCTACAATGATCTGCAGGCAATGGGGTTCATCACCTCGGCGAGGCAGCACCACGTGGAAATCCCTGGGCGTTTTTCGGTGATCGGCATCGACGACACCCCGAATTGCACGCTTATTTCCCCCTCGCTCAGCAGCATACACATCGACCGTCGCGAGGCGGGAAAAACCGCGACCGCCATCTTGTTCGGTATGGTGAACGGCCGGAATCAATCGAACGCGGGCAAACAGGGCCTTTGGGAAATACCTACCAGCTTCATAGAACGGGATAGTATCGGCATTCCGCTTGCGGATTGTTAGCCCATAGCTTTCAATCTCGCCGGGGTCCGGTGCTGCCACGTGCGATGAAACGAGAGTCCAACATAATCGGTTTCAGCAATCGATGGAGGTTTCCTCCGCGCAGTCGACTGACCAATTCATCCACCGCCATTTTCCCTATCGTCGCACGATCGATATGAATCGTCGACAATGTCGGATTGACGATTCCGCTGATGGGAATGTCGTCGATTCCCACAACAGACACCTTTTCGGGGACTTCCATTCCGCATTCCTCCAGCGCGGCCATGAAGCCGACGGCCATGATGTCGTTATAGGCGATCACCGCAGATGTGGCATGTTGCGAGAATTGTGGGAGACAGGCGAATCCTCCGCTGTAGGTGGGAGCGGAACATGGTATGCAGTTCAAAGCGATATCATTCTGTCGGCATATGCTGACCAGCGTCTCCTTCCTGACCATATTCTGCCATGAATCCGTTGGCCCTGATAAATAGGTTAGGGACTCATGCCCCAGGGAGCGCAACTCATGGACGGCCTGTTCCAGACCCGTACGAGTATCCGCAATCACCGATTTGATGCCTTGTACCGCCCGGTTGATAAGCACCAAGGATTTTATCTTCGCCATCTTCTTGATATTCGCGTCGGACAATCGCGACGAGACGAGTATGACGCCGGCAACGTACGCCTCCATCAGACCCAACATAATACGTTCGATCGAGCTCATCTCTTGCGAGTCGATGATCATTATCGAATATCCGTACTTCCGACACTGCTGCTGGATGCTCTTCACGAATTCCGCGTATACCGGGTTTCCAACGTCGTTGATCACCACGGCGATCAATTTGCTGGACTCGTCATGCGCGTATGCAGAACCTTTGCGCGGCACATAGCCGATTTCCTCCGCCACACGGTATATGGTCCTCAATGTATCGGCGTTGACGCGCTCAGGATGAGAAAAGGCTCGAGACACCGTGGCAACGGATATCCGAGCGGCTTTGGACACATCGCTCAGGCTAACGCGATGATGTGCCGGAAACTTATCATCCACAATTTCCCTTCCGATGATTTATCCCTTCACTTCGGTAGGGGGCTGCGTGATTATCTCCAAGAAAACGTCCGCAGCCCCTTATCCATAAAAGAAAACCGCATCTCGATTATCCGAATTTCTTCAGTCCGATAATCGGGGTACGGCTAAAAGCGTCAGCTTTTTATTTCCCTTTTACATCAGGCTTGATGCTCTTCCGGGCGGTTCTGCTCAGCCCACAGCTTGTGGAAGACGCCGGGCATATCCACGCGACCATAGGTGTGAGCTCCGAAGAAGTCACGCTGTGCCTGGGTCAGTGCAGTAGGCAGACGCTTCGAACGCAGTCCGTCGTAGTACGCCAAGGAGCTGGAGAAGACAGGCGTTGGAATGCCTGCGTCGATGGCCGCCTTGATGACTCGACGCCAAGACTCCTGTGCGTCGGCAAGGAACTTGGCGAAGTACGAATCGAGCGCCAGTGCCGCCGGATGGCCGTTGGTGTAGGCGTCGGTAATACGGTTGAGGAACTTCGCACGAATGATGCAGCCTCCACGCCAGATCTTGGCGACGGCTCCCAGGTCGATGTTCCAGCCATACTGCTTGGCACCATCCTCGATCTCGTTGAGTCCCTGAGAATAGGCGATGATCTTGGAAGCGAGCAATGCGCGACGCACGTCTTCGATGAAGGTCGCCTGGTCCCCCACGGTGATGGCATTGTTGGGGCCTGCAGGCGCGCTGTCCTGCGCGGCTTGCCTCAGCTCAGGATGGCTCGACAGCGCACGCGCGAACACAGCCTCTCCGATGCCGGTGACAGGGGAACCGAACTCCAGTGCGGTCTGCACCGTCCACGTACCAGTGCCCTTCATACCTGCGCGATCGACGACGACATCGACGAACGGCTTGCCGGTACGCTCGTCCTTCTCATGAAGGATATCGGCGGTGATCTCAATCAGATAGGAATCAAGATCGCCCTTGTTCCAATCGGCGAACACATCGCCAATCGCCTCGGGGGAAAGTCCCAGACCGCGACGCAGAATGTCGTAGGCTTCGCCGATGACCTGCATGTCGGCGTATTCGATGCCGTTGTGCACCATCTTGACGAAATGTCCGGCGCCATCGGTGCCGATATGCGTGACGCAAGGCTCACCGTCGACCTTGGCAGCGATGGATTCAAGAATCGGACCAAGGGTCTTCCACGATTCGGCGGTGCCTCCCGGCATAAGGGAAGGACCGTTCAGAGCGCCTTCCTCGCCACCGGACACGCCGCAACCGACGAAGTGGAATCCAGCGGCGCGCACTTCCTTCTCACGCTTGATGGTGTCCTTGAAGTAGGAGTTTCCACCGTCGACGATGATGTCGCCAGGCTCGAAGGCCTCTTCGAGCTGCTTGATCACGGCATCGGTCGGAGCTCCGGCCTTGACCATGATGATGGCGGTACGAGGACGTTGCAGGGAAGCGGCGAATTCCTCCATGGTCTTAGCAGGAATGAAATTGCCTTCGGTGCCGTGCTCGGCCAGCAGCTTTTCAGTACGCGAGTAATGGCGATTGAACAGTGCCACGGTGTTGCCGTGGTGGGCGAGATTGCGGGCCAGGTTGCTGCCCATTGCAGCGAGACCGATAACGCCGATGTTAGCTTGTGCTGTCATGATTGTATCCCCTTGCTGTTGCCGTTCGTTCAAATGAATGATATTGCTGAGAGCCAATCCCAATTGACTCAATGCCTCGTGGCATAGCACCTCTGGAGGCAAGTTGGAAATGAGCCGTATGCCGTGCTCATCAGCCTCGAGAGGCTCCAAAGTGTCAATCTGCGATTGCAGAAGCTCGACGGGCATGAAATGCTCACGCTGCGTCATACGTTCGGCGATATCGGTTTTATCGAGATCAAGCTCGACGAAAACGACTTGTGCGTTCGCCTCTCGTAGGATGTCGCGATATGCGCGTTTCAACGCGGAACAAGTGACGATGGTGTTGGCTCCCTTGCCTGCCTGCTCGGTGATCCAATCGCGTAGGCTGCGAAGCCAGGGCCAACGGTCCTCATCGGTCAGTGGATGACCAGAGGCCATTTTGTCGATATTGGCTTGGGGATGGAAATCGTCGGCTTCGGCATATGGCCATCCCAATTCGTTTACGAGTTCCTGAGCCATGGTCGTTTTACCGGTGCCTGTCACACCCATGACGATCAGACTGACGGGTTCGGCATTGGAATCAAGCATGGATTCTCCTTGAATGGAAAGGGCGATCAGACCCGAATACGTTCCAATCGCCCGATAATGAACCGGTGGCTAAATCACCACTCGTGCATGGTGCCGTCAAGCAGGCGGTCAACGGGGAGCGGAGCCGGCTGGTACGGATACTTCGCCGCAAGCTTCTCGTCGAAGTCGACGCCCAGCCCCGGCTTGTTGCCCGGGTGCAGATATCCATCCTTGAAGGTGTACGAAGTGTGGAACACCTCGAGAGTCTCCTCGGAATGCTTCATGTACTCCTGGATGCCGAAGTTCGGAATCGCTAGGTCAAGGTGCAGGTTCGCAGCCATGCCGACCGGGGAAACGTCGGTCGGACCGTGGAAGCCAGACTTGACACCAAAGAGCTCGGCGAAGGCCATGAGCTTCTTCATGTGGGTCAGACCACCGGTGTGGGTGACGGCGGAACGCACGTAGTCGATGAGCTGTTCCTTGATCAGGGTGATGTAATCGCTCCACGAGTTGATAATCTCGCCGATGGCGATAGGCGTGGTGGTGTGCTCACGCACGATGCGCAGGAATTCTTGATTCTCCTCGGCCGGAGTGGAGTCTTCCATCCAGAACAGGTCGTACGGCTCGAGCGACTTGCCGAAGCGAGCTGCCTGAATCGGGCTCAGACGGTGGTGGGAATCGTGCAGCAGGATGAGGTCCTTGCCGTACTTGTTACGAACTTCCTCGAACACTCCCGGAAGCGTGTTGAGGTAGGTGCGTGCGTCCCAAACCTCTTCGACCGGCACCGTGGTACGGCGGGCAGGCTCGTAGTCGTAACGCAGGCCCTTCTCGCCGGCGCCCTGCTGGGAGTTAGCGGAACCGGCGACACCGTAGGTGGACGGAATGCCCGGCAGAGCGAACTGAATACGGGTGGCCTTGAAGCCCATGTCGCGGTACATGTCGATGGAATCGAACAGGCTCGGGAAGTCCACACCGGAAGCGTGGGCGTAGGTCAGAATGCCGGTGCGGGAAGCGCCGCCCAGCAGCTCGTAAACCGGGACGCCGGCCTTCTTGGCCTTGATGTCCCACAGTGCCACATCCACAGCGGAGATGGCGGCCATGGTCACCGGTCCACGCTTCCAGTAAGCACCCTTGTACAGGTACTGCCAGATGTCCTCGATGTTGTCCTCATTCTTGCCGATAAGGCTCGGAGCGATGGTCTCTAGGTACTTCGCGGCGACGAGCTCACGTCCGTTCAGCGTGGCGTCACCAAGTCCAACGACGCCGTCAGTAGTGGTGATGCGGAAAACGACGAAATTACGTCCCGGGCTGGTCACGAAGACTTCAGCTTTTTCGATTGCCATGGTTATTCCTTCCTGTTATGACGCGGCGCGTCCGCGTCATAATCCCCACCTACGGCGAGGAAGCTTATGTTATCGGTTATTTGATTATGTTTATGGTTGTGGTCACGCGGCTGTCGCCGAAGACAGCTCGTTGACGAGTTCGCTCACCTTGTTGGTGAAAGTGGCGTTGGCGCCAAGATCCTTGTCCAGGTAGGACACGGCTGGGGTGACGTCATCGTTGACGGCAAGTTTCCTCACCTCGTCGAGATTCACGTCCTTGGCCTCCGTGTTTCCAAATCGACGCAGGAACACGATCCATGCGGCGACAGCACGTGCCGGAGCCGTGATGTCGCGACCGTCCGCAAGCGCGTGCTTGGCGACAGGCACGATTCGTACCGGCAGCTTTTGCGAACCATCGGTGGCGATTTGGAAAAGGTGATGGTGAATGCGCGGATTGGAGAATCGCTCCAACAGCTTGGCACGGTAGTCGTCACTGGAGACGGACAGGTATGATCCGGCCAGATCCCACCATTCATTCACCCATGCCCGCAGCTGCGGGTCAGCGATGGCCTCGGCCACCGACTCATGACCGAACAGCGGGCCGACATAGGCGAGAGTGGAATGCGAACCATTGAGCATCCACAGTTTGCGCTGCTCGTAGGGCTCCACATCATCCGTGATAACGGCACCGGCCTTGTCCCATGCAGGACGTCCCTTCGGGAAGTCGCCTCGGATGACCCATTCGAGGAACGGTTCCGTGCGCACCGGCGCCACGTCGTACCATCCCTTGTCCTGTGCCACGGTCTGCAGTTCGGCGTCGGTGGTGGCCGGCGTGATGCGGTCGACCATCGAAGTGGCCCATGCCACGTTGTCGCGAGTCCATTCCAGCAAGGTGGGGTCCACGGCCTCAATGGCCTGCTCGACGACGCGACGGAACGCGGCTCCGTTGCCTGCGAGGTTGTCGCAGGGAAGGATAGTGATCGCTCCGGCGTTTGCCGCGCGACGCGCCTCCAGCCCGGCCACAATGCGTGCAGGCACGGTGGCAAGTTCGGACACGTTCACATCGTTACGCAGTTTGGCGAGGTCCTCCGACACGTCGGTGTCGTTGACGTCTAGATCACCGTGGGCGTTCCTTTTGTATCCAGCTTCGGTAACCGTGGAGGTGACGATGGACACGTTCGGATCCGCGAAGTACTTGTGCAGCGCCGCCATGTCGCCGCCCTCATGCATCGATGAAATCGAAGAGATGACTTCGAACGAATCGCCTTCCGGTGCCGAGGTGATCAGCGTGTAGACGTTGTCCTGAGGGGCCAGCTTGTCGACCATTCGGCGAGAACGTCCGGTGAAACCGGCGATGCCCCACTGCGCGGTGTCCGGCGCATGTTCCGTGTACCAGGCTTGATGCGCCCTGGTGAAATTGCCGATACCAAGATGGATGATGCGCACCGGCGCTGCGGCGCGGCCGTGCTCTGCGCGGTTCAATCTGGGCAATGACGTGAAATCATGTGTATCAGTCATATTTACTCCTTGAAATCAATAAAAGGTCGTTCGAGTCAGAGCTTGAACACGTCAGAAGGCTGACCGTCCACGGAACGAATGGCGATCTGCTCGCCTTCCTCATAACTCAACCGGTGGTCGGCGACCAGACCGGAGATGTAACGTGCGGTCAGACGACGGTTCATGTCATGGCGGGCGGGGATGGAGCACAGCGCACGGGTGTCATCGATGAATCCCGACAGCTTGGCGAAACCAGCGTACGGAACGACATCCTCGTAGTAGCGCAGAATCGGCTCAGGCGCATCCAGGAACCACCACGGGGCTCCGATGTACAGCGCCGGGTAGTATGCCGCCATTGGAGCGAGCTCGCGGGAGTATGCGGTCTCATCCATGGTGAATGCCACAAGGTGGAAATCAGGATTCTCGCCGTATTCGTTGAGCATGGGTCGCAGCCAGTGAGCCCAATCAGCCGGCATCGGGCAATCCGCTCCACAGTCCGGACCGTAGTTGACGAGCTGCTTGCGGTAGTGGTTGCGCATCACGCCGGGGTGCAAGGTCATTACCAGACCGTCGTCCTGTGCGAGCTTTGCCTGGTCGTTGAGCAGATGGGCGTGCAGCTTGCGTGCCTCATCGGAAGTCAGGCTGCCACTACGGGCCTTGGTGTACAAGCGAATCGCCACATCATCCGACAGGCGTGTGGTGTCGCCGGACCAATTGACTTCGTCAAGCGAAGGATCCACACCGTAATCGGCGGCGACTGCACCATGCTGCTTGAAGAACAGACGACGACGGCGCATGGCCTCTACGAATCCTTCATAAGTGGCGGTGCTTACGCCAGCCGATTCACCCAGCTGGTCGCAGAGCTGAGCCCAATCCACACGATCGACCGCAAGGTAGCGATCCGGACGGAAACACGGTGCAAGACGCGCCGGGAAATTGGCGTCGGCGCGCACCTTATCGTGCAGGACCAGGTCATCGGTGGGGTCATCGGTGGTGGAGATGAAGCCGATGTTGAAACGCTTCACAAGCTTGCGGGTGGTGAAATCGTCGGAGGCAAGGAGCTCGTTGAGCTCATCGTAGATGCTGTCTGCGGTGTCTTCACTGAGTGGCTTGTTGATGCCGAACACATTGGACAGCGAATCCTCCATCCAGTAACGCATCGGCGTGCCAGCATAGGCATACCAGTACTTTCCAAGGAGGCGGAAGGCGTTGCGAGATTGTTCTTCGGTGAAGTTCTTCTGGCCCACACCCAGCTCGCTGAAAGGAACACTATGTCCGTGCATGATACGGGTCACGTAGTGATCAGGAGTGATGAATAGATCGGTGGGGTTCTTGAAATGCTTGTCTTCCGCGAACCAGTCGATAGGGACGTGTCCGTGAGGGGAGATGATGGGACGATCCTTGATTGCCTCGTACAGTCGACGTGCGATTAAACGTTGTTCCGGATCCGTTGGGAATAGGCGATCTTCATTGAGCGCGGATACCATTGTAACTACTCCTTAAAATAGAGGCTTATTCACAGATGCTGGATGATGGCTTTCGCCAATTCCTGATATTGCGATTCGTCGAGGTGGACGCGATCGGGGTTCATTGCGAACACCGTCTTCCACTCAAAGCCGTCCCGATACTTGGGGCACAGGTGGAAGTGCAGGTGGTGCCCGTCGTCTCCGTAGGCGCCGTAGTTGATTTTGTCCGGGTGGAAGGCCGCGTGCAAGGCTTTTGCCACATGGTTCACGTCATTCAGGAAAGCCTCACGTTCCTCATCGGATAGGTCCACGATTTCGGAAACATGATGTTTCGAGGCAACAATGACACGTCCCTTATGACTTTGTTCCTTGAACAGCACAAGCTTCGAAGCTGGCAGTTCGGCAATTATGATGCCGAACGCGTCCAAGGCCTCGCCTTCATCGCAGTAGGCGCAAAGTTGTTTCTCTGGCTCTGGCATATCTCGTCCTTTGAGAGTTGCTGCAACGATGTGGCTGTTGGCCACATTGCTGTGTTCGTTTGCAAGTTCTTTTTCAATATATGCGTGGGTCGGAGTGATCAGTGCCGTTTTGCATTTATTTGCTCGAGTTCTAAATAGGGCCTATAGGAACTTTTGTGGTGCTTATGATCGAGGTCCGGCCTTGTACGAGTAGGCGTGTCGGCATGCCTTTTTCCCCGCGTGGAAAATGATGCACTCCCGGTGGTGGGCTGGATGGTGTGAGAACGCCATCCAGCAAAGCGAAGAAATGCCCGGTATGCGGGCGTGCGGTGAAGAGGAACGGACGGACCGGCAAGGGCTGTGTGTGATCGAATAAAGGTGTTCACTGTCGGCACTTGTTCCTGAACACCCTGAGCGTTCAATTTGGACGGTGTCGGCGGTGATGGCGCCGGTGGAATGAGAACACCGGCATCGTCCGGTTCCTTGATGGATTCCCGAGTGCCTGTCAACCAAACTGATGGTTCTCGGGAGGAAAGGAAATGACGGCACCGGTGTGTGTCCGACGGCGTATCAGGCAGCTCGACCGCCAAGGCTTGAGCCACAGGGAGATATCGCGGAAACTCGGCGTATCGCGCACGACCGTGGTCGAGTACGCCAACCACGGGGATTACTCTCCCAAGCCCCTTGGCTCGGGGCATGCGGGCAGGTCGCTGGTCGACGCGGGGTATTCGGCCGTCGTGGACGGGTGGTGTGTTTTGTCAAGCGCTGGTGTGCCGTTTTACCGTGGGGGGCTGTCCGGGTTACCGGTCAATTTTTTACCGGGTTACCGTCGGCTGGTTTCGTCTGGTTTCGGTTGTTTTGTTATTGCATGAGGGCGTGGGTCCGTCTGTAGGATTCGCCCTCGAACCTGATCATCCTGCCGTGGTGGACGGTGCGGTCGATGATCGCGGCGGCCATGTCGGGGTCGCCGAACACCCTGCCCTATCCGCCGGACTCGATGTTGGTGGTGCAGACGATGCTCTGGGCCTCGTACGCGTTGGCGACGACCTGGAACAGGAGCCTGCTGCCTTCCTCGTCGATGGGCACGTAGCCGAGCTCGTCGATGACGATCATGCGGGCCTTGGCGATGGCTTGCGGTTCCCGGTCGAGTTTGCCTTCCGTGTTGGCGCGCAGGAGCCTCATGACCAGGCCCGCGGCGGTGTGGAACCGCACCGGCACGCCCTGCCGGCAGGCCTTCCTGCCCAACGCGATGGCGAGGTGGGTCTTGCCGGCGCCGGCAGGCCCGAACATGACCACGTCCTCCGGACCGTCGAGGAATCCGAGGGATTCGAGCCCGCCGCGCTGCCGGTCCGCCGGCATGCGCACGTTCTGCCAGTCGTAGCCGTCGAGTTCCTTGGCGGCGGGGAAGCCGGCCTGTCCGGGCAGGCGCGTGCGTTTGGACGCCTCCCTGGATTCGATCTCGGCGTTCATCCACCGGTCCACGAACTCCATCTGGGCCGGGGTCGCGGTTTCGAGCTGGTCGGCGAGCACCTGCCTGGTCAACGGCAGCCGGCAGGCCCGAACATGACCACGTCCATTTTCCTGTTCGTGGACGCGCGGCGGCGGGTCGCGTCCGGCATCGTCGTGTTCCTTTTGCCCATGCTCATGCCGCCTTCGCCCGGGTTTCGGGGCGCATGAACCTGTCATACGCGTGCAGGTCCGGTGCCGGGACGCCGTCCGGGGTCTCGCCTGCGCTGACGCGTCCGGCCATGGCCGTCAGGCTTGCCTCGTCGATCTCGCGGCCCTGCTCCACGATGTGCCCGCCGGCCTTTGCCGCGGCATCGAAGCCGTATGCGTCGCCGGCCTTGGCCAGGAGGCGGAACATGCGCTGGCGGGTCTTGGAGCCCATGGCGTCGATCGCGAGACGGAGCCTGTCGGGGAAATCGCCGCGGATGGGGGATTCGCCCCGCGCGCGCGACTTGCGCGCCAAAACGGGCGGCAGGCCCGCCGGGTTCCTCACCGTCCGGGCGGCCCTGCCGTACGCGCGCGGCGGCTTGGCCACGAACCGGCCGTCCTGGGTGCGGATCTCCACCTGGAACGCGCGCAAACCGACCTCCAGGGTCCAGCCATGCCACGAGGGGACGGCGAGGTAGCGGTCGGAATCGATCTCGACGTTGCCCTCCCGGTCGGCCCTGCGCGTCACCCAACGGCACACGTCGTACGGGACCCGGGGCAACGGCAGCATGCGCGTCTTCTCCCCGGCGAACAGGTCCGAGATCGGAACATCCTTGCGGTAATGCGTGTTCCCGGCGATCTCGCCGCAGCGCGAGAGCATCCAGGAGGTGAGCTTCCGGTACGATTCCGCGTTGGGCATCGGGACCATGAGATTGCGCCTGAGGAACCCGACCGCGTTCTCCACGTTGCCCTTCTCCCACCCGCTGGCCGGGTTGCGGAACCTGACCTCGACCCGGTAATGCTCGACGAACCGTCGGAACACGTCCACGATGGTGATTTCGTCCCACGCGACCCGGTGCGCGGCGCCGGTGGCGTTGCCGAACACCAGCACGCGCGGCGCCAGGCCGATATGCCTGAACACGGTCTCCAGACCCTCGCACACGCATTCGGCGTTCTCCCCGGGCAGCGCGACCACCCAGCGCATGTTCGAATACGGGAACGCCGCCACCAGGCAATGCGCCTTCACCCGAGCTCCCCTGATGCAGGCCAGGCCTTCGCCGAAATCGACCTGCGCGATGCCCGGCTCCCATCGCGGTTCCATGAAACCGTCGCCCGGGTCCCTCCAATCCCGCTTCCGCTGCCGCACATAGCGCCGCACGAGCTGGTTCGAGCCCTCGTAGCCATGCTCGTCCCGCAGCCGGTGCCGGACTCGCATCGCGGTATGGCGCTGCTTGCGCGGCATCAACCGGTCCGACTCCAACCACTTGTCGATCACCGGCTTGAACGGGTCCGGCTTCGACTTCGACTTCGCGTGTTCGGGCGGCTTGGGCGAGCAATCCTCCAATTCGGCGTACTTCCCGGCCGTCTGCCTTGACACTCCGACCTCCCTGGCCATCCGACGCCAGGAAACACCCTGCGCGTCGAGAATCCTGATATGTTGTCGCACGGGCGTCGACACCGTCATGTTCCTTTCCTCCCCTGGGAAAACCACTACCAACCAGGGAATCTAATCGGGACGAAACGGGCCGACGCCCTTTTGCGCCAAGGGGCGATGAAACGGTCAACTTCTTGCCGGTAACCCGGCCAACACCATCGCGGTAACTCGGCTCACCTCACATTGAACACAAACAATCCGACCACGTTCACGAACACGTACAAGGCATTTCAATCCACGCACCCCGTGAGGGGTGCGACGGCACCGCTTGGCACGGGCAGAACGTCACCGTCAAATTTCAATCCACGCACCCCGTGAGGGGTGCGACCATCGGGGACGCGTCCGACCCCGACCATGACGTGAAATTTCAATCCACGCACCCCGTGAGGGGTGCGACGCGATGTAGGCGTCGTGACCGTCGCGCCCGTGCCTATTTCAATCCACGCACCCCGTGAGGGGTGCGACGTTTCCGAAGGCCAAAAAGGGTGAAACCCCAGTGATTTCAATCCACGCACCCCGTGAGGGGTGCGACGGAGGGCACGCTCACCAAAGCACCATCATAGCCGATTTCAATCCACGCACCCCGTGAGGGGTGCGACGCGTGACCGGGAGTAAACACCGACACTCTCTCGCATTTCAATCCACGCACCCCGTGAGGGGTGCGACGAATACGATTCCAACGGGGTGTCCCGCAAATCGTTATTTCAATCCACGCACCCCGTGAGGGGTGCGACCTTTGCTCCCGGGGTCGCGAAGGAGATTGGTCGTGATTTCAATCCACGCACCCCGTGAGGGGTGCGACCACCATCCAGCATGTACTTGATGCCGACGGGCTGATTTCAATCCACGCACCCCGTGAGGGGTGCGACTACGCGGAGCAGGTGGACGTGGACCGTCAAAACAGATTTCAATCCACGCACCCCGTGAGGGGTGCGACCGGCCGAAACCGCCATGCAAGGTCGAGTTCATTATTTCAATCCACGCACCCCGTGAGGGGTGCGACCCTGCCAGATAACCCAGCACGCCCGAGCACATTCCATTTCAATCCACGCACCCCGTGAGGGGTGCGACCGATTGCTCATGCTTCCACCGCCTTGGCCGGACGATTTCAATCCACGCACCCCGTGAGGGGTGCGACATCCGGTCGATCTGTGTTTTCTGCTCGTCGGTCATATTTCAATCCACGCACCCCGTGAGGGGTGCGACGGCCCTGACCACCTTCGGCCAGTCGATTTCGAGCTGATTTCAATCCACGCACCCCGTGAGGGGTGCGACCGACGATGGGGAGGGACAGCTGCTCGCCGACGTATTTCAATCCACGCACCCCGTGAGGGGTGCGACGCGCACACGACGCTCCAGAACACGAGACGGCGCATATTTCAATCCACGCACCCCGTGAGGGGTGCGACTGCGGCTTACGGAGCAGAGGGAAAGGACTATTACATATTTCAATCCACGCACCCCGTGAGGGGTGCGACCTTCACCCTCGGCGCCCTCTGGTACCGCCACGAATTTCAAACAGCGTGCGATCCATATCGCCACGCTCCAATCGTTCGCACAAGAGCGACCCCTCACCGGGCAGCGGGATATACACCGGTATGGTTGGCGTATCGATGAGCCTGAACCGTTTGGCAATGTCCGCAAAAGGCCAGTTCGCATCACGCCCGTGCAACGGCAGGATACGCTTCCGATCAAGCGCATCATTGCCGACGTTCGCGCGGGCGGCACCACCATTTCTCAGACATAGCACCTCCGCGAAATACGCGCGAACCGCCTCATCCGTATTCAAATCAGCATGACGATCGGCCACCGCCCGGAACGCCGCAATGTTCTGCCGGAGGAACGGGGCGCAGCCACCTTCCGTGGAAAACACATGGACCACACTCTCCGAAGCGAGGCGACGACCTTCACGATTGCAGCGTCCGGCCGTCTGGATGACGGAATCCAGTCCGGCCTCTTCACGATATGCGACGGGAAAGTCGACGTCCACGCCGGCCTCGATCAAGGAGGTGGAAACCACGCGGCATGACGCTCCGGCATCCAGTCGATCCCGGATCTCAGCGAACAGTCGCTGCCGATCCGCCGCACACTGCAGCGTGGTCAGGCAGAAACTGCCTTCGGCGTCATCTTCCGCCAGCCGGTCATGGAGATACTGGGCTTTACTACGCGTGTTCACCACGCACAGCACCTGCTTGTGGCTTCCCAGTCGCTCTGCTAGTGCATCCAATGCGATATCGCAAAGTCGTTTGATGGTCACACGACGGAACGAGTCCATATCGTCACGAGTGAACGGCGAAATCTCAGGAACACGCACATGGTCGCCATCGAAGGATTCATCAAACAGTGGCTGCAGCTCCGGTTGCGTGGCGGTGCACAACACCGCCGTGGAGCCGTATCGCTCCACAAGCTCGGCAATCGCCCGTACGCACGGCCTCAGATACGGCACCGGCAACGTCTGCGCCTCGTCGAAGACGATAACGGAATCCGCTATGTTGTGCAGCTTACGGCATCGCGAGGTTGCATTCGAGTACAGGCTTTCAAAGAACTGCACCGCCGTGGTGACCACGATCGGCGCGTTCCAGTTCTCCGCGGCAAGTGCGCGCCTGAGATCCGTTTCATCCATGTCGGACTCGTTTTTGAGCTGGTATGGCGCCTCGGAGTAGTGGGGCAACACGACGTCCGTTCCAAAGATCGCCTCGAACTGACCTACCGTCTGATCGATAATCGACGTATACGGAATCACGTAAATGACGCGTCGCAGATTATTGGTGCGCGCATGTTCGAGGGCGAACGCGATCGAGGAAATGGTTTTGCCGCTGCCAGTGGGGGCAGTGAGCGTATATAGGCCGGTGCCGTGTGACGGATCTTTGCCGCAGTCCAGGCATCGCTCAAGCAACTCACAGCGTCTGATATCAATTGGCCGCTTATCGGGTGCGGCAAGATATCCATCGGCTGTGTTCTCCATGATGGCGGCCAGGCGATCGATCCGGGACCGGTCTTCGGCGTCACGTTCGGCGGACACCGTCAGCGACGCCTCACGCAGGGCATCGAATGCGGGCACCCGGCCACTCGCCAGGTTCAGCGGACCAAGGTGCTTCTTCAAAGATTCAAGGATGTGATGTTCCGCACGGTCAATACGATTCGAAGTGAAGAATTCGGCATCAAGTCGATCCGCATCCACCAAAGCGGAGAACAGCATGCGCGTCAACATCATGTCGGTGTACAGCGACCATTGCTCGGAACGCTTGCCCGAGGTCGTCGGCTTCGCGGATCGAGTCCCATGCAGGAACGCCGACTGCGGAATATTCAGTTGCGTCTCTCCCGCTTGAGCCAGAGCGAGTGGATTGCAATCCCCCGCCCTGCGCGCCCTGTTCATGCGGCTCATGAACGTTGGACCCTCCAGCTCGCCGTAACTGCCGAGATCAGGCAGCCCCGCGTGATGCCCGGCCACCGCCATCGCCGCCAACGGGCATGCATACCGCATCAACAGCAATGCACCGGCCGTCGAATGGTCGACGGGTCCGCAATGATCGGGGTTGCGGATTCGCCGCTGGAAAGCATCCGAATATTTGCCCAGATCGTGGACCAGACCAGCCAGCAATCCGTCGTCAAGATACCCGAAGCCCTTGGCAAACCCTCCGGCGAGGCAACCGGCCATGGCCAGGTGCTCCGCGCAGGTCTCATACCCGTGATCGCTGGTTCTCGCATAGTACGTCGCACACATTATCGTCACCTCGTCAATCACTCCGTATCGCAACGCCATCGTCGCAGCGCAAGCATACCACGGAACAAAAAAGTGGTCCCGCCGCTAAACGGCAGGACCACTTCGTGCATTCCACGCGCCAGTGCATCACGCATCAGGCACGGTCAGTCCGCCACAGCATCACGCCTTGGCGACCTCCACACCCAGCTCGGCGCCTTCCTTCACCTCGAAGGAGGAGGCCAGCGTCTCATGGGCGATCAGATCGCGGAACTGCTCGACATCGGCCACATTGGCGGCCGGCACGGTCAGCACCAGGGCGATGCGATCGGCGATGTCCAGACCGGCGTCCTTGCGGGCATCCTGAATGGCGCGGATGGCGTCGCGGGCATAGCCTTCGGCGAGCAGATCGGCGTCAAGCGCCGTGTCGAGAATCGCGAAACCACCGGTCGGCAGGGCGGTGGACACCGAGGAGGCGGCCTCCGTGGCGTTCTCCTCCTCCACACGGTTGATCAGCTCATACTCGCCTTCGACCAACTCGAGATCGCCGGACGGCGTCAACACCACGGGGGCGCCGGACGTCGCATCGACATGCCAGTCGCCGGACTTGGACGCCTTGATGGCGAACTGGACCTGCTTGCCGAGGCGCGGGCCGGCGGCGCGGGCGTTCACCTTCAGCTCGTGCACGATCTTCAGACCGTGGGCGGCGGCATCCTGCAGCGTCGAGAACTCGATGCTCTTGATGTTGAGCTCGGCCTTCAGCAGCTCGTCGTAGGCTTTGACGGCCTCCACGTTCCCGGCCACCACGGTGAGCTTGGAAAGGGGCTGGCGCACGCGGATCTTGGCGGCCTTGCGCAGCGACAGCGTGCCGGAAACGACTTCGCGCACCTTCTCCATCGCATCCACCAAGGCCGGATCGTCGACCAGCACGCGGCCGAGCTCGGTATCGGCGCCGGTCTTCTCGTCCACCACGAACGGCCATTCGGCCAGATGCACGGATTCACCGCCGGTCAGGCCGCGCCACACGGACTCGGCCTCCATCGGGGCGAGCGGCGCGAGCACGCGCATGAACGCCTCCAGCACGGTATACAGCGTGTTGAACGCGGTGGCATCCTCGTTCCAGAAGCGGTCGCGGGTGTTGCGGATGTACCAGTTGGTGAGCACGTCGATGAAGTCGCAGACCGCATCGCAGGCGTCGGAGATGGCGAACTCGTTCAGCGCCTTCTCGGCCGCCAACACCAGGCGACGGGTGCGGGCCAGCAGGTAGCGGTCCATCTCCGGCAGGCCGGCGACCTCGTCCGCACGCAGCTGGCGGGCGTCGAATCCGGCGCCGCCGTTGGCCGCATTGGCGTACAGGGTGAAGAAGTAGTAGGAGCTCCACACCGGCAGCATGACCTGGCGCACGGTGTCGCGGATGCCGTCCGCGGTGACGATCAGGTTGCCGCCTCGCAGGATCGGCGAAGACATGAGGAACCAGCGCATGGCGTCGGAACCGTACTTGTCGAACACGCCGTTCACGTCCGGGTAGTTGCGTAGGTGCTTGGACATCTTCTGGCCGTCGGAGCCGAGCACGATGCCGTGGCAGATCACGTTCTTGAACGCCGGCCGGTCGAACAGGGCGGTCGCCATCACGTGCAGCAGGTAGAACCAGCCTCGGGTCTGGCCGATGTACTCCACGATGTAGTCGGCCGGGAAGTGCTGCTCGAACTTCTCCTTGTTCTCGAACGGGTAATGGAACTGCGCGAACGACATCGAACCGGACTCGAACCAGCAGTCGAGCACATCGGAAATACGGTGCATGTGCGACTTGCCGGTCGGGTCGTCCGGGTTGACGCGAACCAGGTTGTCGATCCACGGACGGTGCATGTTGATGTTGCCGTCCTTGTCGCGCGGGTAATCGCCGAAGTCGGCCTTGAGCTCTTCGAGCGAACCGTAGACGTCCACACGCGGATGCTTCGGATCGTCGCTGACCCACACCGGAATCGGGGAGCCCCAGAAACGGTTGCGGGAGATGGACCAGTCGCGGGCGTTGGCGAGCCACTTGCCGAACTGGCCGTCCTTGACGTTGCCCGGAATCCAGTTGATCTGCTGGTTGAGTTCCAGCAGACGCGGCTTGATCTTGGTCACGGACACGAACCAGGAGGACACCGGCTTGTAGATCAACGGGGTGGCGCAACGCCAGCAGTGCGGGTAGGAGTGCACGTAGCTTTTCTCTTGGAAGAGGATCGCGCGGCGTTCCTCCGGGATGGAGGCGAGCGGGCCGTCGCCGGCGCGCAGGTTGCGCAGGATCGGCAGGTTGGCGTCGAACACGAAATCGCCCTCGTAGTCAGGGCACTGCGCGGTGAAGCGGCAGCCATCGTCGAGCACGTCGGTGCTCTTGATGCCGTGCGCGTTCAGCGTATTCATATCGTCCTCACCGTAGGGAGCCTGGTGAACCAGGCCGGTACCTTCGACGGTGTCGACGTAGTCGGCGGTGAAGATCGTGTAGCCGTTCGGGCCGGGCACGTGGCCTTCGGATTCGGCCTCGTCACCCGCGAAGTACGGGAAGACCGGGTAGTAGCGTCGGCCTGCCAGCTCGTTGCCCTTGAGTTCGCGCACGACCTCGTAATTCTCGCCGAGTTCCTTCTCATAGTGCGGCAGCAAATCCTTGCCGAGGTAGAACTTCTTGCCAGCGAACCTGCCTTCGGTCGGGCAGACCTCGACGTAGTCGATGTCGGCGCCGACCACGATGGCGAAGTTGGTGGGCACGGTCCACGGGGTGGTGGTCCAGAAGACGGCGTAGGCGTCCTCCTCGTCGCGCATCTTCACGGCCACGGACACGGTGGTGTCCTGGCGATCCTGATAGACGTCGGCGTCCATGCGCAGCTCGTGCGCGCTCAGCGGCGTGCGGTCCTTCGGGCAGTACGGCAGTACGCGGTACCCCTGGTAGGCCAGGCCCTTGTCGTAGAGCTGCTTGAAGGCCCACATCACGGATTCCATGTATGGAATGTTCAGGGTCTTGTAGCCGTGCTCGAAGTCCACCCATCGCGCCTGACGGTGCACGTAGTTCTGCCATTCGTTGGTGTATTTCAGCACGGAGGCGCGGCAGGCGTCGTTGAACTTGTCGATGCCCATCTTCTCGATCTGGTCGACCGAGTCGATGCCGAGTTCCTTCTGCGCCTCCAGTTCGGCGGGCAGGCCGTGGGTATCCCAACCGAACACGCGGTTGACCTTGCGGCCCTTCATGGTCTGATAGCGCGGAATCACGTCCTTGGCGTAACCGGTCAGCAGGTGGCCGTAGTGCGGCAGGCCGTTCGCGAAGGGCGGGCCGTCGAAGAACACGAATTCGTTCTGGCTATGGTCGCCGGAGGGGTTGCGTTCGATGGACTTCTGGAAGGTGTCGTCCTTGTCCCAGTAGTCAAGAACGGTCTCCTCCATGTCGGGGAAGCTGGGGTTCGGCGCGACGTGCGCGGTCTCGCCGCCCTCGTTCGCCTTGGGATATACGTTTTCGCTCACCGTAAATCTCCTGTTTGTACTGTGCACTGGTCCTACAGGAGCGTCATTGCTGGCCGTCGCCGGGCGCCGACGTTCATCGGCCCGATCCACGGAGGTCACGCCGGGCCGCGAACCCGATCGTCAATCGTCTCGTGGCCGGAACCAACCGTGTTCCGCCCGGAACAGCCAATGCCTGACGTTCCTGCCTACGAGGACGATGACGGGCGCCGATATGCACCCCGCACCGCGGTACCACCTCGCTTATCGCGCCGGCCGCCGCACCCCGAACCGTTGCGTTCGAGGCCGCGAACCCGCGCGACCGCTTGTGTTCGGCTGTTTCGGGCCGATCCCGTCGGTTCTACTGGGCGATTGCCGCCGTTCTTCCGAAGACTCCCCGCTGATAACGGATCACTGTCTGGTGACGGTGCACATCGTAACACGCCACGCGGTCAAATCGCCGGCCCACGGCCACGGCACCGTCAGGAGCCCGATTTAGATTGAGACCAGCCACCACGGACCGAGAAAGGATTGTCGGACAATGACGTATGATTTCACGTCCATCATGAACAGGCATGGCATGGATTCGATCGCGGTCGACGGACTGGGAACCGACCCGGGATTCGCGCCGGACCCGCCACGTGAGGGTTTCGACGTCATCCCCATGTGGGTGGCGGACATGAACTTCCCGACCGTGCCCACGATCCCGCAGGCCATCATCGAACGGGCGAAGCATCCCGCCTACGGGTACTTCTCCCCCACCGACGACTATTACGGCTCCATCATCGACTGGCAGTCCATGCGCAACGGGGTCACCGGATTGACCCGGGAGGCGATCGGCTACGAGAACGGGGTCCTGGGCGGTGTGATCAGCGCGCTGACCGCGTTCGCCGCCCCCGGCGACGGCGTGCTGCTGCATAGCCCGACCTATATCGGTTTCACCCGGAGTATCGAAAACAACGGCTACCGCATCGTCCACAGCCCGCTCACGCTGGACGAGCACGGCGTATGGCGCATGGATTACGAGGATATGGACAGGAAGCTCAAGGAGCATCACATCCATGTGGCCGTCTTCTGCAGTCCCCACAATCCCTGCGGGCGTGTATGGGAGCGTTGGGAGATCGAGAAGGCCATGGAGGTGTACCGGGCCAACGACTGCGTGGTGATCTCCGACGAGATCTGGTCGGATCTGACGTTGGGCGGCCACCGGCACATCCCCACCCAATCGGTCAGCGAGGACGCACGCAACAGGACCGTGGCGTTCTACGCGCCCAGCAAGACCTTCAATCTCGCCGGACTGGTGGGAAGCTACCACATCATCTACAATCCCACGCTCCGGGACCGCATCGTGGCCAAAAGCTCGAAATGCCACTACAACGACATGAACGTGCTTTCCATGCACGCGCTGATCGGCGCCTACCGGCCCGAAGGCCATGAGTGGCTCGACGAACTGAAGGCGGTGCTCACCGGCAACGTCGATTACGCCTACGACTACATCACCGGGCATTTCCAAGGCGTGAGTCTGGCCAAACCGGAAGGCACCTACATGCTGCTGCTCAACTGCGAGCAGTGGTGCGAACGCCACGGCCTGAGCCTGCCTGAGTTGGAGAAACGCGGCTGGGATGTGGGCGTCGCATGGCAGGACGGCGACATGTTCCAGGCCCCCTACAGCATCCGCGTCAATCTCGCATTGCCCTTGAGCCGCGTCAAGGAGGCCATGCGCCGCCTTGACCGGTACGTGTTCAACGCCTGATCGATGTGCCGGCGCGTCGGATCCCACGCGCCGGCACATCGCGGCGAGCCCACGGCCCGGGGCTTTCCTCAGCCCTTGACGACGGTGGATTCGCTCACTTCGAGCGGCGTACGAGCGAGCGGCAGTCCGCAGTCCTTAAGCACCGCGGCGATGCGTTCGACGTTCTCACCGGCGAGCGGCGCGACCGGATTGGGCATCTGGTTCGTGTCGAAGACGCCGAGCAACGCGAGCGCCGTCTTGAATGCGCCGACGCCGGCACCGAACCCCTGCACACCCTGCACGACGCTGGTGATGCGCATGAGCGCCGCCATCTTGTCCTGTTCGGTGCGCACGGAACCCCAATCGCCTTCCCGGTAGGCGTTCCACATGCGCACGTATGCGGTCGCCTCTACATTCGCGAGTCCGGGGACGGAGCCGTCCGCGCCGGCCATGTAGGCGCCGTCGACGACGACCTCCTGCCCGGTGAGCAGCGTCAGCGGATGGCCCGCCTTGTTGTTGTCATCGACCAGGAAACGGAACGAGACGTCATCGTTCGAGGAATCCTTGACGCCCGCAAGAACGCCGTCGAGTCCCAGACGCACGAGCATGTCGCCGGGCAGTTTCGTGTGCACGCACACCGGAATATCGTAGGCGAACAGCGGCAGATCGGGAACCGCCTCGTGGATGAGACGGAAGTGCCGTTCGACTTCGGCCATGCCGCCGAGCGCATAGAACGGCGCGGTCGCGACGATCGCCGACGCGCCGAGCTCACGGGCTTGGCGGGCGTGTTCGATCACGCGGTTCGTTTCGGTGTCGATGCAGCCGACGAACACCGGCACGCGACCGTCGACGATGTCGATCGCCGCGCGAATGATCTCCTCGCGGCGGGCATCGGTGCTGAACGCGACCTCGCCCGACGAGCCGAGCGTGAATATGCCGTTGACCCCGGCGTCGATCATGCGGTTGATCGAGCGGGTGAAGCTCGGCAGGTCGAGCTCCTGGTCTGCGGTGAGCGGGGTGACCGCCGGCGGAATGACGCCGTGGAATTGCTGTGCCATGATTGATCCTTTGTGTGTATGGGATATGGTGCGCCGGTCCATCGTCGAACGTGGTACTCGGCGTGTTGATACGGATGGTGGATGGGTGTTGTCGGTCCGGCGGCGCACGCCGCGTGAGACGCGCGCCACCGGAGACGTGTGTGCCGCTATGCGCACTCCTCGGCCGTTGGATGCAGCAAGGACGGCGCGGCCGCCATGAGCGTCCTCGTGTAGTCGTCGACCGGATGGCGCATCACCTCGTCGGCGGTGCCATGTTCCACGATCGTGCCGTGGTTCATGACGATGACGTCATCGGAGATGTAGCGAATCGTCTGGATGTCGTGACTGATGAAGACCATCGACAAACCGAGCCGACGTTTGAGATCGCTCAACAGGTTCAGAATCTGCGCGCGCACCGAGACGTCGAGCGCGCTCGTCGGCTCGTCGGCGATGATCGCATCCGGGTTGAGCGAAAGCGCGCGTGCGATCGCCACACGCTGACGCTGGCCGCCGGAAAGCTGCCCGGGGAGGGCGCCGAGCACCGAGAACGGCAGACCGACCATGCGGATCAGCTCATGGGCGCGCTTGTCGCGTTCCTTCTTGCCGCCGAGATGGTGCACGGCGAGCGGATCGATGAGCTGATCGGCAACGCTCATGCGGGCGTTCAGCGCGGTCGCCGGATCCTGGAAGACGACAGAGACGACACGGCCGATTTCCATGCGCTCCTTCGCAGTGCGATGCGTGACGTCCTGCCCTTTGAACAGCACCTGCCCGGACGTGAGCGACTGCAGTCCGCACATCACGTTCGCCGTCGTCGACTTGCCGCAGCCGGACTCGCCGACGATACCAATCGTCTTGCCCGGCATGAGCTTGAGATTCACGCCGTTGACGGCGGTGATCCTGTTGCGGTGGAACAGGCCCGAACCCGCACGGGTCGTGAACACGACCTTCGCGTCCTTCAGTTCGATGATCGGGACGTTCTTGTTCTCATGGGGTTTCGTCAGATCGATGCGTTCGCTCATCGTGCGCCTTCCTTTCCGTCCCGCGGGTCTTCGGCAGCGGTGATCGTCATGTCGCCGATCTCGGCTTCTGCGGCTCTCGCGGAGTTTTCTTCGGAGGCCTTCTCCACTTTGGCCGGCTCCTGGAGCATGTGTTCGTCGGCACGGGTGTAGTTGGCCGGTTCGGGCAACGGGGTGCCCGGCTGCGCCGCATAGAAGTGCCATGTGCCGGGCACACGGACCATGACCGGCCTCGTGTCGAGGCCGACGTCCGGATGCGAGGAGCGCGGAGCGAAGCGATCGCCCTTCGGGAAGTCGATCGGGCTCGGAACCGTGCCGGGCACCTGGTGCAGACGCGGGGCGCCCGCTTCGATCGACGTGACGGCGCCAAGCAGGCCACGGGTGTACTCGTGACGGGGGTCGGTGAGGATCTCCTTCGTCGAACCCTGCTCGACGACCTGCCCCGCATACATGACGGTGATCGAATGGGCGACCTTGGCCACGAGCGCGAGATCGTGGGAAACGAAGACCATGGCGAAGCCGAGCTTCTTGCGCAGCGAGTTGAGCAGATCGATGACCTGCTTCTGCACGGTCACGTCAAGTGCGGTCGTCGGTTCGTCGGCGATGATGAGCTTCGGGTCACGGGTCAGCGCCATGGCGATAAGCACACGCTGGCGCTGGCCGCCGGAAAGCTCGTGCGGATACGATTCAAGCGTGCGCTTGGGATCAAGGCCGACGAGTTCGAGCAGTTCCTCGGCGCTGCGCGTGCCGCCGCGCTTCGTCAGCTGCTTCATCTGCGTCTTGATGAGCATCGACGGGTTGAGCGAGCTCAGTGCATCCTGGTAGATCATCGCGATCTCATGGCCGCGGATCTTATTGTACTGGCGCTGGTCGCATCCCACGAGGTTCCTGCCGTTGAGCAGGATCTCGCCGCTGATTCTCGCCTTCGGGTCGAGCAGGCCCATGATGGCGAGCGAGGTGATCGACTTGCCGCAGCCGGACTCGCCGACGAGACCCATCGTCTCCCCCGGGCGTACGGAGAAGTTGAGGTGGTCGACGACGTTGACGTCGCCGTAGCGCGGGAACTGGATGCACAGATCCTTGACCTCGAGCACGGGGGGGTCGGTGCTCCACGGTTCAAGGCGATCGGTGCGCTTGAGTTCGGCGTTGCGCAGCTTGGTGAGCGAATCGACGAGCGCATCATGCTGCTCGGCGTAGGCCGCGACCGGGTCGGTGAGCAGACGGTCTTCCTTGCGGTCGGCAGCCACGTCGGCCGCGGTCTTCTCGACCGGGGCGGTCGGGGCCGCCACCATCGCGTCGGTTATGCCTTCGGACAGGATGTTCAGGCACAGCACGGTGATCATGATCGCAAGACCGGGGTACAGCGCCTGCCACCAATACCCGAAGATGACGCCTTCCTTCGCGGACGACAGGATGTTGCCCCATGTAGGCGTCGGCTCGGGGATGCCGGCATTGATGAAGCTCAGTGACGCTTCGAAGACGATCGCGTCGGCGACGGATAGGGTCGTGAACACCATGACCGGCGCCGCGATGTTGCGCATGACGTGCTTGATGAGAATCCACGGGGCACGCGCGCCGGAGACGATGACCGCCCTGACGTAATCCTTGCCGTATTCGCTGATGATGTTGGCGCGCACGATTCTTGCGATCTGCGGAACGTAAAGAACGCCGATCGAGATGATGATGCCGATCATCGACTGGCCGAGCACGGCCACGAACACTGCGGCGAGCGCGATGCCGGGAATCGACATGACGATGTCGATCAGTCGCATGATGATTTCGGAGACCCATGCGCGGCTCACGGCGGCGATCGCACCGATGATCGAGCCGAGGACGAGCGCGAACGCGATCGACGACAAACCGATGACGAGCGAGTATCGCGCACCGAAGATGACTCGCGTGAGCACATCACGGCCAAGGTTGTCGGTGCCGAACAGGTGGGCGCCCGTCGGGGCCTGATAGCTTTCGGTGATCGCCATCGGGCTGTACGGCGTGATCACCGGAGCGAACACCGCCGCGACGACGAGCAGCAGGATCACGATGAACGAGATCTTCGATCCCAACGTCATCTTGTTGAAGCGGTTGAACCTGACCTTGGGTTTGGTCGCCGCCGCCTTGACGACTTCGTTTTGTCCGAACAGCATCTCACACCGTCCTAATCCTCGGGTTAATCAGCACGTAAAGCAGATCAACCACGATATTGATGATGATGAACGAGAGCGCCACGATGAGCACTACACCTTGCACGAGCGTCGGCTCGTTGCCGTTGATGCCATCGAACATCGCCGTGCCCATGCCGGGGAGCGCGAAGATGACTTCGATGACGATAGCGCCTCCAAGCAGGTAGCCGATTTTCATGCCCAACGTTGTGATCGGCGTGATGAGCGCGTTGCGGAAGACGTTGCGCGCCACGACGACGCCCTTCGGCACGCCCGCGCCGATCGCGGTGCGCACGTAGTCCTTGTCGAGCTCCTCGACCATCGACGTGCGGATGATGCGTGTAAGCTGGCCGGCGACCGGCAGACCAAGCGCAAAGGTCGGCATGGCCATGCGTTCGAGATAGGCACCCGGATCCTGCGAGAACGGGACGAGCGGACCCGCGCCGGGCAGCCAGGAGAGCTTGATCTGCAGCACGTAGATGAGCAGCACGCCGAGCCAGAACGACGGCGTCGCGATCGCGATGATCGAAAGGACGCGGATCGTCTGGTCCACCCACGTATCACGGTAGAGTGCGGCGAGCACGCCGAAGATGATTGCGATGACGACCGCAATGAGCAGTCCGATGAACGTGAGCTGCAGTGTGATCGGGAACGCTTGTCCTATACGCTCGGAAACGGAGTCCTTGTTGACGCCGTACACGCCCATGTCGCCATGGCACAGACCGACCAGATAGGACCAGAACTGCGACCACCAGGGCTTGTCGTAGCCCATCTCGTGCCGGAACGCCTCCAGCTGCGCGCCGGTCGCGTTCTCGCCGAGCGCGGCGACTGCGGGATCGTACTTCGAGAACGACATCAGGAAGAACACGAGAAAGATGACTCCGAATGCCATGAACGGCAGGGCGATCAATCTGCGCCCGAGAAGTCTGAGGAAATTACTCATGATATGTCCAATGGTGAAAGAATCGGGAATAAGGGAATGGGGAAGACGGGCCCGTCCACGGATCGCGGAGGGAAGGGGAACGAGATGAACGGGCCTGTCTTGGTATCAGATCGTCGGGGAAGGGTTCTGCGCCATCGCTCCTTTGCGTGGCTCACTGTGCGACTTTGGCCTGGACCAAGTTGAGACCCGTCGTGCCCATCGTCTTGTATTCGTCGAAGACACCCTTCTTGACGGCCGTGCTCACCTTGCGGTGGAAGAGCGGATAAAGCGGCACCTGCTCGGAAAGCAGATCGAAGCACTGGTTCCAGTAGTCCTGGCGCTCGGCATCGCTCGACGCGGACAGGGCCTTGCCCATCAGGTCGTGCAGCTCGTCATAGCCTTCCGACCCCTTCCAGAACGTGCGCTGCTTGGTCCAGACGTTGTCTCCGTACCACCAGTTCATCAGCAGGTCGGGGTCGTTGCCGAAGACCGAGGGATCGCCCGGGGCGAGAACCATCGAGAAGTCAGCGCCGTCCTTGTCGGTGATCGACGGATACAACGCCGACGACTTCATCGACTGGATATCCACGTCGATGCCTGATTCCGCAAGATCGTTCTTGATCTGTGGGGCGAGCTGCGTGACCCAGGTCTGGTCGGTCGTGTACAGCGTGGTCTTGATCGGACCGTTGACGCCTGCTTCCTTCAGCAGCTCCTTGGCCTTCGCGGTGTTCTTCGTGTAGACGTTCTTCGCCTTATGGTAGTTCGCGAAGTTCTCGGGCAGGAAGCTCGTGACGGTCTGCGCCTGTCCGGACAGCTGGTTGTCGATGAGCTTCTTCGTGTCGATCGAGTAGAACACGGCCTGACGCACGCGGGGGTCGTCGAACGGCTTCTTCTTCGTGTTGAACATGATGAACGCCTGATTGAAGCCCTGCACCGTCTGGATGTCGGAACCCGAGGACGTCAGCGTCTGCACCGCCTTCGCGGGCACGTTTTCCATGACGTCCGTCTTGCCGGCCTGCATCGCGGTGACTCGCGCGGTGTCGTCAACGTTGACGTTCCAGACCATCTTCTTCGTCTGGGCCGGATACTTGCCGTTGTAGGCGTCGTTCTTCTCGAAGCTCACCTGCCGGTCGGTGATCGCCGTGTACTTCCACGGCCCGGAACCGGTGGGCATCTTCTTGAGTTCGGCGTCCGACTTGCCGGACGGGACGATCGGGATGAGCGCCAGACGTTTCTCGAACATCGGGAAGGCTTCCTTGAGTTTGAAGTCCACCTGGTTGCCGCCCTTCGCCTCGACGGAGTCGATGAAGTCGAGCATCGAGATGAACAGGCTGCCTTCGGCGGTCGAGTGCTTGTAGGAGCTCACGACATCGGACGCCTTGACGGGCGTGCCATCGGAGAACTTCGCGCCGTCACGCAGCGTGATCACGTACTCGGTGTCGGAGACCTTCTGAGGCGCGCCTTTGGCGAGCGCCGGGAATGTCTTGTAAGTCGTGTAGTCAAGCGCGTACAGCGGTTCGACGACATGCCAGTTCGCCGACATCGGCAGCGCTCCGGACGTCGTGTTCGGCATGAAGTCACGACTCGCGTATGCCACTTCCGTCGTGATCGTATCTGGAATCGAGGTACCGGTGGCGCCGGCTGTGGCGGACGAGCCGCCGCAGCCGGCCATGGCGACAACCATGCCGCCGGCCAGGATGGCCGCCACGGCCGCCCTGACCCTTGCATTAATCTTGACCATTGAGATCTCCTCATCGTTGAGAATGTGTCATCGTGCGTCCAACTCGACGATGGTCGACATCGACAATCGTCCAGGCCGGCCGGACCACCAATCCGCCGTGCCTCCGTTTCTGGGCTGAACTGGGTTTAATGATAAGACGTCTGACGTCTTATTTCAAATATCCCGACCCGCATGTCGCCGACCACACGCCACGCAGGTGCGGCATCCCCCGACGTGCGCTACCATTGAAATCAGACGTCTGATGTTTCCCTTTGGTTGGATACCATGACTTCAGATGTCCCATTCATGGCACGGCACATATACGGGCCCGCTCAAAGGAGAGTCATTGACCATGGCAGCATCCAACCCGATCAGCTGGTCACAACGAACATTCCCCTCACCCGAAGGCACGATCGCGTGCAGATTCCGCGCACACGCGGACGGCCGCATCTTCGATGCCGTCAATGGATCGGCGAATGACGCGCCGCTCCTCATATGCGCCATCGAACATGACGCTCTGCGCGTGCGCGCGACGACGCCACGACAGCACGTCGATTTCGACATCGAGGACACGACGGGGATAGCCGACGGCGCCATGCACACGTTCGCGCTCACATTCGGCGAGTTCGGCACGCGCGTCTACCTCGACGGCTCCCAGTGCTTCAGCGGCACGGCGAACCTGTGCCCCACGACGCTCACCGGAACCGAGGGGCCAGGCCAAGGCGCGATTCGCCTCGCGGGCCCGTCCATCGACGTGACCGACATGCGTCTGCATGCAACCCCCCTCACCTCCGAAAGCATCGCCGCCTTGACGCCGAGACCCGCACCGGACATCGACTTCGCCGCGGCCCAGCTCGCCCCACGAGATGTGCGCCGCGTGCGCACGCTACGTTCCGGCACGATCTTCATGCATTTTCGCGTGCGCGGACCCCGCCAGTACGGCACGCTTCTCGCCGCCGGCGAGCGCGGCGAGGAACGCCTCGCCGTCTCGATCGACGACAACGGCATCACGATGACGGCCGCGGATGGCCTGTATGAGCCATCCACCTACCATGCGCGCGGCGCATGGGATGACGGCCGATGGCATGATCTGTCGATTCGTTCCGCGCGTGGCGCCATCGACATGTACGTCGACGGCTGGCACGAACTGCATCAAGCGGGACAGGTGTTCTTCGGCGACTGGCCGCAACTGGATGAGGTGGCCATCGGGCAGAACACGGAAGGCGTCAGGCTCATGGGCGAGGTGCGCAACGGCGGCGTCTTCACGACCCCGCTCACCGACGGCGCGATCCGCAGGCTTTCGGACGCACCGGCGCTCACGACGACCGCACTGTTCGACAAGGGTTACCACGGATCCGTGAGTTATCGCATCCCCTCGATCATCCGCACTCCTCATGGCGTGGTCGTCGCCGGCGCCGACCAGCGCACCGCGATTGCGAATGACGCGCCGAACCACATCAACTTCGTCATGCGCAGGTCGCTTGACGGTGGCCGCACCTGGCTCGACATGCAGACCGTGATCGCCAATCCAGGCGAAGGCGTCGACGGCGCGTGCACGATCGACTCATGTCTTGTATGCGACGAACGCAATGGCCGTCTCACCGTCCTCATCGACCGCTTCGCCGGAGGCGTCGGGTTGCCGAACAACACGCCCGGCACCGGGGTCGACCGGCACGGGCGACCGTGCCTGTACGATCGCGCAGGCACACGCTATGTACTCGCCGATGACGGCACGGTGCTTGACGGCGGCGGCGAGCGCACCGGATACCGGGTCGACGCGCACGGCAACGTGACGCACGAGGGACGGGCCTCGGGCAACATCTACCTCAAGGAGGGCGCTGACCCCGACGAATCACTGCTCATCGAACGCACGAGCTTCATCGTCGAACTGCATTCCGACGATGACGGCGAGACGTGGAGCACACCACGCAACATCAACCACATGATTAAGGAGGATTGGATGCACTTCCTGGGCGTCTCGCCCGGCAACGGCATCCAGCTCCAGGCCTCCGAACATCGCGGGCGTCTGCTCGTCCCGTTCTACTGCACCGGCGCCTCACTCAAGCATTACTCGGGCGGAGCGCTCATCAGCGACGATGGCGGCGACACATGGCGACGTGGTTCGATGATCAACGACGGCCGCATCGTCAACGGCACCGCCGTCGACCCGAAGAACATCCGGGACGATGACGCGACCACGCACGAATCCGTGTTCGTCGAGCGCGCGGATGGCACCGTCGTGTGCTTCTTCCGCAACCAGAACCATGCCGGGCGCATCGGCGTCGCGCTCAGCCACGACGGCGGCGAGACATGGGATGACCTGTACTTCGACAAAGACGTCCCCGACATCTTCTGCCAACCGAACGCCGTGGCCTGCGCGCCGCGATCGGACACGATGGTGTTCGCGAACGCAAGCCAGATGCTGCCGTATCGCGGCAACGGGGTGCTGCGGCTGAGTCTGGACGGCGCACGCACATGGGCGGCGCATCGCTGCATCAACCCCTATCATTACGGTTATCAGTGCATGACGATGCTGCCGGATGGCGAACTCGGATTACTCTGGGAGCGCGAGACCGCGGGATTGTACTTCACCATGCTGCCGTTGAGCGTATTCGGCGCGGCCGAAACGCACTGAGGGCGTGTTCGGGAACACGTGTGCGACGCATGTTCCCGAACACGCCCCCACCGGCCGCTAATGGTCGAGCCGGGCGGCGAACCAGCGCGTGATCGACGTCGGATGGGTGATCGCCGTGCCGACGACGGCCGCCCACGCGCCGCGGCTCATCACGTCATGCAGCTGTTCGGGCGTATGGATGCGGCCCTCGCACAGCACAGGCGTATCGGGGAACGACGACACCATGTACTCGAGCAACTCGAGATCGGGGCCGTCGGTCTTCTCCCGTTCGCCCGTGTACCCGGAAAGCGTCGTCGAGATGATGTCGCTGCCCGCATCGACGGCGCGGCGCGCATCGTCGAAGCTGCCGCAATCGGCCATGACCGTGACGCCCTCATCGTGCAGCGCCTGCACGGTCTGCGCATAGGTCCGCCCGTCCGGGCGCGGCCGTCCCGTCGCATCCAAGGCCACGATGTCCGCGCCCGCCGCCGCGCAACAGCGCGCATGACGCAGCGTCGGCGTGATGTACACGCCTTGCGAACCGTCCTTCCAGATGCCGATGACCGGCACGTCCACCTGGCCCTTTATCGCCGCTATGTCGGCGAGTCCCTGACAGCGGATGCCGACCGCGCCGCCCTCGACGGCCGCCATCGCCATCTGCGCCATCGTCTCCGGGTGGCGCAGCGGTTCGCCGGGGTACGCCTGGCAGCTGACGATGAGTCCGCCTTTCACACGTTCGATAACCGGATTCCTGCTCATCATTATGTATCCTTTCCTTGCACAGAGTACACCGGCCGCCGCGCCCGAACGCGACGGCCCGATCAACCGACGACTCGACGGGACGCGACGGCCGCGCCGATGAGCGGCGCGTCGCCGCCGAGCTCGCCCTCACGCATCCGCACATCGCGCAGCAACGGCAATGCGGAACGGGCGAACCCATCGCGCAACGCATTCCACCACACCGGCCCCGCATTCACGACCGACCCGGAGACGACGATGCCGTCGGGATCCACCAGATTCGCCATGCCTCCGATGCACGCGCCGAGCGCCCGGGCGCTGTCTTCGATGACCGATGAGGCAAGCGCATCGCCATCCGCCGCAAGCGCGGCGACGTCGCCGCCATTGCGCACCGGTTCGCCACCGGCGCGCATGTTGTACAACGTCGCCAGTCCGGTGCCGCTTGCGACCGGTTCGACATGCCCCTCGACGCTTCCGCACGAGCACGGGACCCCGGCACCGAGAGCGCTCACGACATGTCCGGCATGTCCCGCCATGCCATGCGCGCCGAGGAACGGCACGCCGCCGACGATGATCGCGCCGCCGATGCCGGTGCCCACGCCGACCGACAAGAGGACTCGGGCGCCACGCCCCGCGCCGTAATGCGCTTCGCCGAGCCCATGCGCGACGACGTCGCCGACCATATGCACCGGCAGATCGGTGATCGCGCCGAACGCATCGTAGATCCGCTGGCCTTTCCATCCGGGGAGCAGATCCGTCGCGGCGATGATCTCGCCGGTCTCGCCGTCGGGCACGCCGGCGGCCGCGATGCCGATGCCGCACGGCTCTATGCCTTGGGCGCGCGCGCGGTCGAGCTGACGGCGCGCGGACGCGACGATGCGCTCGCGCACGGCGTCGCCTCCCTGCGAGGCGTGTGTCGGCTCCTCATCGCGCAGCAACACGGTGGGAGCGGCATCGCCGTCGGACAGCCGGACGAACCCGCTGGCGATCTTCGTGCCTCCGATGTCGAATGCGAGGAAATCGCTCATTGTTCCACCGCCTCATGGATGTGCGACAGGTAGCGCACGCGCTCGTCGAGCGTCGCGTCCCGTGGCACGCATACCTTCGCGCCAACATAGGCGATCGGCCGTTTCTGTGTGTTTGCGGCGTGCATGCATTCGGCGATCGCATCCGCATCCATAAGCGATGTCGGCTCGTCCGGATTCATCGGCAGATGTCCGTCGATCCACGGGTATCCATAGATCGTCTCCTTCGGCCCCGCTCCCGAGAACATCAGTCCGGTAAGCGCGTCGGCGTCGGCGCACCGGCGCACGTGTTCCAGCGCGGTCCGCGCGCTTCGGCCTTCGACCGCGGACCGTCCCCAGTTGATGGTCAGTCCGATTCCCAGCTCCTTGCATAACGCGATCTCGTCGTCGAGGCGGAGGAAGCCCTTTTCCGGCTCCTGCCCGTCTATGTAGCGGTCGCAGTGTTCGATGACGAGTCGTGCGCCGCTCCAATCCCATGATGCGAGCAGTCGCAACGATTCCTCCATACGCTCGGCATCGGAGACCCGTCTTGGTGCGCTGTGCAGTTCGATGTAGGCGATGTCCTGCGCGCCGCGGACGTGCGCGACGTCGGCGACGGCGCGTCGCAGGTCCTCGAAGAATCCGATCGCATCACGGCGCCCGGCCTCCTGCGGGCTGGCGAGTCCGAACCACGGATCCTCGTTCATGCGCCGCATCGTGCCGGGGATGGCCGTGACCGAGTTCGCGTGCCAGTGGGCGGGCAGGTGTTCGGCGAGCCAATGGCGGTCGTCCTCATTCGCAAGGTCGCCGGGGAACGGCAGTTCCGTCCCGCGGACCCATGACTGCTCGCCCAGCAGCATGTAATACAGTTCCTGCGACGGACGCCCCTGCGGAAGCGACGCATACGCGCCAACGATGAATTCCGGCTTCATATTTCCTCCTCGAAATATGAAATGGTTGAGACAGGTACATCCCGATTATACATCAGACATCTGATGTATATCAGTGCACCGCGCCTCGTGTCGGGCGGCGCATACGGATCGTGGACCGATCCCCCGCAGCGCCCACGCGTCAGCGCACGGGGAGGTGTTCGCGCAGTATCGATTCGATCGGCCGGTAATGCTCGCGCACGGCCTCACGGTACATCTGGGCGTCGCCGGCGATCGCCGCATCCAGCATGCGACGGTGCGCCTCGGCCGTGTCAAGCATCTTCTCCGAAGGCGCCAAGCCGATCTGCGGGAGCACGGCCATGTGCACGAGCCACAGGGAATGCACCATCTGCTTGGCGATGGTGTTGCCGAGCGGATCCAGCAGTCCCATATGGAAGTCGATGTCGGCATACAGGAAATCCTCGCCCCGTTCGGCGGACGAGACCATGGCGTCGACGAGCGCACCGAGCTCGGGCTGTTCCGTCCCCTTGACCTTCGCGCACACCTCATCCGCGCATCCGAGGTCGAGGAACCTCCTCAGCTCCACGACATCCTTCAGATCGTCGAAGTTCTTGCCCACCGACACCATCGAACGAAACGCCAGCGTCTCCACCATGGGGTCAAGGGACAGCGAACCGACGAACGTCCCCCTGCCGTGTTCGACATTGACGATGTTGAGCCCTTCGAGCTTGCGCACCGCTTCGCGCACGGACGAACGCGACGCGCCCACGGCCTCGCACAGTTCGACCTCCGTCGGCAGCAGATCGCCCGGCTGGAGCCGCTCCCGCAGAATATACGATTTGATCGCGTCCATCGTCACATCGCAGCGGCTGCGCATCGGCGTCCGCTGCTGCAGCGCACCGGGCTGCAGCCGCATGATCGTGTTCTCCTGACTGCTCATTGCGGTTCCTCCAAAAACCATCGCACCGCGCCGTCAAGACGCCCCACCACCGTCACACACACCGACCTGACGCGGGGACGGCGACGCCCACGGCCCCACCATCCTCGTTCGTTGTCGGCGATCCCGCAACAGGGACATACCGGGCGATCGACATTAACCGCCCCTGACAGACGTTTCACGCACCAGCATAGGCCCGCACCGCCCCATCGGCAACCACGCGGTCGTGCGTTGCGGGGCCGTCCGCACGCTCATCGCACGGGAACGAAACTGTCCCGCACCACGAGGGTGGTGGAGATGAACGTGTGGTGCCGCAGCGTGCGTTTGCTGGAGATGGCCTCGGCGAGCATCGTGATCGCCGTGTCGGCCAGTTCGTTCTGGTCGATGTCGTAGCTGGTCAGCGTCGGCGAGGTGTATTGGGCGATGGATTGGTTGTTGATGCTGATCACGCTGGTGTCGCGCGGTACCAACACGCCCGCCGCGGTGAACGACTGCAATACGCCGACCGCGATCGAATCGGCGGCCACGATGAACGCATCCGGCATGTCGTCGCGGTGGTCCTTGACCGCCTGATGGCCTAGGACACGTCCGGTGTCCACGGTGAAGGCGCCCTGCGCATAGATCAGCCCCTCCGTATCCAGCCTCAGACGCTCGGTCCAGTTGCGGAATGCGGTCAGACGGCCGTCTTCGGGGTATTCGTGCAGGCCCATCGTGAAGCCGGCGCCGCCGATATAGCCGATGCGGCGCTTGCCGGAGGCCATCAGCACGTCCAAGGCCTCCAGGATGGTCTGCCCCAGATCCGGCTGTACCGAATCGAACAGGCTGGGCGCAGGATTGATGTCGATGAATACGCCATGGGGCAATGCCAGATGGAGCTTCAACAGTCCATCCGAAGAGAGTACGGACGGTCCGATGGAGATGAAGCCGTCGAAATCACCGGCGTTGACAATCAGATCGTCGATATGGGAAAACGACGTGAGTTCCATGTGCTGGGCTCTGGCATTGTCGCCAAGCACGGACCGCAGTTCATCGAAATAGGCGTCCGCCAGTTCTTCCTCGCGGGTGGCGTTGTCAAGTACGGCCACACGGCGTGGCAATGCGATACGGCGTGATCCGGTAGCGTAGCCAAGCTGCTCGCTGACCTCGATGATGCGCCGTCGCGTCTCCTCTTTGACGGACAATGTCGGGTCCCCATTGAGCAGCCGGGATACCGTGGCCTGCGAGAAGCCTGATCTCTGTGCGATTTCCTTCATCGTGACCATAGTTGAGCCTTCCACGCCTCAGTACGTAACAATACGCAGTATTTCAGTAAATTACTTTACTACATAGTGTAACCCCGTTGTCTAATCCCGCTGTCTATTGAGAAGTGCAACGTCCTTGTTCGTTGGTTAACTCCAGCAGTTCGTCGGCGAATGCCTCGGGGATTGTTCATATACGCGGCCCCTAATGCAATGGCCTCAACCAGCACGAATATGACGTGCGGGTTGAGGCCATTGAGAGAAACTACCGAAAACCGGTCAGGGCACAAATAGCTCACGAATCTGGGCGGCGGAACCGTAAGACGCTTGGGCACCCAGACCGGTAGCCGCATATGCAGAAACGAACGAAGCCAGCTGAGCCGCTTCACGCAGCTCAAAGCCTGAGGCCAGTCCTGCCAGCACGGCACCCATGAACGAGTCGCCGCAACCGGTGGTGTCCACGGCTTCGACCAGAACCGGTGCGATGCGGGTCACCGAAGCAACAGCACATGATGCATCCAGCACCATCGAGCCATCACCGCCGAGCGTCACAATCGCCCGGTCGAACCCGAGCTCCCGCATACGATCGGCCGCAGCCAGCCAGTCGAATCCGGACCAGTCGCCGTCTTCGGGTTCGGCGATACCGAACATCTGCGCCATCTCATGCTCGTTGACGAGCAGGATATCGGCAAGCTGCACCAGCTCGTCCGGCAGCACCGGCGTAAACGGTGAATTGTTGAGCAGTACCGGCACACCGGCTTCATGCCCGATACGCGCAGCCGCGGTAACGGTCTCGATCGGGCTTTCCAAGCACAGGCCAAGCACATTCGCCGAAGTCAATTCACCGCGCATCGCCTCGATATAATCAACACTGACCTGCGCATTGGAGCCCGGAGAGTAGACAATCGTGTTCTCTCCGTTCGCGTCCACGGTGATGACCGTGGTACCGCTGGCCCCCGGTACATGACGCACGTGCTGGGTATCCACGCCGGCTTCTCGCAATGCACCAAGCAGGAACTCGGCATTGGCATCGGAACCCACCGCTCCAAACATGTGAACAGTGGCGCCAATACGTGCCGCAGCAGCAGCCTGGTTGCCGGATTTGCCGCCGGGCAACACTTGCAGCGGGCCGCCGGTGACAGTCTCCCCCGGTCCAGGCAGACGCTCGGTGACCACGGTGTAATCGGCATTCATCGAACCGACGACGCAAACCGTGCCTTGGATTCGATCAAGTGCCGCAAGAATGTCAGATGCTGTCATAGCATTTCCTTTCGTTGTCGTTGACGAATAGAGCCAACGATCGCTCGCCGATCTTTTTGCGGATGACGAGGCGGATTCGGTTTCCGGCGCACGGCTAGAATCCGGAATTTCAACATCACCGATGCCGTTGACGCCGTGGATGAAGGCGGAAATCTCGCCCACGGTGAAGGAATCGGTGGTGCTGGAATGTGGTAGACCCTTGTAAACCTTGACTTCCGGATGACCGAGCAGTTCGGTGATGGCGAGCGCGTTACGCACACCTTTGGTCAAGCAGCTCGTTCAAGCTTGGGGATGACGAACGAAGCCAGCAGAGCAAGGCCCAGAAGCACGGCCGACGCGATCATTGCCGCCGAGTAACCGGCAGTGCCGCCCGAGGAGCTCGCGAATGCGTTCATCACGGCATATAGCACTGCGTAGCTCAGGCCTGCGCCGAGGTTGAACGCGCCCGCATTGAGGCCGGGCAAGTATCCTGGGTTGTCGTCCGGCGACAGCACAATACCCAAACCGTTGAGCATGATGTTCGCCGTGCCCGCGTATGCCACACCGAGCACCACCGAGATAACCAGCAAGGCCCATACGCTCGGGAAGTGTGCAACGTATACGCCGAACAGCACGCCGACCAAGCTGACCAGAATGCCCACGCGGAGCATGCGATGGTAACCGAACTTGGAGGCAAGCACACCGGCGACCACACCGAAGACCAGACCAACCAAAGCATATGGGGTCAGCGTGGCGAACGACACCACGTCGGCCCCCAATCCGGTGCCGAACTTACCGTCCTGAGCCAAGGCCGGCACAACGCCGTTCATGATGGCGAACACGCCGGTCATGGTGAGCAATGTGGTGAGCAGCAGGCCCCAAGTGCGCGGCTGCTTGAGATAGTGGGTGGTGACCATCGGTGCGGGATTGCGGTTCTCGACCTTCCAGAAGATCACGAAGGCAACCGCAGCCGCTACCACCTCGATAGCGACGAGCACCCAATTCGCGTCGCCGAGTTTCTGTATTTCATTGATGGCCAGATAGGCTGCCAGGAAGGCGATGCCAAGAACGATTGCACCGGCCCAATCCATCTTCGGGGTCTCTTTGGCCGTGCTTTCATCGGCGAACATCGACACCAGCACGATTGCGACCACGGCGACACCGACCATCACCCAGAACACGGAACGGAAGCCGAACGTGCCGGCAAGCCAGCCGCCGAGGATGGCGTCAACACCGCCAATACCGCCGTTCACCGAGGTAAGAATCGACATCAGTCGCGCATATTTGGCGTCCTCAGTCACCTTGGCGTGCAGCATGATGAGCGTCATCGGCACCACCGGTCCGCATACGCCCTGCATCACGCGACCGACCATCAGCATGGGCACATTCACGGCCAACGCCGAGACCACACAGCCGATGGCGGTGATGCTCAGCATGCCCAGCAATACTTTCTTGCGGCCTGCGAGATCGCCCAGTCGAGGCAGGAACAGTGAGAACAGCGCACATGCGGTGAAGAAGACCGTCTGGGTGAGACTGATCTGTGAACTGCTGGTGTTCAGCCCGCGCTCCATAGTGGTAAGCGCTGGCGAAAGCATGGAAGCGTTGAGCTGAAAAGCGAAGACCGACGCCATCAGCGCAGCCATCAAAGCGACAATGGACTTGCCTCCCTCATCAAGCATTTTTTCGGATCTGACTGTCGACATGACTATTCCCTTGTCCTCTTACGCATTCTTCTTCGTCCGTCAGCCGATAGCAACGATGGCATCGACAATGAGATCCCAGAACTTATCGAAGTCGAGTTTCACCGCGACCTGCGTACGGCATTCCTCGGCGGACGGTTCCGGGCCCCGCAGGTCGGCAACGGTCATGCCCAGTGTCAGGTCACCGTGGATTTCGACATCCAGCGGGCAACGGCGAGTCGACACCACGCTCGGATCAATCAGATAGGCGACCGTGCAGGGATCATGCACCGGCGGATCGATGAAGTCCTGATTATCCTGATAGGTCTTGCGGAAGAAGTCCATAAGTCCGCTGGCGAAGTGTGACGGATCAGTGCCGATGGCATCAATGCGATGCTGAACCTCCGGAGTGCACAGCGCCTGATGGGTCAGATCAAGGCCAACCATGGTTAGCTTCCACGGCTCGTTGAACACGATGTGCGCGGCCTCGGGATCCACCTTGATGTTGAATTCCGCTACGGCGCTCCAATTGCCGACGTGGTATCCGCCGCCCATCAGGACGACTTCCTTGACGCGGTCTACGATGCGCGGCTCCATACGGGCGGCCATGGCGATGTTGGTCAGAGGGCCGGTCGGCACAAGCGTGATTGTTCCCGGCTCGCTGGCCATAATCGTATCGATAATCCAGTTCACGGCATGGCCGGAATCCAGTGGACGGGTGGGAACCGGCAATTCAACGCCATCCAAACCGGTCTCGCCGTGAATCGATGCGGCGACCTCCTGCTTGCGGACGAGGGGCCTATCGCAACCGGCGTGCACCGGGATGTCCGTGGCCTTCGCCATTTCCAGAACGGACCGGGCGTTGTACGTCACCTTTTCAAGGCTCTGATTGCCGCCCACCGTGGTCACACCCACTAGGTCAATTTTGGGGTTGCCTACAGCAAGCATGATGGCCATGGCATCATCATGACCGGGATCGCAATCCAGAATAATCTTTTCCATCGAAGTGCTCCTTTGCTGCCATAACAGCCGCTGGGTCATCTCTGACTTCTGATGATTTAACGTTTCATCATCAGCTTATTTGATGATAAGACGTTAAATCACTATTGTCAATGCCTCATCTACATGCGCGTCAAAGGTATCCGCGCATTCCTCCCGAAGCCGCTTGAATCACACTTCCGCTGATTGATTGGCGACGGACGCGGAACTAACCTCACCCACAGATTCGCGTTTGATGAACATCGTGGGTACGGAATGCGTGATGCCGCCATCCATGGATCCCGAACGGATGCGTTGCAGCAATAGCCCCACACCCTGCTTCCCTATCAAATCCGTCTGTTGGGAAATCACGGCGATGCGCGGCGTCATCACGGTAAACGCCGAAATATCATCGAACGACACCAACGACATGCGTTCGCCAATCGCCACCCCGCGGTCATGCAGCAGTCCAATCACCGTGAACGCATCCGGCGAATATGCGCACAATATTGCGCTCACCCCTGCACCCAGCAGCATCTCTACCGCAGCGGCACGCGATTCATAAGTGGAGTCGCAAGCTGCGACAACGCCATCGCCGTCAGCAAGCACATCGGCGGCAGCTTCCCGAAATGCGGTCTCTCGTTCGTCAATACTGAACGATTCGAGCGAAGGATGAGACATATAGCCCACATGTCGATGGCCCAGACGCACCAGTTCTTCAAGAGCCTCACGAATTCCCGTATATGGATCAGAAACCACAAACGGCACCGACTCGACACCGGGAACGCGACGATCAACGAACACCAACGGCAAGTCTCGTTGTATCAACAATTGCACTCCGGGGGATTTCACACCTTGCGGTACGACGATAGCCCCATCAATACGTTGGCCCAAAAGATTCTCGATAAACACATCCTGGCGTTCCACGCTTTCCGAAGACGTGCCAATCAGAGTGGAGACCCCATGCCGGTAGAGTTCATCCTCCATCGAAGCAACCAGATCGGCGAAATACGGATTGCGCAAATCAGGAACCAGCAGGCCAACAGTCTTAGTATCCGACGAGCGCATGGAACGAGCACGTTGATCGGGCACATACCCCATTTCCTCAACAGTTTTCAGCACCAACCGTCGCGTATCACTAGAAAAGCGGCCTTTATTGTGAAGTATCTGGGAAACAGCAGCAGCCGACACACCGGCACGTTGAGCAACATCCTTCAACGTCACGAACGCCATAGTCCCCTCCTTGCGGCCGATACATCGTCAAAGCAACAATTCAAATGTACTCTTTTCACCGCCAATATTCGTAATCCTGCGCCAACACACGGCTCTCAACATAGAAAACCGCACCTCAACCACCGGATGAGTATTGCTTCAACCCGATAATCGAGGTGCGGTTTTTGCAGGCGTACCGGCTACTCCAGTTCCACCGCGCCGGTGTACAGCTGGTAGTACTCGCCCTTCTGCGCGATCAGCTCGTCATGCGAGCCACGCTCGATGATGTTGCCATGGTCGAGCACCATGATCACATCGGAGTTGCGCACGGTGGACAGACGGTGGGCGATGACGAAGACCGTACGGCCCTTCATCAGGTTATCCATGCCGGCCTGCACGACCTCCTCGGTACGGGTATCGATGGAAGACGTAGCCTCGTCAAGGATCAGCGCGGGCGGATCGGCCACCGCCGCACGGGCAATGGAAATCAGCTGGCGCTGGCCTTGGGACAGGCCGGAACCGTCGCCTTCCAGCACTGTGTCGTAGCCCTTGGGCAGCATGCGGATGAAGCTGTCCGCATTGACCAGACGCGCGGCCTCGATGCATTCCTCATCGGTGGCGTTCAGGCGGCCGTAACGGATGTTGTCCATCACGGTGCCGGTGAACAGGTTCACGTCCTGCAGCACGATGCCCAAAGACCTGCGCAGGTCAGGCTTCTTGATGCCGGCCACGGAGATGCCATCATACAGAATCTGACCGTGCTGGATGTCGTAGAACCGGTTGATGAGGTTGGTCACGGTGGTCTTGCCGGCACCGGTGGCGCCGACGAGCGCGATCTTCTGGCCGGGCTTGGCGAACCAGGTGATGTCGTGCAGCACCGGCTTGTCCGGGTTGTAGCCAAAGGTCACGTTGGTGAAGCGCACGTCGCCGCGCAGCAGCGTATAACGCCCATCAGGCGAGGTGATCGCCTGCTCCTTGGCCTTCATCGCCACCTCGCAGGCGGAACCGCGCAGCTTTTCGGCGGCCTTCAGAGACCTCGTACCATCGTCGCCGATCTCACGCTTCCACGCCCAGTGGCCGGTCTCATGGTCGACTTCGGTCATGGTGCGGCCGTCCGGCCCAAGTTCCACGTTCACGAGCGTCACGGTGCCCTTGTCTTCCTCGATGGGTTCGTCCATCAACTTGAAGATGCGGGAGGCGCCGGCGAGCGCCATCATCACCATGGTCAGCTGCTGGGAGACCTGGCCGATCGGGTTGATGAACGAGCGGGACAAGGTCAGCAGGGAGACGAGCGTGCCGAGGGTGAGCGGCTTGACACCGGTCAGACCGATGTCATTGACGCCGGCCAGCGAAACGGCGGCACCGACGATGGCGAGCAGGATGTAGAGCAGATAGCCCATATTGCCGACGACCGGCATGGTCACATTGCCCCAAGTGTTCGCCTCGGCGGACGCCTCAAAGAGTTCCTCGTTCTTCTCATCGAAGGTCTTCTGGGTGGCATCCTCATGGTTGAAGACCTTGATGACCTTCTGACCATTGACGGATTCCTCCACGAAGGCGTTCACGTCGCCGATCCACTGCTGCTGCTTGACGAAGTAGCGGCCGGAGCGGCTCACGATCTTGCGCACGATGAAGTAGAGCAGAACGGTGAACACGATTACGAACGCGGTGAATGGAATGGACAGCCACAGCATGGACAGCAGCGCCGCGGCCGCGGAGATAATCGAGGAGAACATCTGCGGGAACGACTGCGAGATGGCCTGGCGCAGCGTATCGGTGTCGTTGGTGTAGTGGCTCATGATGTCGCCGTGCTCGTGGCTGTCGAAGTAGCGAATCGGCAGCTTCTGCTGATGGGCGAACATATCGTCACGAATCTTCTTGAGCGTGCCCTGTTCAACGGGGATAATCAGCCACTGCCAAGCCCAGGATGTCACGATACCAGCCACATACAGGCAGCCCATCAGACTGATGGCGCGCAGCAACGGAGCCCAGTCGGGGTTCGATTCCCCCACCATCGGCAGGATGTAAGTATCAATCAGCGATTGGAGGAACAGCGCGGATCCGGCCTGCGCGGCGGCACCGACCAAAATGCACACCACGATGGCGATAACGCGCAATTTGTATTGGAAGATGTAGCCGAAGATGCGCTTGATGGTTCCGGGGTCGGCTTTGCCCATGGCGGGCTCGCGATTCTTGAAACTCTGGTCGTTGCTCATCGTGCTTCTCCTTCCTTGGTATCGGCTGCATTGGTATCAACTGCGCTGGTATCGGCCGTGGGCATGGCCACTGTCACCGTCACGGTTTCGGACGGCTCAGCGGTAGATGACTCAGCAGCCTGTTCGGCAGCGGCCAGTTCTTCGGTCTTAGCCTGGTTCTTGGTCTGGGATTCGTAAATGGAACGGTATTCATCGCAAGTGGTGAGCAGTTCCTCGTGCGTGCCGGAGGCCATGATACGGCCGGAATCCATCACCAGAATCATGTCGGATTCCTGCACGGAGGCCACGCGCTGGGCAATGATGATCTTCGTGGTGTCCGGAATCTCGTTGTGGAATGCGGCGCGGATCAGCTTGTCCGTCTTGGTATCGACGGCGCTGGTCGAATCGTCGAGAATCAGAATCTTCGGCTTCTTCAGCAGCGCACGGGCGATGCACAGGCGCTGGCGCTGTCCGCCGGACACATTGGCGCCGCCCTGCTCGATGTACGTGTCGTACTTATCGGGGAATTCCTGAACGAATCCATCGGCCTGCGCGAGCTGCGCGGCATGGCGAATCTCCTCATCGGTGGCGTTCGGGTTGCCCCACCTGAGGTTTTCGGCAATAGTGCCGGAGAACAGCACGTTCTTCTGCAACACCATGGCCACCTGATCGCGCAGCGCCTCAATGTCATAGTCGCGCACGTCCACGCCGCCGACCTTGAGCGAGCCAGAGCTCACGTCGTACAGTCGCGGCACCAGCTGTACCAGAGACGACTTTGCCGAACCAGTACCGCCGACGATGCCGATGGTCATGCCGGAACGAATCTTCAGGTTGATGTCGTCAAGCACGGGCTTTTCGGAACTGTCGGAGTAGCGGAAGGTGACGTGGTCGAATTCGATGGAGCCGTCGGCCATGTCAGTCACCGGGTGAACCGGGTTCTGCACCGTGCTTTCCTCCTGCAGCACCTGGCAGATACGCTCGGCAGAAGCCTGAGAAATAATCACCATGACGAAAATCATGGACAGCATCATCATGGCCATAAGAATCTGCATGGCATAGGTGACCAGCGAAGTCAGCTCGCCGGTGGACAGGCCCAACGCCGCATTATTGCCGGAAGCGACGATCTGCTGCGCGCCCATCCATGCGATGAGAATCATCGAGGCGTAGACGCACACCATCATGATCGGCATGTTGAAGCTCATGATGCGTTCGGCCTTGGTGAAGTCCTTGAAGATGCGCTGGGAGATGCGGCCGAACTTGGAGACCTCGAAGGATTCGCGGTTATAGGACTTGACCACGCGGATGCCCTGCAGGTTCTCGTCGACCACGTTGTTCAACGCATCGTAGGTGTGAAACACGCGCTCGAACACGGGGTGCACGAGCACGACCAGACCGCACAGGCCGATGGCCAGGATCGGGATGCAGGCCAGGAACACCAGGGAGATCGACGGGGAGATGCGGAACGAGAACAGCCAGGCTACGACCACCATGATCGGGGCACGCACGCCCAGACGAATGATCATCATGTAGGCGTTCTGCAGGTTCGTCACGTCGGTGGTCAGTCGGGTCACGATCGAACCGGTGGAGAACCGGTCGATGTTGGTGAAGCTGAAGCCCTGCACCTTCTCGAACTGGTCCTTGCGCAGGTTCTTGGCGAAGCCCGCGCCGGCCACGGCCGCGTACTTTCCGGACAGGAAGCCGGCACCCAGCGAAACCATCGCGCACACCAGCAGAATCACGCCGAACTTGACGGTGGCCGGCATGCTACCACCGGTGATACCCTCATCGATCAGCGAAGCCATGATGGTCGGAATCAGGATTTCCAGAATACCTTCGACCGCCACGAACACCGGAGCCAGGATGCTGGCTTTCTTGTATTCACGAATCGAATGGCCCAGCGTGCGCAGTACATGTTTGGGCTTGTCCGGTTCGACGGCTTTGCGCGCCTGCGCGATTGCCTCTGCGGTATCGCTCATTCGTTCTCTTCCTTCGTGTCAGCAACCTCCGCTCCGTCTTGATCGGGAGCCATCACCACAGGTGACTGAGGGAGCGTTTGATGTTCAAATTCATAATCAAGAGACCAATATACAAAAGGTGCACATACAACAATCGGCGCGTTGTAGTATTTCCAGCTCTTCCGATTTTGGCGTGTAGGGGCATGTGTCAGAGGCGGGTTTGGATGGCGTGCCTGAAGCCGCCGACGTGCAGCAGGCTTCTGGTGATGGTGGTGTCGAGGTTGCGGAATCCCAGGGCTATGCCTCTGAGGGTCTCGAGCCTTCCGCTACGGCAGCCCCTTATGTTCGAACACCCACATGGTCTCGTCCGTGGATCTGTTGTCGGTAAGAATCGTCAACATGAACCGCTCACCGTCGTTCCTCACGTAACCGCATTGCACTGCACCTTCCGACTTGAGCCGGCTTCGGACGACATCGTAGTCAAGCAGTCGCAGGAGACCTTCTTGATATTCGGGAGCAATCCTCACACAGCAAAACTCACGTAATGCTTCGCGGAAGGAACCGCCATGACCATCAAGCATACGCTGAAAGAAATCGGACACCATGATCGAACGCTGCGTATCGGTATTCAGATTGACGATGAATGACACCGGATAACGTACATTCAGATGTTCAAGCAGCATTCTCACATCCTCATTGCGCACCAGAATATTCTCAAGCTGGTTGTTGAGCATGCGGAGCTGGCGTTTGCCTCCACCATTGACGTAATGTTGTTTCTTGTCCTGGCGCATACGGATTTCCGCCTGCTTGATGAGGTCTGGAAGATCCCCTCCATCATCGGATTCGGCCATGCCTACGGATATATCCCAATCACCTTTCAGAAAATCCCGACGCATACGCGCCATCCGACGCATACTTTGGCTCACTGTATGGTTGCAGCTGATAATCACGAACTCATCACCTCCGATGCGGTAGATCCTGTCGTCCCCGAAGCAGGCACGCATCGCATTCGCAAGGCAGCACAACACTGAATCGCCCTTGGCATGTCCCAAATGGTTGTTGATTTCATGCAGTCCGTTCATGTCGACGTACACCACCGTCAACGGCTTGTCATGCGTGGCCTGGATGCACTCCAAATCGTTATCGTAGGCATTGCGGTTGAGTAGTCCCGTAAGCGAGTCCCTGCGGTAATTATCGGCATTGCCGCATGCCAATATTCCCATGGGCAGATTCCGTCCGACCAGCACCACAGCCCAAGGGTCGGATGGGGAGCATGCGTGAGTGGGAATCGCCGCGAATGCGACTACGCCGGTTTTGGCCAATATCTCGCTGCGGTATATCCCCAGCACGGTTTCCTGCCTGTATAGCCGTTCCCGGATCGAAGACAAATTCAGATCGGCGAAGAATCGTCCGACATCGTCAGGATGCACCACCCGGTTGGCGGTCACCGCACGCATGTAGGCGCCGAATTCGTCGACTTCCGGATCAGGAATCACCCCATCTCGTTTGATGGCACGGTATTCGCCTGTCGCCACATTCAACCGAGATATTTCCGCCAGACCATCAGCCAGGATTTCAAAGGCGTCGGCCGCCAACGCGGAGACTCCCAACAGCACCCGGCCGTTGACGGTCACATGACCGCGATGCAGGTAATCGCACGGCATATCCCAATAGTGCCGACCGTCGGCACGCTCGGCCAACAGCGTTTCCATCCGTTTCACCGGCAGTGGAGGGTAGAAATAATATCCTTGGATGTATCCGCATCCGACTGCTTCCAGCCAATCGACCTGTTCCTTGGTCTGGGCGCCCTCGGCGATGACCATCAGATGCAGCTTCTTAGCCATCACAATTATGGATTGGATGATTTTCACGCCTTTACCGGCATTCTCCTTGCTCAGCTCGATGAACTTCGCGTCCAGTTTGATCATATCGACATTAATGTCTTTGAGCATGTTCAGCGAGGAATATGCCGAACCGAAATCATCCATCAGCACCACGATGCCTCTCGCATGCAGTTTACGGATGGTGTCCTTCACCATGGACAGGTTTTTCGCCACGGTGCTTTCGGTGATTTCCACCCGCAACAGACGCGCGTCGACGTCATATTCGTTCAACAGCCCGCCGATCACGTCGGCCACATCCATCTGGTCGATATCCATCATGGACACGTTCACGGAAACCGGTACCAGATTGCGTCCTTCACGCTCCCATCTGCCCAGCATCTCAACCACGAAGCGCCATACGAACATATCCACATGGCAGATACGCCCGGCTCTTTCCAATACCGGGACGAACCATCCTGGGGAAATCACGCCATATTTGGGGTGATTCCAGCGCACCAACGCCTCGGCACCTACAATAACTCCCGTCTCCGCATTGCATTTAGGCTGCAGATAACAGCAGAATTCGCCGTTTTCGAGCGCATAATCGATGTCTTCGAATGTGAAAAAAGGCACCAGCTCGTCGTTAGACGGCATTCCGCCCATTTCCGGCATGTCGGTCACTCGGTCCTCCCCTCGTCGAAAAAACTATCCGTGGTATTCGCCGTTGTACTGTATCAGTGTTACGTCCTCGACGCCGTCAATCGCACGGATACGTTCGGCGAACGTCATATCCTTGTCGTCGCAAAACACTTCGACGGCCATTTCCGTGCGTTCGCTACGCATGGTTTTGGATTTGACGAAGAATTTGGTACGTCCGAACGCGCGCGTGATCTCATCGCCAACCATATCGCCCACATAGTGGATCACCGCAATGTACACGCGTCCCTTGTCCTGATGCGAATAAAACAATGCCAACATACCGATCATCACCAATCCGGCAACAATCACCAGCACATACATGCCCGCACCCGCCGCGATACCTGAAGTAATCGACCAGAACAAATACAGCAGATCCATCGGATCCTTGACCGCGGTACGGTAACGCACAATCGACAACGCACCGACCATACCAAGGGAAATCACAATATTCGTACTGATGGACAACGTGACCATGCAGGTGAGCACGGACATGCCCACCAATGTGACCGCGAAACTGCGCGAATACACCACGCCCGTGTAGAAACGGCGGTACACGTAGTAGATGATGATACCGACGATCAACGCCACCAGCAATGCCAACGCCATTTTGGGCACATTGTATTTGCTGAAGGATTTCAGCACCGACTTTTTGATCATGTCATTAACGCTCATAACGCTGCTCTTTCTCTCTTACTTCCTTGATTCGTAACGTGTATTGTTTCGGGATACGCCAGCCGAAATGTCAGCTGATTACAGGCTCGGCTTTACAGGCTCGGCACGCTCCAGCCTTCCTGCCAGTAGCCGAATCCCCGCAAATACGAGGCTTTGTCATAACAGAGCACGTATTTCGAAGCCGACGTCAACTCCTGAGCTTTGCCAGGCAACAGATCGCGTACCATCTGCGGCAGGAATTCAGTGAATTTGACTTCCATCACCAGTTTCCCCGGCTCAAGCACGGGCAGTACCGGCAGTGTGGAGTCGAAAATATCGAATCCTCCAACCGCCGCACGCACGTTCATATCGAAAGTGACACGCACGGTACCAGCGTCAAGAATCCACGGTTCGCGCTCATAATCGACGATCACACGCGGACGCAACACATTGCACATGCATTCCACATAAAACTCGCGGCACAATTGACGCTCGCTGTCGCGCAAAAACTCGTAATCGCCGGCAAGAATGCGGTCGAACTGCTCATGGGTGAGCGGCGCATCCTCCTTGTAGATCCAACTGTCGCTTTTGCGTTTGCGTTCCAGTTTGATCACGCGGTCGCTGTAATCGTAGATGCGAATACGGTATTTCTTGCGCAGCAGCACACCGTCGACTTTTTCCTGATACGCGGTGTTCCAATAATCGTCGAAGTACAGGCTGCGAATCATATAGCCGCCATTACCCGCATGCTTGTCAAGGCCAAGCAGCGGTGCCATACGCACGTTCAAATCGGCTTTTTGCGCGTATGAGATCAGATATTTGAGCTCATGGCGGAACCGTTCCTTGGCCGTGCGCGGCGGAACGGAAAGCTCTTCGCCGACACGGTTCACGATGCGGCCGAGCAGCGACGTGCCATGGTTGCCGCGGCCGCTACTCATTGGCATCCTCCACAATGCTGCCGTCGGCTTTCACATAGAAGCATTTGGTGCCGTAAATCTTGTTGCCGTCGGTGATGTAATGGTCGAACGCGTCTTGCGTGTAGCCTGACGCGTTGCTCACGCTCACCTTGATGAAGTACTGGCCTTCGCCAGGCATGTCCATCACGGCTTCCGGCAGCACGACATCTCTTTGCGAGAACACTACGTCGTCGCCCGCATAGTCCTTGGACACGGTGACGGCGTAACGCAGATCCTCATCGTTGAAATCGTAGGCCACATCCCAGTTGAGCCTAAGCTTGCCGTTGGCGGGAGTCGGCTTGCCGATATAGAACGGCATGGGCTTGTTGAATCCGGTTTGGTACGTCTGGTAATTCTGCTCGATTTCGCTGTGCAATTGGTCTGCCACCGTGTCGTATTGGCTTGACGTCAGGGGCTCATGCATGGAGTCGGGCATCTTCTGCACGTATGGCTCAACGATGGAACGATACTGCCGCACCATGGAATTGATGCGACCGGCGCTCATGTATTTGTATTCGTCGTTGACGGCTTTATCGAGCGCGGTGCGGAACGACTTGGTCTGCAGGCAACGTCGTAACAGTATGTTGCCCCAATAGTTGCTGATGCCGTTTTCCCAGCTTTGGCCGTCGGCACGTTGCCTGATCTCATATTCCTTGCGCATGAGCATACCGTCGTTGTCCCAGTCAAGCAGGTAAAAAGTATGCGAATTCGTAGGACTATACAGGTACACATTACGGTTTTGCGTGTCGATATTGCCGGTCAATAATTGGAATGCCATCCAATATGCGATGTTTTCGGTATCGAAATATTTGCCGAGGATTTCGCTCATCGGAATGGAATAATCATTGAGATCATTCAGCATGGCGATCAGTTTGGTATGGTCGTTGTCGCCTTTGATTTCGAGTTTTTTCTCAAATTTCGTCTGATCGTAGTCGGGATCGTCGGCAAGTTTGATCACGTCTTCGTCTCGATAGAATTCAAAATCATTGACTTTGTACAACTGGCCGTTTTTGTCGAGTCCGTGCGCCTGCAATGCGGTTTTGTTGAGTTGTTCGACTTGCGTGTACAGGCCGTAATCGTCGAAGGAATCCGATCCGCTGGTCTCGTCTTTCACATACAAGTGCACGAATTGCGTGCGCAGGCCCATCATCTGGTCAATGCCCTTGATAAGGTCGTACGCCATTTTGTTGCGGAAACGCAAGCCATCGTTCACATGTTTGTTCAATGCGATGGTGCGCTGTCCACGCCACTTGCCTTTGCCGTTTTTCAACTCGATCTTGTAGTTTTTCTGCTGAAATTTACTTGACGATTGGCCTCGTATCTGCACGGTGGCGTTCGGCGCGCTTTCGCCGAAGCCGAGTTCGCCGGAGACGGGACCCTGCTCATCGCCCACCTGCAGCAGACCATTGACCTTGTAGCGTTCAACGCCCATGGCCGTATAGTCATCTGCGGAATATTGGTTGATCTCGCTCCAGCTATGGTCGGTGCCTTCCGACGAATTACCGCGCGATACCGTCAAATACATGGTTTCCACGCCGCTATCGTCATACACCTTGTATAACGATTCGTTGTCGCGCAAGTGTGCGCCGTCGATGCTCTGTTCAGCGCTTTTCTTGACTTGCTCATGCGTCCGCGACGAATCCGATGATTGCGATTGCTCATTATCGTTGTATGACGAAGTCGCGCATCCGGCGCAGGAAAGCACCGTCAGTATTGCCATCAATGCCGCTATCCGCTTGACAAGCGCGGTAATGGCTTTTGCGCTGCGTCGATTCCACCATGTCATGATTTACGATTCCTCCCGATTATGCCATCCGTTTTCTGCATTATTCGCCTTGTTAGAAGACCGTGCATGCCTTGGACGATGCAATGATTGGTCGATCCGCTGTTCGCCACGTTCAAGCAGTATGCCCAATTCCATGAAACGTCCCCGCTTTGTTTGCGCCACAATCGGCTGCTGCCCCAATACTCGGTACGGAAGATTGTCGGTATATGAGGCGAGACGGAAAGTCGCGTATATGGCAAACAACGAAGCGCCCATCAGGAAACCGAAACCGAACAGTGTCGTAGCGAAAAACTGACTGATCACCGTGAACACAACCGTTGAAACGGCAAACAATGCCGATGCCGTCAACGCACCGAAATAATCGGTGAAATACAGCAGAATCAGCATCACGGTGTTGCCGACCGCATAAAGGGCATACCCCACGCAGAGCACACGAAAATATCCATGCATCACATCGTTGAAACCCAAAGGAAGCGCGTTCAGCACTGTTTTTTCCAACGAAATCACGGCAGCGGTCACCAGCAATTGCTTCAATGCCGTGTAATGCAATTCTCGATTGAGCACAGCCAGCATTTCGTTTTCGGCGACGGTAATGTCTTTGACCGTGCCTCCATCATTCAACAAACTGTAATACGACCGATATGTTGGGTAGAAATTGACCTCCACCGACACCACAAAATTCACCGTGGTGATCAGAATCGTCAAAAACGCCAGCATGGCGGGCACATCGTAATATGGCGCACCATAAAACAAACCCTTCACCTTGATACCAAGCGGCCCACACCAGGTGATCACCAAATGGGCGAACAAGCCAATGGTGGTGAACAATCCGGTCAACGCCAACGGCAGAAACTGGTCAACCCACTGCAGAAACAGCCACGGATTCTCACGACTTTGCGGAAAATACCGATGCAACAGCAGCACATCCCACACCAGCATCACACCATAGCCAAGCACCACTGCGAACAACAGCGACTCCACAGGAGGGCATGCCAACGCAAGCAACACGCATGACGTGACGAACGCCACCAGCACCGCCGCAACAAAAGAATACAGAATGCTTTTGTAATCTTTAATGGCCGTCAAATAACTCATCGCATTCCAGTTGACGACCATTTCAAGAAACAGCCATAAACACAACACACCCTGCATCAGCGTGGCTCCAGAAAACAGCAGAAACACCGTGTACAACGCCGCGCCCGCTACCAACATGATGCCGGTAGACCCCCAAAACGACGGCAGAATCATCTTCTCATCGTGATCAAACAGCATATCCGCCAAAAAACGTGTGACCGGCATCGACAGAAAACTTGTCAATACCAACGAGGAGAGCAATGTGTATGTGATCATGCATACAAGCAGATCACGGTCGGGGCGGCCCACCTGCCACCAACTGCTCACGATCAGCACGCCAAACTGCAGAAGCACGCCCAGCAGCATCGGGCCGGCGCAAATCACACCGGCGTAACCGTAGGCTCGCAGCATCGCTATCAAGCCTCTACGGCGGAACAGTTTCTTCAGCTCAAATCCAATACCGGCCATATCAGCGCTCCAATCCGAACTGATCCGCGGTATCGGCATACAGCTTGCGATAATCGTCAAGCATGCGCTCATGACGGTAATAGGCGTTCACACGATTGCGGCCGATCTGCCCCATGGTTTCACGCAACGTACGGCTGGAACACATGCGTTCCATCGCCCCGCTTAAGCCTTCGCGGTACATGGGAGGCACATAAAAGCCGGCAGTGCCGAAATCGTCGCCATCCTCGCCTTCCAAAAGCTCACGGCAACAGCCGACATCAGTGGTCACGCACGGGCGTGCGGCTGCGAACGATTCCAACACCGACAATGGTTGGCCTTCGGAAATGCTGGTCAACACGGTGAAATCAAGCTTGCGCATGTATTCGACCACGTTCACACGTCCTGTGAACTCAAGATTGCGCACACCCAACTGCTCCACAAGCTCATGGCATTCGTCGGCATACTCCTGATCGTCAACACCTCCGAGAATATGCAGGCGAACGTTGTCAACACGAGATGAAAGCCCATGAAACGCGTGAATCAGGGTCTTCACGTCTTTGATGGGAGCCATGCGCACCACCGCACCGATATCGACCCAACCGTCATCGGGCTTCAGGGGAATATCACAAAAACGTTCGTATTGAATGCCATTGGGAATAACCTGGCAGGCATCGGCGGGAGCACCCATACCGATTTGGATAAGACGGGCACGACCGAACAAACTAGTGACACGCCATGCACGCTGGTAGATCTGTTCTGAAAGCATGTAGAAGAAACGAATCCAACGCGGACGGAAAGCCGGCAGCACCCATTCGGCGGAAATAATCTCCTCTTCACGTTCGCGCGTATAAATGCCATGTTCCGTAAGCAATACCGGCGCATGGTTGATGGAACCACCCAAACAAGCCAGCAATCCGCCATATCCGGTGGAAATCGCATGGTATATCTGCGCTTCCGGCACTTCGCCGCCCATCAAGTACAACACCGGCAGCAACATGGAGCGCACAGTGTGGAAAGCGTCGGCATAGGCCACATACGGATATTCTTCCATGCAGATTTGCGTAAACAGGTCGATGAATTCACGGCTTTGCAGGAACGAAAGCGGATGCACGCCTCTTGTGTGGAACAGGTTGAAAAGCACATCCCAGTCCGGGCTGCCAAGATTCACCAGTTCGCGCAATGACCGCAATTCCCCCTCGGTGAACGACACTTGCGCTCGTTCACCGCTCAGACGCAAGGCGTCGTCGAGGAACACCTCATGCACTTCCACCACATTGCCGGGCAGGTCATATACGAATTTGCCGCGGTCTTCGGCTTTGGCGCCGATCACCCACAATACGAACTCGTGCTCTTTCATCGCTTCGATATAACTATGCATCCACGTGGACACGCCACCATGCACGTACGGGTAGCATCCTTCCAAAACCAGGCAGATTCTCATGCCTCTCCCCCGGTCTTGCGTTCGATATGAACCGTGGCGCTCGTGGCTTTGAGCAGATACAGATTCCCGGTCAGCTTGGTGAGGCTTCCGCCACGAACCCTGCCAGGCGTGCCATTGTTCGCACGGAACATGAGCCAGCCCTGATCGATAAGGTTGCCAAGATGCAAATCCCAACTATCATCGGACGTTGCCATCGAAACCGTCAATCCTGAGAATCGCTGCACCGCCGCAGCGCATTCCGTTCCAGTCTGCATACGAATGGACGGAGCCGACTGTTCCAACCAATCCAAATAATCTTCTAATCCCTTGCGATAGGTTTCCCAACCTTCTTTCGCGCCACGATCTTCATCAAGCAGATCGTCGGGATGCATGAAGTGCGTGCTCACATAGTGCATGTTCAGTTCGGAAACCGCGGCAAGACGCATGTATGAATTATTCACCATGCTTCCCGACACAATACGGGGAGCTTCAACCACACCATCGGCTGCCACGCCGAACTCCTGCACATACTCCAGAGAACTGTCGGGAGGAAAGGCCGTGCTGGCGATGGCACGAATCTGAGGCACATCCTCACCGATGATTTGGCGGCCTTCACTGGAAAGAATATTGGACGGCGGCACATAGACCGACGATGTCGCAGCGGGAAGCACTGTCTTTTGAAAGGCAATCAGTTCGTTCAACGAATCGACGATGGCTTTGCGATTCGGCCATTGCACGTACGGGTATTCGTTGCCGTAATCCGTATTCGGCAACACCAACGGCTGATGGTTGTACCCGTGATATCCGATTTCGCCGTTTTGCCGAAGCAGCAATCCTCCGTAATACTCGAATTGTGTGTTGTCCGTCTGCCGTACAGGATCATTCTTGGTGTCATCGCCGTAATTCTCAATCATCACACCGGTGAAACGAATACCGTACCGTTCCGCAAGACGCACCAAATCTGGCCACCATACTTGAGAATAGAATTCGGAAATGCTCATGTTGTAGTCACGTTTGATGTATTTGCCATTGCCAGACGGTACTGGAGACGGAAAATCGTCCAGGTAGAAAGCCGCGCTGTTAATCACCGGATAGGCCATGGCGGAACTGAGCAGACTGAACGCCGAAGCGTAAAATCCTCGAACCATCTTGACGTAAATGCCGATATTGCACATCACAGCCGTTCCTGACTCCACCGAGCTCCTCCACACCAATGGCGTTCTGCCATTGCTGCTGACCGCCTCCACCTGTGCACGATCATTCAACGCGACGCTCAGCGACGATTTGAACGGGTCACTGAACATGTATGTCTGACCGCCACCCAACATAAAATCCTTGGACGGTGTAATGCCCTCAGTCACCACATATTTGTATGCGGACGATTCAATGCCGATCTGCGGGCCGATCACATCCAGATAGCCGGTTCTCTCCGGGGTCATGGCGAACATGACGCCGCCGCCCTTTTTGACCCATTGCATGATCTGCAGCACATGTTCGCCCAACGGATCCAAGTTGGGCATGGCAATCACCATCGTCTGATACTGCTTCAACGTAGGAATCTCGTCACCTTGCGCAAGATCGACGGTGACAGTGGGCACTTTCATGTCAAGAAGCACACGGTCAAGCATGCTTTCAGCATCGGAGACACCCTCCTGCGAACTGTCGATCACCAAAAGGTTCGTGGCTTTTTCGCCAGCGATGGCGTCGGCTGCTGGAATGGCTTTGTCTCGATCCAAGTAGGTGATGTCGAACCGCGTTGCACCGTAATGCACGCCCAGGCTCTCCACCAGCAACACCAAAGCGATGGCCATGAACATGGCCCAGACTTTGACCAGACCTTGCCAGCGGAATCGCTTCCACTTGGCCAACACGTCTGACAGGAATCCTCTGGTCATGCGCGTTCAACCTCCTTGGTTCCAGTCCAGAACCGCAGAGCTCGTCTTCCCTGGCCACCGAGATAAATATGTTTGCTTTCGATCTGCTGAACGGTTTGATGCAACGCATCGCCATCATTGCGTGCGGCATCGAGTCGCAGACGCATCAGCCATACATCGCCTTGATCCGGCCACCGTTCCATAGCGCCGTCAACGGTGTGTGCGGCATCATCAAAAAGTCCAAGATCAATCTGCATTTGCGCAAGACGGCACGCAACGTGATAATCGCCATGTTGGCGAAGTCGTTCCTGCAACACTTCGGCATATCGTTGTTGCTGCAACTGCAAAGCGCATCCTTGCGCAATACCGGAATTGACATATCGTTCCAGCGCATCGCAATACCGTTCCAACATCGTTTCGGAATTTCGATGCTGCAGATAATCGTTACGGCAGCGCTGCAATGCAAGATCTTCCTTGGCACTGATCTGCGCCAAGGCGGTAGCCGCGTAATGCACGACTTCCACATCCTCATTCAGTCGGGCCTGCGACAGCACATCGATATAACGGCTGGGATTATCGTTGAGAATGGACATCACCAGACTGCGCCGCTGACTCGAATCATTGACGATCAACGCCTCTTCCAACGGCACTGTATTGGCGAAATCGGCTCGTTCCCCAACGAGAATGCTTCGACGCTCCTCATCATCCACACGCATTTGCTCAAGCCCCGGAACCGTGTGCTCGCCAGCGCGAATCAGCGTGCTCGCATGCAGCAACAGCACACATAACGGCCCCCACAATGGCACCAGCAGCATGAAAGGAAGCAGTCGCCCCTCCACACGAAGCACGCCAACGCGAGACAATACGCACAGCAGCACGCATATCATTACATGCACGGCGATAAGCAGCATCGCCATCACCGTCGCATTCATGCTGCGCCACCTTCATGCGATGCGGAGTCATTCGGCGCAGCGTCACTGCGCGGCGTTTCATCCGCTTGCGACTCGGCAGCTACTTGTTCCGAAGCCTCAGCCAGCAACGAATCTTCCTCGTGGACTGAAACCAACTTCGCATGCAATCCAGCCTGGGTCAAACGACCGTTGATGATCGGCAGCTCATGCTCGCTGACCTGATTCATGAGCACATACACATTGCCGTCCTGCAGTACACCGGCCTCATCCGTTTGACGAAGGGCTCCCCTCAGGCGGCTACCATCGTCTTGCCAGGCGCCTTCCACACGCAACAGCAGATGATTGCTCATATGAGCGTACTTGAGCTCGTTTGCAGCCAGCACTTTGGGCAGGAACGCCTGAGTGTTCAAGAATTCCGTGCCGGGCACCAGCATCGTCTGCCGCGCAACATTCTCATAATCGAAGGCACGCACCATCGCGGATTGCACCAAGCCGCACATGATGGTGAACAGGTTCTGGAAGTACAGGTTCATTTGGTCGGGCTGCGCTTTGGCAAGCACAATCACCACGGCCAGCTTGCCATCGGCATGCACGCCCGCCGCATACATTGGAAGGTTTTGTTCAAGATTGCGGTTTACCCACAATCCGCCATGATCCAAGGCCGTGACAATGTTGGCATAATTCTCAAGCAGCACCGATTTACTGAATAAGGATTCGGCCTGCGGACTCGCGGCCACCAAACGCGCGAAACGACCACCATTATCGATTCGGTAAATACCGAAACTATCGCCGCCCAACGTATCTTGCATAATGCGAATGGCCGCGTGATACAGTTTTCGAGGCAGCACTTCGTCCAATTCACGGGTCATCGCATACATTTTGCCGAAACTGTCGCGCCTGCCGATAATCTGTCCGCGCAGCATACGACGATCATCAAGCACATCGTGGTACAGGTCACGCAGGAACGCAAGTCGTTCACGCAACAAACTGTTTTCGTCACGCATGAATCGCAGGTTTTCGCGATTGCGCATCTGCACGTATCCGCATACTGCGCCGGCAACGAAATACACTACGAATGCAAGCCAGTTCGACGTGTCGTAAAACAGTGGAGCGAATGACGCGCCGTTCGACGCGTACGACAACGCCATGCCGGCACATGCGAGCGCGGCCGCGAACACACCTGCGTTCATTCCGTACATCGTGCCGACGATCACCACGAAAAACAGGCGCAAATCCACGGTTCCCAGCTGACTGTCGCCTTGTACTGCGGTGCGAAGCAGTTCCTCCAGTATGAACGTGACGCAAATTTCGAATGCGATCCATGGTTTCGAATGGTTACGCAGAAAATCCCAGATCGGGTGCTTTTCGGACTGTTCCCGCGCACGCGCCTCTTTCCAGCGTTGCAGCACCAGGGGAAGATCCTGTTTGAGCGAGTATCGTGGCGACCAGCCATAACGCAAGCGCAGCGCATGGTCGTCTGCTGGGTAACTTTGGGGCCTGCCTTCGCCAAAAGTCACCGACAATCCGGGAAATGCCGCGCTGATCACATCAGCCAAATCACCGTATGTGAAGTTGAACACGTTGGGCACGTGGAATACTTCGCTTTCGGCGGTCCAATCGTCGAACATGCGGTAGATCAGTTCGGCAAGATCGTCGGCGCAGAGAAAGCATGTCTGCTGCTGTTCGCGTTCACGGAATGAGATCGACCCTGCTGACGCCTGTTCGAACAGCCTGCCGAAATATGCGGTTGCCCCATTGCGTTCGGGTGCATACAGGTATGGGCAGCGAATGATTTTCGCTTCCAGATGGTAGGTGTGTGCGTAGTACAGGCAGAGTTCTTCCGACGCTCGAGACATCAGGCTTTTGCTGGTATCGTGTACGTCGGCGTTTTCCGGATAGATGAATTCAGATTCGGGGCCGCTGACCATCAGCATTTGCGTTTGCCTGTTGCGAATGGCATGCAGAAGTCTTCGCAATGCTCCCAGATCGCCGTCCCGGTCACTGCGTGGGGTCAGATTTTCGGAAAAGAATACGATGCGATCAAATTCGTATGCAGTAAGGGTTTCGGCAAGGGTGTTGGCGCCAGACATGTTGACGATTCTGAGACGGTCATTGCCGCCTACGGTGCCTTCTCGTTCCGCTATCACCACACGGTCTCGGGGAAAGGCATGCTGAATCCACTGTTGGGTAATGAAATCGGTATCACCGACCAAAAGCACTTCATGCTGCCACCCCATTACCATGTTTGGTAGGCCGCCTCGATGGTCAGGGCCGGGTCGCCGGTCCTGGTATGACTTTCCTGCCCTGTCGTTGATGATCCGGGGGTGTTGTCGCCGGGAACGCACCCCCCCCCCGTGAATACTTCCCTTAAACGGGGGTATGGCATAGTTCTGTCCACAAACCCTCCATTGTCCCTGCCTTACGGTATTCCAGTGTAGTCCGTTAACAGACAAAATCCCCCCTCAACGGGGGTTTCTTACGCCGTGCGATTGCCTCGCTTCAGTCCTTACTTCGCGAGCTTGGCGTACTCGTCGACCATGAACTTGGCGATCTTCTTGCCGCCTTCGCCCAGCAGGGTGGACAGCGAGTTGATCGGCATGGAGTTGAGGAACATGCGCATCATGGCGTTGTCGGGCAGCTTCGTCAGCTCGCCGGCCTCGCCGGCGGCGGCCACGGCGGCCACGATCTTGGCACCGAACGGATCAGCCTCCCATTCGCCGTAGTGTGAATATCGAGCACCTGCTGCAGTCCGGCTTCGCCATGATGGACGGCATTCAGCTGCGTTGGCTGCGCTCCCCCGGCCAAAATCTCAATACCATGTGGGCCGACTGCGAGGATGCGCTGATGCCTCTGCCCCTTTGGGAGGGATATCGCTAATTGGTGCGGTTGCACGCCATCCAACCGGCGTGCCAGACGTGGGTGAGGTCCCATGGGTCGAGATGTGATGTGTCGGATTGCGGTTCGATGGTAGGTAGGAAAGCGCGATTGCCGCGCAGCTGGTAGCTCCAGTAGATCTGTCCGGCGGACGCGCTCCACGCTTTGCGCTGCATGGCGGCGACCTCGCGGTAGACGGCGTCCCTCGACGAGGGGTTGCGGTTCGCCAGATTATTGGCCACACACCACTCCCCCACGATCACTGGCGTATAGCGCGCTGCTCGGCGGATACGGCGTTCATTCCAGCGCACGAATAGCCTATAACAGCTCATCATCCATCGCTCCGGAATCATACGGAATAGCGGAAAATGCTCGGCCATGACCATATAGATATGCGTATCGAGCATGACGCCCCGCATGTCCTCCCGCACAAACCAGTCCCGCCAACGGCCCAGTCGGAAGCCGTCATGGAACACGATGGCTTGGTTCTCGGCCAAAATCGGGCGCAACCGGCGATACGACTCACGGTAGAAACGCTTGAGGAACACCATTGGAATCGGCCCACTCCTCCGTGCTTCAAAGCTATCCTTTGCCTGCCTGCTCGATGACGACGTAGCATACGTCAACCAATCGATCGGCTCATTCAGCACCTCGATACCGAACAGCGCCGCGCGATCGCGATACCGGCGAGCCAGACAGGCCAGCACATTCAACGCATAGGCGACCGCTCGCGGGCTATGATGCCAGCGCACCACGCCGGTGAGGCCGCCGTTGTCGAATCCATTCTGCGAGCCGGGCACCGTGTGCAGGTCGATAAGAATCTTGAGACCGGTACGCTCGGCCCAGTCGAACGCCCTGTCCAAATACTCGATGCAGCCCGGATGACCGGACACATCCCCGAAGATAAAATACGGCACAGGAATACGCACCAGATTGCAGCCATGCGCGGCAATGTTCCGAAAATCAGCTTCAGTGATATACGTGTCGCGATGCCGCGTCAGCAGAGCCTCCAACTCAGCAGACTCCGTAGCCCGATGCAGCCAGATCTCGTCCGCTTCGCCGCTGGCGGCAAAAATCCCCGGCTTCATCCACTTTTCCAGCACCAGCCAGTTACCGAGGTTCACCCCATTAATTCGTTCGCCAACACCCAGCGCGCCCGATGCCATACCTGTCACGCTAATCGTTCAATGCTTCACCGTAGCGAGCGACCAACCCCTGATTTGCACGCTCAAACTCGGGGATGTAATCAGCGATGATGGCATCCACAAGACGCCGAGCTCGTTCTTCATCATAGATATGAGCAGAATCATTGCGATCGCGCAGCATGCGCAGCCACAACGATTCGTCCATGAAATCATAGTATTGAAAAGCGGTTTTGAGCACATCTCGCGGAGAGCCGGAAGCGGAAACAGGGTCTCCCTCATAAGCCAGCAGCGCCTTGAACAGTTTCCAACCAAGCTCGAACTGCAACCCGAACTTGTCAATAATGCCGCTCTGGATGAAATCATTGCCGAGATCCTGTTCGGGAGCCTTGCGCAGCGAATTCAATGCGGAAACGTAATTCTCATACTTTTTCATACAGCACCTTTCCGCTACGCTCAATCTCCGCCCTCAGCGATGAAGAAATCGGCTCATCCAGATTGATGACATCAACTTTAAGCAGTGACCACAGATTGTCCTGAAGGTTCTGCTCCAAGCGATTGAAATCGGGACAACCGGCCACGGCAAGATCGATATCGCTTTTAGGCCGGTTCACGCCCTTTGCGCGAGAACCGAACAGCACGACCTTGCGAGCGCCGGCATCAGCGGCAAACGCGCGAATCTGGTCGTACACGTGCTCGATAGGAACCATGACACCTCCCGCCGCATCCAACAGTCCCGGACCAATCCCGGACCACCCGCGCTTCCATCATACGGCCGCGGCCCACTCACCGCACGGAGCCCGAACCACCCGAACGCGGCGACGCAGTTGCGGGAGGCGGGCAACACCTGCGGCTTGGAGCTGATGAGCACGGTGACCATCGACTTGCCGGTTTCTTCAGACACAGCGGCGAACGCGTCGAGCACGGTGGTAATCATGTCTCGAGGCTGTCCGTCTATCCGCATTCTCCCCACTCCCATGCGCAACCACATCCAATATCCTTGGCCGGATATGCAAAACGGTGCCAAAACAAAACATTCTGTCATGCCTTCGACACCGATATCGCGCAATAGATTTTTCTGTATATGCTTCTTCGCTTACTCCTGGAACACGTCGGGATGCTTCAGATCGCCGGGAATGTCGGACAAAAGGCCTTCGAGCCCCAGGAATTCCTTCCAGAAATCGAGCGGCTGGCCGTATGGCGAAGCCTCGCGACCGTGGGCCTGGATGTTGGCCTTGGCTTCGAACACCTCTTCCTCGCTGATGCCCTCGAAGTAGCTTTCCAGACGTTCACGGTGCTCAGGCACGTAGAACAGAGAGGACACAATCTCCGTCAGACGTTCGGCACGCTCGATAGGCAAGGAATCCCAGTGGCGAAGCTCGATGAAGTTCTTCAGACGTACGTCATTGAAGTGCGTGGAGATGATGTGGTTGATCTCGTACGGGTTGAGTTCGCGGTCCGGGTACACCTCCCCTGCGTTCTCACGGAAGGCCGGGCGATGCAGTTCCTTGGGGCTTGCTCCAGAAGCCACAGCTTCAGGGGTATGGGTCAGGTCAGCGAACATAAGCGGCGTGGACAACACGTCGATGGCGTAATCCTCCCAACCATAGCGAGCATCGAACAGACCGGGCAGCACATTGGTGCGCTGGAAGTCCAGATAATCCCACATACGCTGGCGCAGCAGCGGCCATGGGTTCGTCTCGCCCTCGAAATACGGGGCGTTACGGAAGAAGTAGGCCAGAATCGGGCCGATAACTGTGCCCAGACGCAACTTTTCGATGGAGTCGCGCTCATCCACATAATCAATGCTGACCTGAGTGGAGGCGGAGCAACGCATCATGCAGGGGCCAAACTGACCCACGCGGCCGAGGTAGTCGGTCATTGCATCGTAGCGATCCTTGGGGTTGACCGGCACATCCGCAAAGCTGGACTTGGGCTGGTAACCATAGTTGACCAAGCGGAAGTCGAGATCGTCAAGAATCGGGTCGAGCTCGCGACGAAACTTGGAGTACAGCGTACTTAGGTCGCTCGGCTTCTTCAAAATGCCGATTGAGGTTTCCACCTGTCCGCCGGGCTCGAGAGAAACGGCGACGTCGGGACGGCCGAGACCCACCAGATGGCCGTTCTCCCAGTATTCCTTCTCCTCGTCGTAGTACGGAGCCAGGCGTTTGAGCAATGCCTCGATGCCATTCGGCTCGTAGTAGCTTACGGCAGTGTCGTCGCTGTTGTGCACGGGCAGGTGCTCGATCTCCACACCGAAGCCACCGGTGCCACGCTGGGAGCGACCGTTCTCAAAGAACTTGAGTAGGCTTTCGACGTGCTTGGGGTTCGGCTTGGCGAGCAGGTGCGCGTAACTGATTCGGGGAGTAACCATGCTTTGTATCGTATTCGAGCCGGCCGGCGCGCGTGCCCGAAAGCCCGCAATACGCTATACGAAAAACCGATAGCAGGCTCCGGCCCGGTTTCTCGCTCTAGAGACTCCGTTGTAGATGACTTTGTTTTAGCTTGTCGCTAGAGCGAAGTCATCTGCATGGCCTCGTTGCCGAGGCCAGCTCCAAGCCTCACACGGCTTACGCCGTCGCTTGGTTCGCGTTTCACAGGATGCCGCGTTGCCCGACGCGATGCGTCGGTCCGTCTTCCGCTTCCTCCGCGCGCGTTTAACGTCTCCGGGGCACTCCCGGCGACTTGGATGTTGATGGCCGCGTTCAGATCGCGGTCGATGACAAGCCCGCACTCCTCGCAATGGTAGACACGTTCGGACAGGGACAGTTTGGCTTTCACCGTCCCGCAGTTCGAGCATGTCTTGCTGCTTGGATACCAGCGGTCGATGACGTGGAGCCTCGCGCCGGTGCGTGCGGTCTTGTATTCGAGCTGTCGGCGGAACTCCGCGAACGCGGCGTCCTCTACCGAGCGGGCGAGCCTATGGTTTCTCACCATGCCCGCCACGTTCAAGTCCTCGATGCTGATGTCCGCGTAGGTGCGGGCGAGCATGGTGGTGGTCTTGTCCAGTAGGTCGCGGCGTAGGTCCGCCACGCGGGCGTGCAGACGCGCGACCCTCGTTCTCGCCTCGCGGCGGCGGTTGGAGCCTTTCCGTTTGCGGCTCAGATTCTTCTGTTCCCGCCTCAATCGTCTGAGGTTCGAGTCCAACGCGCGTGGATTGCGGATGATGGTGCCGTCTGACAGTGTGGCGAGCTGTTTCACACCCAAATCGATGCCGACACTACCACCTTTCAGCGGCGTGGGCATCGGACCATCCTTGCGCTCGACGGTCAAACTCGCCATCCAGCGTCCCGCATGCCGGGATACGCTCATGCGCAGCACCTTCGCGCCATCCACCCGCTTGGATACGTTCTCCATGCAATGCACGCGGCCTATCTTCGGGAGCCGCAGCGCATAAGGGTCACAGTCAATGAGACCAAACGAGCCCGTCGTGTACGCGAAGCGGGGCGTCGCCCTGTCCTTGGACTTGAATCGGGGGAAGCCGACCCTGCGCCCCTTCCTCAATCCCTTGCGAGACTTCGACCAGTTCGACAGCGCGTCCGCCAAAGACTTAAGACCAGCGTTGTACGCCTCCTTACTGTTCTCCCGCCACCACGTTTCGCCCGTCACGGCGTTGACGGCGAGGGCGTCCTTGTTGGCGTTCCACCACCTGCGCAGCGCGTAGTACGACCATTCCGGCTTCTCCTGCCGTTCAAGCATGTCCTTGACGTGCGCCAGTCCCGCGTTGTACGCGAACCGCGCCGCACCGGCATGGGACTCCAAGAGTCGTTCCTGCCGTGGCGTCGGGTCGAGCGCCACCTTGACCGCCTCAAGCATCACGCGCCGCCCTCAACGCCGCGTCCGTCTTATGCTTGGCGGCACGACGCCCGTACAGTCGTGCGCAGAACGAGGTCAGCACCTCGGTCATGTCGCGCACCAAGTCGTCGTCCGGCTCCGTGTCGTCCACCACAATGATTCGGCGTCCCTGCGCCTTCAACGCGCTCTCCACCAGTCCCATGTTCATGCGGGCGAGCCTGTCCCTGCGCTCCACGATCAGCGTGCCCACGGTCGGGTCGGCCAATAGCCGGTTGAGCTTGCGCCGCCTGTCGTCCATGCCGGAACCCGTCTCCGTGACCACCTCGGGGCTCTTGACGCCCATGTTGATGGCGAACGCCTTCAACCGGTCGGCCTGACGTTGCAAATCGTCCTTTTGGTCGGACGAGCTGACACGCGCGTAACACACCGTCCTGCCGTTCGCTGTGGGGGCGGCGGGCTGGTTCTCGTATTTCGGGTCGTGGATGATAATCGTGCCCGTGTTCATGCGCTCGAACGGGACGGGCATACGGTTCTCGCGACACCACTGCCACACCGTCTGCTCGTTGAAGCCCTCACGCCTCGCCCATTCCCTGACACGCATGACTTAATTATATCACACGAAAACAAACTAAAGCAGATAATCAATCTAGCAGGCTATAACCCCTCAGTCGCTGCACGACAGCTCCCCTCACAGAGGCCGAGCCGTAAAGCGGACAGCCCAGCGGGCTGTCCGTAGGCGAGGGTGAGCCGATAGGCGAACCAGCATGTCGCGAGCGAAGCTCGTCCTTAATTGCGGACGAGCCAGAGCATAAATCAGTCCGCGGAGGTGAAGCCCTGCGGCTCGCCGGCCTCGGCGAACTTGGCGTTGTGAGCCTTCTTGGCAGCGGCGATCATCAGCTTGATACGGTTGAGCTGATTGGCCTCGGAGGCACCCGGATCGTAATCGATGGAGACGATGTTGGCTTCCGGATGCAAACGACGAATCTTGCCGAACATGCCACGGCCGGTCACATGGTTGGGCAGGCAGGCGAACGGCTGCGCGCAGATCACATTCGGGCAACCCTGTTCGATAAGCTCCAGAATCTCGGCCGTCAGCAGCCAGCCCTCACCGGCCTGCACGCCGATGGAAGTGACCTCGGCCGCCTTCTTGACCAGTTCGGGCATCGGCTCGTCCTGCTTGAACTTGCCGTGCGAGGTGACCAGTGCGGCCTTGATAGGCGCGTTGTACAGGTCAAGACCCTTGCGCATCAAGGCGTAGAGCGTCTTGTTGCCACCCATGCCGAGGTTCTTCTCGTTCCAGTCGGTGATGTAGGGGCGGGTGGTCATGAATTCCATGATGCCGGGCACTACGGCCTCGCAATCCTGGGATTCGATGACGTCGACCACGTGGTTGTTCGCGTCCGGCTGGTACTTGACGAGGATCTCGCCGACCACGCCGACTCGCACCTTGCGCGGAATATCACGCAGCGGCAGATTGTCGAAGGACTTCACGATCTCCTTGGCCAGCACGTTATACGGCAGATAGCCCTTCTTGATGCTCGGCGTCTTGGCTGCGGTCTTGGAATAGCCGTGATGCTCGATGGTCTCACGCACGATGGCGTCCCACAGCTCGTACAGCTTGTTGGCCGAACCTTTCTCCACCTCATACGGGCGTACGCGGTAGAGGCACTTCATGAGCAAGTCGCCCAGAATCAGCGCCTTGATGGCACGGTGCAGCAGGGGCAGGGTGGCCTTGAAGCCGGGGTTGTCTTCGAGGCCCTGGGTAGAAATGGCGATGACCGGAATCTGCGGGTAGCCGGCATCGACCAAGGCCTTGCGGATCAGGCCGAAGTAGTTGGTCGCACGGCACATGCCGCCGGTCTGGGTGATGGCGAGCGCTACATGGTCGGGATCGTATTTGCCTTCCAGAATCGCGTCGATGAGCTGGCCGACGACCATGATGGCCGGGTAGCAGGCGTCATTGTTCACGTATTTGAGGCCGGTTTCCACATCGCCACGGCTCGCATGCTTCAGGATGTCGAACTTGTACCCACCGGAACGAATCACCGCTTCGACCAAGGACATATGAATCGGGCTCATCTGAGGGCCAACAATCGTATAGTTCTTCTTCATGTCCTTGACGAACTTCTCACGATGCGCGTATCGGGACATGGTGGCGTTGTTGTGGCCGGACTTCTTGGCATTCTTGGCGTTCGTCACGCCGGTGGTGCCGTCCGAAGTGCCGTTCTTGTTGGCGGCTGCGGCCTGCAGGTCGCGTTCGGCGGCACGCTTGGAGGCCTCGCGCATGGCCTTGGTGAGCTTCGGATTGGCGGCCATGGTGCTGTCGAGCAGAATCTGGCGGCCGGGGGTGGGAGCCTGTCTCTTATACCACGCTGACGCCGCCGCAGTACTGCGCCGTGGTGAGAGACGCGGACGCGGGGTGCTACACAACCACACGAGGGTCCCAGCCAGTCAGGGGCGTCACACACG